>Ga0214919_10011240_pt1 | contig 11187 bp, 19 predicted proteins | sample LL1503_MetaG_FD_177994 | JGI IMG/M metagenome (GOLD analysis project Ga0214919, IMG submission 177994) | Freshwater microbial communities from Lake Lanier, Atlanta, Georgia, United States - LL-1503 | ecosystem: Environmental > Aquatic > Freshwater > Lake | place: USA: Georgia | collected...
CCTCTCGTTCAGCAAGTACATAAGCGTTTTCACGCATGGCTCGATTGCGTTCATCTGCACGAATGAGGTTAGCAAAACGCTCAAGACCATCAAGATTTGCAATCTCAAAGGTTTGGTAAAAGTACGGAATACGAGCTTCTCTGGCTATGCGTATAAGGTCTTCTCTGCTCATCGGTCTTCTCCGTCAAAGTTTTCAATGTGTTCTTGCAAGTCAACGATACGGGCTGTTTGGCGCTCCAACATTGCTTCTTGTGCCGCTATGGTTTTCTCAAGTTCGCGATTCAAGGCCATGCCTTCACGCAGTTCATCTAACGTGATGCAATGCAACTCCACAGCCTTTAGGTATTCTTCTTTCCAGTCAGGCTGGGGCGCTGGTTCAGTCGTGATGTACTTGCGCCCGTTGGCATCAGTCATTACTCGTTCACGCGATGTAAGGTCTTTAAAAGTTGTCATTTCAGGGTCGCTCATTTCTCTGTCTCCTTTATGCCGTGGGCGGCTTCAATGGCTCTAGCAAACGCTAAATCAAACTCACCCGTGGGCGGTGACTTGTTCCACTTCATGCGCTCACGGTCAAGAATCTGTACAATCTCATGGTCTCTCAGAGGCTTGCGCTGTGTGTCATGCGATGTCTGGTCAAGCATCACAGCACGGGCTAACGCTTCACACGTTGAGCATGGCTTAATAGACTTTGAAATGAACGTCAAAGTTTTTAATGGCACTTGTTCTACAGTTCCCCATCCAGCCCACGCTTTTGCCGCTGAATACTCACCAAAATGGGCTGTCTCACCTTTTTTGGTAGTGGCTTTATATACACACGCCACAGGCTCATGCTTTGGCTTACGCATCAGTCCTGTAGTCATGTGGTCAATCTGCGAGATAACGCCAGCAAGGTCGTTTAGGCACTCCCATTGCGTCACTTCAGGGTAAAACTCACGCGCCAAGGTTTTTGCCAAAGTCTGCGTTGATTCAAGAAGCCAATGGCATGGCTGTGCCAAGGCCAGCATCTCTTGCACTTGAGTAGTAGAGGGCCACCAGTCTGCGTGATGTCCGCAAAAGTCTCTGATTGCTTTTTCAGTGGGTGTCATTTTTCTGTCTCCCTCTGCGGCAAAGTTTGTGTAATAAAGCGCACAGCAGTGTCGCCGTCTTTGAGTAGCACCGTTATCGTTGCGGCTTGCAAGTCACTGCCATATATCAGCATCAGTGCTTCCATGATTCTTTGTGTTTCGTTGTTCATAAATATTTCCCCATTTGATTTAGGCTTGTCTTGTACGCCCTTGCTATGGCCCCAGCTTTCGCCAACGATGGCATGGTCTTGTCATTTTCAACGTCAGACAGATAAGACTTTGTGCATCCAATCTTTACTGACATCTTTTCCAATGACACATTTGTTTGGCACAGTCTTAACCCGCGCAAATATGCTCCAAGCGTAGTCATCACTTCCCCCATATAGCAAAAGCAATTAGCGTAATACCCGTCACTACAACAATTACAGCAATCAAGCCTTTGATAGACGCAACAAAATCATCCAATATGTCAGGCTCAAGCCCATTGCTTCGGTTAATGTACGCCTTGTTGGTTTCCTCGGCGCGTTGCTTACGGATAGGGCAGTCACGACCTTGTGTGCATTCACCATGAGAATTACAGCAGTTCATTTGACCTCCACATCAGGGATGATTGACGCTGGTTTGAACACCACGCGGTAGTGGTACACGCTGGCAGGTTTGGCTTCCAACTGCTCAACAAAGTAAGTCACGTTATCAGATAGGCCAAGGAAATGCTTCTTGTATGTTCCCGGCCCCACCTTGCAAGTGATGGAAAGTTCTCTGCCTTTGTCGTGATTGCCCAGCGAACACAAGCCCTCGACAGTCAGCATGTAGTCACCAGTGATACCGTTGTAGAACACCACACGGCGCGTCACCTCAAATTGGTCTGCCGCCTTGGACATATTGCGTGATGCAATGTCTGCATCCGAGGAACAACCAGCAAGTGCTGCTACGGCAGCGGTGATAGCGATAAGTTTTTTCATTTGTTGCGCTCCTTGAGCATGGCATTTGCTATCAGGTAAGCGCGTTCTGTGTAATCACTGATAAGTTGGCTATCGTCCCTATAAACGACAATCAAACTCTGCATAGCCAGCCCCGCAAACTCATCACGCAGGGTCATGTCCCTTGCATAGCCGCCGGTCTTGACTTGCCAGTCGGTGTAGTCTTTTGCTATCTCTTGGTTGTCTTTCATTTGTATTCCTCCAGTCGTGCGTTAAGGCGGGTGATTCGGGTAACGTTGTAGTCCACGATTGACTGGGCATACTCCACCGCAGTCTCGGCGTTTAGTTTCTCAAGGTGCGCGTCTGATAGCTCAGCGGCAATCATCTCAAGGGGTGTTGGCTTCTTAAAAGGTTCCTTCATTAGTTCCATGAATCGTACTTTTCTCATTTGATTTCTCCTAAATTAACATTCACCATAACTCTCACCATGCTTTGCTTCGCATGCCACAGGTAAACCCTTAGCCCAATCGGGAGCCACGGACATGCGCTCGACGATATAAGCTAGAGCCTCATCTAATTCCTCTGCGGGAACTACACACACCGCCGCATCGTGGACTGTTAGCGCCACACGATACCGCTGGTTAATTTGGAGCATCTGCTCGCCCACAACAATCCGAGCCAAGGCTTGAACTACGTTTTCAACTAGCGAGCCTCCCCATAAGGAAACAGGTCCTTTACGAGACTTGTATTCGTATCGGCTTTTAGATTCTTCAGTGTTGAGCTTGAGGTCAGGGTAACGAATCATCAAGCCGTTCGGTAGCGTGATGCCCTCCTTAGTCACCTTCAGACACTTATGCTCTCCGTAGTAGTACGGCTTGATGCCGTCATCCCAATTGGCTAGGTCTTTGATAACCTTATCGCCCTCGCGCCACAACTCAATAATCTTGTCATTAGCTTCGCGGTATGTAGTAACGTATGTTTTAGCCTCATCTTCTGAGACGATTGCTCCCGGCGGTGAAGTCTTTAGCGTGTGCTGTAACTTTAATGCGCCAGTCCCATAGCCAAGGCCAAGGATGCAAGTCTTGCCAACAAACCTCTCAACGGGGTCAGCCTTACTGATAGGTCGGTTGTATATCTTGGTAGCGAACAGCGAGTACACATCCTTACCATCAGCAAACTGCTTGACCACATCGGCTTGACCAGCTAACCACGCAAGCACCCTAGCCTCAATCTGAGAAGAGTCACAGTTGATAACCACGTAGCCATCGGGCGGAATAACTGCGTTCTTAAGAGCCTTCTTCTTTTTATCTCTTGAAGGAAGGTTCTGAAAGTTCACCTTGTCTGAGCCAGCCCAACGGCCTGTATGTGCGCCGTAGTACTTTAGAGGTATAGGTAGAAACCCTTTGTTGCGTTTGCCAACATCTATGAATCTCTCAATGCGTGACTCTTCCAGTGTGGATTTAGTGCCGAGCCGAACAGCGCATAACTGCTGAATAAACGGGTCTTCATGTTCCGTCAGCGCCAAGAACCCTTCGTCGTTTTTCGCCAGCGCAAGGGTCTGCTTACCTGTGGTCTTGCTCTCTTTCATAGGCGCTTCGATGCCGTACTCAGCTAACAAAACAGCAAACTGTTTATTACTTGCCAGCTTCTTGCGTACACCTTCTGCATCACGGCATTTGAGTTTCTCCATCAGCCCTTCAAGCAACGCACGTTTCTCTTCTTCCAGTTCAATAGCCCTGTCTTGCAAGAGTGCATCATCCACCATGAACGCTGGATGCGTAAACATACGTAGCGTCATATCAATAAGCGCTAATTCATCTGTTGGGAACACGCTCGACAATATTTTCCAAAGCCTGTGAGTTAGTTCAACGTCATTGATACAGTAGTTGCCGTATGTAGCAAGTTCCTCATCAGTGAAGTCCTGCCTACGCTTACCCTCGGCGGCTACAACCTCATTGCCTTTTTCGCCGATGCCATAACGCAAGGCAAGTGATGCCAGTGACCCACCCGCCTCAACTCCGTGGAGCGCCCTAGCCATGCACAATGTATCTAGCATAAGCATAGGAGTGATGCCAAAGTGCCAGCTAAGAATACATCCATCGAACAAGGTGTTGTGACAGAGCAGAGCATTAACGTCCCACGTGTACGTGAGTAGATGATTACGTATCTCGTCCTTAGTCCCTGAGAACCAAGTAGTCGGTGCATCACCTACCTTCACGCCCACGCCTATCACCTCAAAGCGGCGGTCACGTACATACTCCTCAGTGGTCTGAGTCTTGAACCCCAGTCCCTTAGCGTAGTAGGTCTCAAAGTCAACGGTTATTATTTGCATAGGACATCGCTTGTTGTATCGCTGCGTTTTGCGTCGGTTTCATTGGGTTTCCAGTCGGTCTCATTGGGTCTCCATACACCCCTCGTGGGTCATAAATACCGTTACTAACTTTGTTTAGCATTTGCTGCTGCTTAGATGCAATTATTCTTGAGATTTCGTTCTCAAACCCAATGACTTGTTCCTGTACACCGTATTCCCCTGACAGATGCTTAAGAACCTTCTCATTGAAGCGCTCACGCGCCATTTGAGTTTGTACGCTTTGCCACGCTTGTACTTCTTCTTGAGTGAAATGTTGCGCGTAGTCATTTACTAGACTTGCCCATTTATTCCATTCTTCGGGGTACTCTTTGATACGCTCTAGTACTATTTCTAATCCTGATAGCATGTCTATCTCCTTAAATAACAAATCCATTAGCTACAAAAAAAGGCATGGCGAACCATGCCTTAAGAATTACTTGAGAGACTGCAACTTGAGTGCGTACCAGACCATCTTGTCTACGTCCTTACCCGCATCCTCTTTGTACCCTGCGCGGCTTGTGTACTTCAGTACATTGCCCTTCAAGTACCCGCGAAACTCTTCGGGGCTTAGCTTCGCTTGGATGTAGTCGATAGCCTCGATGCCACCTATCTTGTAGTGCGGCGGCGAATTGACCATATCAGGAGGGAGCATAGCTAAGGTCTCACCCACCTGTGGCACGCTATCTATGAAGTCAGCTTGACTTTTCATACGTGCCTTGGGGCGACTGTTCGCCTTAGCTTTCTGAAGCAGTAGGTAAGCGTAGTTCTTTGAGCATGTGTACTTTGCCGCTACGTCAGCCGCAGTTGTCTTAGGGTTTGTCCTCAGTAGCGTTACTATCTCAGCTACCTTCTTTACTTGTTTAGTTCGTTTCATATGCCTTCTCCTTTTTTAGATGGCGTTTAACCGATACGATGCCAGCGGATTCTGACCTCGCAATCAACATAGAGTCTGCAAGTAGGTACGCTCGTTTAGGTATGTCTTCGTCATAAACTCCTTTCATCAGTAGACCCAACATAGCCAAGCCAGCGTGTACCTCACGCAGTTGCTCCAAATCATTCTCATTCATATTGCTAACCTTATAAGTTGTTCTGTTAGATGTACATTCGTCTCATCTATTACCAGCGCCACGCCTTTGCATGACTCGATGTCCCTTAAGTTTTTCAATTGCAAAGCCGTGGGCTTGTTGCCGTTAGCCTTGCACTCGATACCAATAAACCTACCCTCGTAGCAGACAAGGAAGTCAGGCACGCCACTTGACCCATAGCCTCCGGTTGCAGGCATAGCGTAGTAAGCGCCCATGCCCTTGAGCGCCTTCTTAACCTTCTCTTTGACTTTTGCTTCGGGTGTCATCAGCAAGGTGTCACGATATAGGTGTGGTCATAATGAGTGACGCGACCTTCATAAAAGAACACCGCATTAAGCTCCTCGTTGTACTCGTCTGCATATATCAGGCCTCGCTTGGGTTCTTTGTGTACGTCTTTAGTTTCATATACCAGCTTCATCATTGTCATAAAAGGAATCAAATCAGGGTAGCTTTCTTCAATGTCTTTGTACCGCTTGAACGGCTCAATCATCATGTACTCTTTTGTCTCGTCTAGCGGGTTCCTTAACTGCACCTTGCCAATCATGTAATCACCAAACTCGTCCACACCAATCATGTAGAAAGGATTGCAGAAAAACTCAACAACCCTTTGACTCTTGGTTTCTCTTAGTGTATCGGCTGCGTTAAATTTGTCAAATAAATTTTTACATATATCTCGGTCAACTGATAGGCCAAGGCTATTGGGATTCTCTCCAAAATAGTGAGCAAGCAACCCATGAATTATGTTGACATCCAAGTTCGCATGCTTACGCGAATCACCCATCTTGCGCTTCATGTAATTGATAGGCTTTGACAACAGTGATGTCTTCTTTTCCTCCATGTCCTTTGCGCTAGGTACAGCTTTCATCTTCTTGATTGAAGTCATCAGTGATGATATTTTTATACTGCGTAAAGTGCGTCTATCTTCATCACTGTTGCCGCGCTCTTTGCGAAAGTATGGTGAGGCATAGCAGTACTCTGTCTTACCTTCGTCGTTTGTACGTACAAACACTTTGCCTACTGCAATGCCATTGGATGCATGACCCAGAAGCCAACCCTTCTGCGTCTCTCTAATAACTCTCAGGCCATACGTAAACACCATCTCACGTATCAGTGGGAAGACATCTTTGGACTTCAAGTCTGTCATCGACCCCTCAAACCCATCATAAAATATGTTGCTCATTTTGTTTCTCCAATCAATATTGTGTAACTTCTTCACCACCAACTGTTATGGTGTAGCCCCACTCACTCGCTGGTAAATGCTCACCCATTGCATAGTGCACTGGCTTGAACACGCTCTCGTTCTGCGTATATAAATACTTGTTTAACTTACGCTTAATTGCTACAAACGCATTCATCGGTGAAACATCTGAATGATATGGATGATTACCACCATTCCTGACTGTCCAGCGTATCCCATGCACATCAAGGGCTAGTGCATACAGAATCAGTGAATCAAACGGCGCTTGGTGAATTAAGCTATCAGCCAACGCAAATGCCATTTCAGTTTTTATGTTAAAACCAGCTTCATCCGTTGCCTTGTACTCGTTGTAGATAGCCGTAGCAGTCTGCTCAAATGTTTTTCCATCCATACTCTTACACATCACCTCGCATATCTTGTAGAAGTCTTCGTATCGCTTGAGTAAGTCTTTGCCCTCCTTCCTGTTAACTTTTCTGCCAGTAATCACAATGTCTTTGTCTACGGGAAGCATAGTCTCGCAATCAACTCGCATGCCACGATAGATGGGATACATCTTTTTCCCATCCCTGCTAAGGGTATATAACATCCCACCCCGCCGTGAGTCAGTATTAAAGAAACCCTGTGAGCATTTAGACAGAAAGTAATGCTCACCCTGACCATAATCTGCGGCAGTGAATTCAAACGAATTGTCGGAACGCACTAAGCCCATGAAGTTAGGTTTTTTATCCCATGTGTAATACTCACCTGTTGAGCTAGAGTTACCGGCAGCCCTGCCCTGCGCTAAGTACTCGTCATACTCTTCCTTGGTTATGTCTCTCTTAAAGTAGCGGTCACCATACACAATGTTGAATGTTGCTTTATCTTTCTCTTGTCCTCTAAGGAAGTACTTATTGTTCTCCCTACGATTAGTAATAGGGAATCGGTTTGGAGTTCCGCGATATGGCGCAACGCTATTTACTATGCTCAGTAGTCGTTTGTACTCTAGTAGTCTCATCATCTTTCCTTTCAATATCATCTAATTCAGCTAACACATCAAGCCACAATTGGCGGTCATGTCCCTGCTTGTTTTCTAATTGCTCTAACACATACATGTATGCAAACGCGCCGTGGTTAGCGCGTACACCATCTGCAACTAAGTCAGAAAAGCGGAACCGCTTTCTCTCTTCAGTCATAGTCCACCATGATTTTTCTACCGGATGGAGGCTCAAAGGACTGACACTCTGTGACCATCCACAGTGTTGGGCTAGAGATGTCCCACTTCACATCGTGCTCAACGTAGCCATCAGTGAACACAACCACGCAGTCGGCATTGAGCTTGTGCTTATTTATGTACTCACTGACGCATGACACGTTAGTTCCACCGCCACCTTCCGGTTTGAGCGCAGATGCAATACCCGCATAGTTATCGGTAAACTCTTGCGTCCCTGCCACCTCAGCGTCCCACCAAATGATGCGTACCCTCTCCGGCGTGGCAACGTCACAAATTGACACCAGTTCCGAGGCAAACTCATCCAACTGCTTAGCCCCGATTGAACCTGACGTATCAATAGCCACAATGACCTCGCCCAATGTCTCGTTGTCCATGCTTGGCAAGTAAATATCATTAGCCATGTGACGCTTGTTCATCCGGCGCCATGTGTACTCATCTTTGCCACGCACCGACGAAGATATAAACTCACGCAGCGCGTCTTTCCAATCCACCTTGGGAGCGAGTAGGTCTGTGATAGCGCGAGGCATCTTGCCGCCCATGCGACCCGCGAGGATGCCACCTTCACGCAAGGCTCGGTCAATCTCGTCGTTGATTTCCTTTTGCTTCTCGTGTGGTAAGTCAGCGATGTCTACGAAGTCATGCTCGTCTGAATTAGACAAGTCATACGTCTTGCCATTAACTTCAACTGAGTCAAAGTCTTGAGGCTCACCATCGCCATCTTGGGGCTCACCATCGGGTGAGGGCTTATTTCCCTTGCCCCCACCGCCACCGCCCTTGGGCTTAGCATGCTTCTTGAGATAGTTATATACCTCACGCATAGACCAATTGTGGAACATCGGGTCATACACCGCGCCATCAGGCAGCAACACCACGCGCTCATTAGTACCTACGACTACGCCTTTGATGTTCTCAATCACATCATTGACCACGAAGTCAGCGGCTAGGTTTGCCATCTTGCGGTTCTCTTTGAACATGCCTACGCCAAACGCCACTTGCTTCAAAGCCACGTGTAGGTTCTCGTGCAGCACCAAGCCACGTACCTTGGGCTCTTCTAAGATACTCTCTAAGAACTTACGACCATACTTCTTGTTCACACCATCGGTGTATGCAGTAGGGCAATCATCAACCACGTCTGTGCTACCCATCAGCATCACACCGCTATACAGTGCAGTCTCAGGGTGCTTGAACATAGTCATGTGCGCCTTCTTGATGCGCGTTGTCTGTTTATCTTTCATTGCTTAATCTCCTTAAATTCAAAGTGAGTACCTGTATCAACCAACACAACTTCCTTCTTATAAAGCCTACGCAAATGATGGATAGTCATCCACCGCATAAGCCTCATCTCCTCTTTGGCCTTGACCCATAGGACAGTCGCTACGATTGCCCACGCGCCAAGGAACATTTCAGCCAAACTGAATGTCATACGAACCTCCTGAAAAATAGAACCCCACGTCTCAGTGGGGGGTTAATTAGAACAACTCGTGGTTGTGCTTAGCCCACTCAGCTATCTTCAAATTGTTACGCGCCAACTTGATGGACTTCTGATTGCGGAGCATCATGGTAAAGAACACACCTTGAATCTCGTTCGATGGGATTCGCTCTACGAACTCCATGAACTTGGTAAGACCATCCTGTGTGTCCAATACATCTACTGCTTTAAACATAATCATCAACTGCGCGCTGATTTCCCTTGGTATGGTTACTGAGGACGGCGCTTTGATGATGTCCCTTACATCAATTAATGTTTTCTCCATTGCCATAAACGCTGCCATGTCTGCTGCTGCGCTATGACCAATCGTGCCAGCCAACGCCACCTCGGTTGCGTTCTCGCCAAGCGCATCGCGGTTACGCACAATCACATCGCACTTCGCAAGGGAGCGCGGAGATACGAACGAAAGAACACCACTGTTAGGCTTGAAGATGTATGGATTATCTTTCTGTGCATCACCTTCCTTGTACGATGCCAAGCATCGAGGGAACATAGAAACAAAGGCTCTGACCACACGTGAGATAGCATTTTGCGGATACCCTGCCCACTCCAACCACTCGTTTGCCGTAGGCTTAGCCATCTCCACAATACACACACGATTACCCGCATGGGCAAGCATAGAGTCACCAACGCCATCGCTTGAATTGTTAGATGTTGCGAACACTCTTGACCCTTTGGGCAACGCTCGGTCACCTGCCATACGCTCAAGCATCATGCGGGTGAACACTACTTGCAGCAACTTGGGTGCTTTCATCAACTCGTCAAGCAAAATGTACTTGGGCTTGTTGTCGTCAAGGTTGAAGAGGCTCGACACGTAATACTCAAGAGTCTTGCTTACATGGTTAGGGATAGTCATACCTATGTCGGACATATCCTTGACGGGGCAATCGACGTAGATGTAATCGAACTTGTCACCCTCGATGCTTGTGCCATCCTTGGGACTGCGCCACTTGTCGCCGTTATCCTCTGCAATCATAGATAACAGAGAGGTCTTGCCACAACCAGGTTCTGACTGTACGACTACTGTGAGGTCTTCAGATATTAGGGGAATGAGCTTACGCAACTCTTTGATAGACACGGACTTTTTGAATTGAACTTTAGACATGATATAAACTTTCTTTAACTGATATAGAACTAGATGGTTACTACTTATTGCCGATTTTGGCTCTTACTTTACATACACTCGAACGCACCGAACTTCGAGAGAATACTGTCCACATTCTCCTTCACGTTCGAACGCACTGCGTCACTGTCGCGGATTAACTCCGCATCTACACCGGCTAATGCAACCTCCAGCGATGCCCTTGCTTCCTCCAATGCGGGGTCATCTGTTAGGTTGAATGCCTTGAACGATTCACACATCTCCCTTGCCTTTTCGATAGTAGAGTCATAAATCTTGCGCTTCTTAACCTTGGTCTCCCCTGTGTTGTCATCCACGCCAGTCTCGTCCACACCGCAACAATGGCTGATGGACTTCATCACCTCGATGAACCTAGTTTGCTGCTCACGCATCACGTTAGCCACTATGTCCTCGGCTTGCTTACTGTATGTCGCAAACAAATCCTCAGCGATGTCCGACGCAATGCTACAGCGCCAGTCGCTCATAGGAACCTCGGACACGAACAACTGCATGTTGAACCTATGCTCCAACTGCTCTTTGGGCGGGTAGTCTGCGCGATTAAACATATCACCCATGCCGCCAGCATTGAACGCCATGTTGCTCACGATGGCGTCGTAGTCGTTTAAGAACTCAGCCTTCAGTGTGGCGAAATTTAGCTCATGCTCAGCGTACTCACGTTTGAATACAGGCATGTCCACCGATGGAAGCAACGAACTGCCCTTGTTCCACGGATACGTGCGCCGCTGAAGCC
>Ga0214919_10011241_pt1 | contig 11186 bp, 7 predicted proteins | sample LL1503_MetaG_FD_177994 | JGI IMG/M metagenome (GOLD analysis project Ga0214919, IMG submission 177994) | Freshwater microbial communities from Lake Lanier, Atlanta, Georgia, United States - LL-1503 | ecosystem: Environmental > Aquatic > Freshwater > Lake | place: USA: Georgia | collected 2015-03-15
AGAAGGACGGACTCTTCGATGAGAAGATCTTCGGACCAACTCGCGACTGGGAATGTTATTGCGGTAAGTACAAGCGCGTTCGATTTAAGGGAATCATCTGCGAGCGTTGCGGTGTTGAAGTAACACGCGCCAAGGTTCGCCGTGAGCGCATGGGTCACATCGAGCTTGCCGCTCCTGTAACTCATATCTGGTACTTCAAGGGTGTTCCATCTCGCCTTGGTTACCTACTTGATCTTGCTCCTAAGGATCTTGAAAAGGTTATTTACTTCGCGGCTTACATGATCACTGAAGTTGATGCAGAAGCTCGCGAAGAAGATATGCCACAACTTGAAAAGAAGTTGGCTAATGATCGCAAGAAGATTGAAACTCGTCGGGATAACGATCTAGATGTGCGCACCAAGAAGCTTGAATCAGATACAGCTGAGTTAGAAGCAGAAGATGCTAAATCAGATATTAAGCGCAAGGTGCGTGAGGCTGCAGAGCGCGAGCTCAAGGCAATCCGTGATCGTTCAGAGCGTGAGCTTGATCGTTTGGAAAGTGTCTGGACTCGCTTTAAGAACTTGAAGGTTCAAGATCTTGAGGGCGATGAAAACCTTTACCGCGAAATGCGCGATCGCTACGGAATGTACTTCAAGGGTGACATGGGAGCTGCTGCAATTAAGCACCGCCTAGAGACTTTTGATCTTGCAACAGAGCACGCAATGCTTACTGATCTTTCTGAAAATGGTAAGGGTGCTAAGAAGACTCGTGCAATTAAGCGCTTGAAGGTTGTTAACGCATTCCTTACAACAAGCAATAAGCCAGCTTCAATGGTGCTTGATTGTGTTCCAGTTATTCCACCTGATCTACGTCCAATGGTTCAACTCGATGGTGGTCGTTTTGCGACATCAGATCTCAACGATCTATACCGTCGCGTTATCAACCGTAACAACCGTTTGAAGCGTCTTGCCGATCTTGGTGCACCAGAGATCATCGTTAACAATGAAAAGCGTATGTTGCAGGAAGCTGTAGATGCGTTGTTCGATAACGGTCGTCGTGGTCGTCCAGTTACAGGTCCAGGTAACCGCGCACTCAAATCACTCTCTGACATGCTCAAGGGTAAGCAGGGTCGTTTCCGTCAGAACTTGCTCGGAAAGCGCGTTGATTATTCAGGCCGTTCAGTAATCGTTGTCGGTCCACAGTTGAAGCTGCACCAGTGCGGTCTGCCAAAGCAGATGGCATTGGAACTCTTCAAACCATTCGTAATGAAGCGTCTTGTAGACCTTAACCACGCGCAGAATATTAAATCTGCAAAGCGTATGGTTGAGCGCGCACGTCCAGTTGTGTGGGATGTTTTGGAAGAAGTTATCGCCGAGCATCCAGTACTTCTTAACCGCGCACCTACCCTTCACCGTTTGGGTATCCAGGCATTCGAGCCACAACTAGTTGAAGGTAAAGCAATTCAGATTCACCCTCTCGTATGTACAGCATTTAACGCTGACTTCGACGGTGACCAGATGGCAGTTCACTTGCCGCTATCTGCTGAAGCACAGGCTGAAGCGCGTATCTTGATGTTGTCATCAAATAACATCTTGTCTCCTGCTAATGGTCGTCCAATTACTTCACCTACACAGGACATGGTTCTGGGTCTGTATCACTTAACAATGAGCCGCGAAGGCGAGCTCGGCGAGGGTCGTGCATTTAGCTCGATCTCTGAAGCGATCATGGCTCACGATCAGCACTCAGTGTCATTGCAGGCAAAGATCAAGATCCGTCTTGATGGCTCAAACCAGACAATCGAAACCACAATCGGTCGCGCATTGTTTAATGAGGCACTTCCTGCAGACTTCCCATTCGTAGATGTTGATGTCACTAAGAAACAACTTGGTGGAATCGTTGATCGTTTGGCTGAGTTCTACCCTAAGGTCGTTGTAGCTCATACTCTTGATGCTCTGAAGTCACTTGGCTTCCACTGGGCAACACGTGCCGGCATCACAATCGGTATTGAAGATGTTGTTACACCTCCACGCAAGAAAGAGATCCTTGAGAGCTATGAAACTCAGGCCGACAAGGTTCAATCGCAGTATGAAAAGGGACTCATCACTGACGACGAGCGTCGTCAAGAGTTGATCGAAATCTGGACAAAGGCAACAGCCGAAGTGGGCAAAGAGATGGAAGAAAACTTCCCTCGCGTAAACCCAGTATGGATGATGGTCTTCTCTGGTGCTCGTGGAAACATGATGCAGATCCGTCAGATTGCAGGTATGCGTGGGCTCGTAGCAAATCCAAAGGGTGAAATTATTCCTCGCCCAATTAAATCTAACTTCCGCGAAGGTCTTTCAGTACTTGAGTACTTTATTTCTACTCACGGTGCACGTAAGGGTCTTGCAGATACAGCGCTTCGTACAGCTGACTCAGGTTACTTAACCCGACGTCTGTGCGATGTTGCACAAGATGTAATTATTCGTGAAGAGGATTGCGGCACTGATCGCGGTCTTGTTCTACAAATCGGTGTACGTCAAGAATCAGGTGGCCTCGTTAAGTTTGACCACGTTGAAACCTCAGTCTTTGGTCGTACGTTGGCCGATGACGTTGAAGTTGATGGTGTGGTTATTGCTAAGGCCGGCATCGACTTAGGCGATCGCAACATTGATGAACTCGTTGCAGCCGGTGTAGATGAAGTCAAGATTCGCTCAGTTCTTACTTGCGATAGCAAGGTCGGACAGTGTGCAGCTTGTTACGGACGCTCACTTGCAGCAGGACAACTTGTTGCAGTTGGTGAGGCAGTTGGAATCATTGCAGCACAGTCAATCGGTGAGCCTGGTACACAGCTAACAATGCGTACCTTCCACACTGGTGGCGTTGCTGGTGATGACATCACTCACGGTCTTCCACGTATCGTCGAGCTCTTCGAAGCTCGTACTCCAAAGGGTGTTGCACCGATTGCAGAGACTGCAGGCGTTGTTTCATTCCGCGAAGATGTAAAGGGCAAGAAGATCGTCGTTACACCAGATGATGGTGGCGAAGAAGTTGCTTACCCAATTACACGTCGTCAGAAGCTACTTGTAGAAGAAGGCTCACGCGTTGAAGTTGGCCAGAAGATGGTCGTCGGCGCAATCGATCCTAAGCAGGTTTTACGTATCCTTGGACCACGTGCAACTCAAGTTCACTTGGTAAATGAGATTCAATCTGTTTATCGCTCACAGGGCGTAGGCATTCACGATAAGCACATCGAAGTAATCGTTCGTCAAATGCTCAAGCGCATCACTGTGCTTGAAGCGGGAGATGCCGATCTTCTTCCAGGTGAGCTCGTTGAGCGCGGTCGCTTTGAGACTGAAAACCGTCGCGTAGTCACATCCGGTGGAAAAGCCGCCTCAGGTCGCCCAGAACTTATGGGTATTACTAAGGCATCACTTGCAACTGAATCATGGTTATCAGCTGCATCATTCCAGGAGACAACTCGCGTACTAACAGATGCTGCACTGTCAGAGAAGAGCGATCCACTGCTCGGTCTGAAGGAGAACGTCATCATCGGTAAGTTGATTCCAGCAGGAACAGGTCTTGCCCGTTACCGCAACATTCGTGTTGAGCCAACGGAAGAGGCAAAGGCCGCGGTCTATGCAGCCTACGATGAGTATGACTTCACACCATTTGATCAACAAGGTTCAGGCGAAGCAGTTCGCTTGGATGAGGTTGAAGTACCAAGATAATAGTCACGTAATAAAAAAGGCTCCCTTCGGGGAGCCTTTTTTATTACACTCACTCTATGACTAACGATGAGAAATTTCACGTGCAACGTCACGCTAAACGCGAAGTGCATGAGCGCAACGATATTGAGCGACTATTAGATACTCAGTATGTAGCACACGTTGGCTTCATCGATCCTGATACAAAGACTCCATTTGTCATTCCTATGGGCTTTGCCCGAGATGCTGACCGAATTCTCATTCATGGATCTTCTGGTTCTCGCATCATGATGTCTCTAGCAACGGGGATTGATCTCTGTGTGACCATCACTCAGTTGAACGCCATTGTCGTTGCACGTTCGGCCTTTAACTCATCGATGAACTATGAATCCGTCATGATTTTTGGAAAAGCTCGAGTTCTAAACGATGACGAGAAAACTGTGGCACTCGAGCGAATTACGGAGAAGTTAATTCCTGGAATGTGGAGCTATGCACGTCCATTAACTAAAAAAGAGTCTGCAGCAACGTTGATCGTTGAATTGAGCTTGGACAAACTCTCGGCAAAAGCTCGCACGGGGGAGCCAAAAGATGATGAAGAAGATGTTTCCTTACCTATTTGGGCAGGGATTGTGCCGCTAACAACCGTTAAAGGTGCGGCAATTACCGCCACTAATGCAGCTGGAATTGATGTCCCATCACACCTTCTTTAAGTTAGCTAAGCGATCCAAGATCGGTGGATGTGAATAATGCACCGCAACGTAAATTGGATGTGGATTCAAATTACTCAGTGACTCTACCGATAACTTCTTCAACGCTGAATGCATGTACTCACGAGCATTTGGATACGTATCAATTGAATACTGATCTGCTTGATATTCATTGCGGCGCGAGAATGAGTTATTTATCAGTCCAAGCAGGGTTGATACTGGAGTGAAGAGTAAGAAGAAGGCCAGCATCGAGAGATGAAAACTTGGTGTATCAGAGCCAAGTGCTTTAGAAAGATTTGGATTACCTAATAACCATCCCATCAACGAAAAGACGATCAGCATTTGGATATTGCTAAAAGCAAACATTGTGTAAACGTGCTTGCGCTTATAGTGACCAACTTCGTGAGCTAAGACTGCAACGGTCTCCTCTATTGTGAGTTTTTCAATTAATGTGTCATAGAGCCCAATAATCTTTACTTTACCCATTCCAGAAAAGAATGCATTTAGTTTTGTTGAACGTTTAGAGGCATCCATCTCATAGAGCTTTGATAGCGGGAACCCCTGTGTGTGGCAATAATCTTCAACGGCAGATCGAAGCTCGCCGTCAGGCAGAGGCTTTAACTTATTAAACATAGGGAGGAAGATTCTGGTGCCGAAAACGAACATAAAGAGTGAGAAAGCGGCAAAGAGGAGCCAAGCGATTAACCAGAACTGGCTTTGTAGTTCTTGATAAATCCAAGCCACTGCATAAAGAAGTGGCAATCCAACGGCCAATGAAATTAGCAGCTGCTTTACAGCATCTTGAAAGAACAACTTCTTGGTTGACTTATTGAAGCCAAACTTTTCTTCAATGGTAAAAGTTGAGTAGAAACTGGTGGGAAGGTTTGCAATAGTAGAGATAACTACCAAAATGCCGATAAAAAGCGTGGTTATCAGTAAGTTATTACTGAATCGCTCGCGTAGCTGGCTATCTAGCCAGGCGAACCAACCCAATATGATTGCAGCCAGGATGACAACAGTAGAGATAACGGTAGTGAGCATCTCAAAGCGATACTTTGTCGTACCGTAATCCATAGATTTTTCATACTCAGCTGCATCATATATTTCGGCGGCTTCTGAGCTCAAAGGTTGGTTTTTTGATTGTTCATTCAAAAAATTGATAAACATTCCAATAGCAAAATCTATAAGTACAAAAGCAACGATGCCTAGTAGTAACAACCCTGAAGTTTTCATTTTTTCCCTATCCGTTTAGGAGTGCAGCAAATGCGATTTCTGCCATTGTTGTAAGTGACTTTTCACGATCTGTTGACGACATTGACTCATGCGTGATGACATGATCAGAAACAGTGAGGACTGTAAGTGCACGGCGATTTTTTCGCGCAGCAATTGAGTACAGTTGATTAGCTTCCATCTCTATTCCAAGAACGCCATGTTGAATTAACTTTTGCGCGGCATCGGTCTCGTCATAAAAATAATCCATTGAAGCTATTCCACCGATATGAACGTTAGGTAGGTTCTTGGATGCTTCATAGGCTGCAAGTAATAATTTAAAATCAGCATGTGGCGCAAAATCTAAATCATTAGTAAATCTGCGATTGATATTAGAATCCGTAGATGCCGTCATCGCGAGAATGATATCGCCGACCTTTGTCTTTTCAAGCAAACCGCCACATGTGCCGATGCGAATCGCGGTTTGGACACCAAAGTGATCAAAGAGTTCATTGACATAGATTGATAGTGAAGGCAGACCCATTCCGGTTCCTTGTACAGATACACGCTCACCTTTAAAGCTTCCCGTATAGCCAAACATGTTCCGGACTGCGTTGTACTGCACCACATCGGACATATAGGTATCGGCGATCCACTTAGCCCTCAGGGGATCTCCGGGTAGCAGGATTCGCTCGGCAATATCGCCCTTATCGGCTGAAATATGTGGTGTACTCATTAACTCAGCCAACCACAGGGCAGGGATAAATCGGCGATTTTTGACCCCAAATCAGGCTATTTCCCCTCACCGGCGACACGCCCGGGCCTGACAAAGTAGGCGTTCTAGGCTCTTTGGGGGTCGGGCAGGAGTACAAGGGCCGTTTTGACTCTTAGAGTCGGCCTGAGTTACCCTTCACGTCTGCTCTTTTAGAGCTTCTTTGCTTGTGCATGTAAAAAGTTGAAAAACTATTTGCATCACCTATGCGAATCTGGTGCAACACACCCGACCGCGTGGGTCGGCAAATGAGCGTGAATAAAGATCAGTAACGAAGATACGAATGGAGATGAAGTGCCAACAATTCAACAGCTAGTTCGTCGTGGTCGTGCAGAAAAGACTACGAAGACAAGCACACCTGCGCTTAAGGGTTCACCACAGCGACGCGGAGTTTGTACACGCGTTTACACAACGACCCCTAAGAAACCAAACTCTGCGCTACGCAAAGTTGCACGTGTTCGACTTACCAGTGGCATGGAAATCACTGCATACATTCCTGGTGAAGGTCACAACTTGCAAGAGCACTCCATTGTTCTTGTACGTGGAGGCCGTGTAAAAGATCTACCAGGTGTTCGTTACAAGATCATTCGCGGATCACTAGATACACAAGGTGTAAAGAACCGTAAGCAGTCACGTTCTCGCTACGGTACTAAGAGAGAGAAGAAGGCTTCCTAATGCCACGTAAAGGTCCTGTAGTAAAAGCTGCCGTTGTTGCTGATCCTGTTTACAACTCACCAGTTGTAACTGCACTCATCAACCGCGTACTTCTTCATGGCAAGCGTTCAACTGCTGAAGCAATTGTTTACAACGCACTTGAAGGTTGCCGTGCAAAGAATCAAGTTGATCCAGTTATCACTTTGAAGCGCGCACTCGACAACATCAAACCAACAGTAGAAGTACGTTCACGTCGCGTTGGTGGAGCTACATACCAAGTTCCTGTTGAAGTTAAAGCAGGACGTTCAACAACGTTGGCACTTCGCTGGTTAATTGATTACTCACGTTCACGTCGCGAAAAGTCAATGTCAGAGCGCCTTATGAATGAATTAATCGATGCCAGTAATGGTCTTGGTGCCGCTGTAAAGCGTCGCGAAGATACTCACAAAATGGCTGAAGCTAACAAGGCTTTCGCGCACTACCGCTGGTAACTCGCCGACGGCGATTTAGCTAAAGAAATTTCGCTAAGCGTCTTAAGGCAAAGAAAACGTCAGGTACGACTGAAGAACAACGAGAAGAGGCAATAAGTGTCAGTAGTAGAGAAGATCGATCTAGCTACGGTTCGCAACATTGGAATCATGGCTCACATCGACGCGGGCAAAACCACGACTACTGAGCGCATCCTTTTCTATACAGGTATTAACTACAAGATTGGTGAGGTGCACGAAGGCGCCGCAACTATGGACTGGATGGAGCAGGAGCAAGAGCGCGGTATCACTATTACCTCCGCGGCAACTACCTGTATGTGGGATGACCACCTCATTAACATTATCGACACACCTGGCCACGTTGACTTCACTGTTGAAGTTGAGCGATCACTTCGTGTTCTAGATGGTGCCGTTGCAGTATTCGATGGCGTTGCAGGTGTTGAGCCACAATCTGAGACTGTTTGGCGTCAAGCCGATCGTTACTCAGTCCCACGTATTTGTTTTGTTAACAAGCTAGACCGCACAGGTGCATCATTCGATAAGTGCGTAGACATGATTAAAGATCGCCTTAATGCAGTGGCTCTTGTTCTTCAGATTCCAATCGGTGCCGAAGGAGATTTCCTCGGAGTCGTTGATCTGATTGCAATGAAGGCGCTAACATGGCGCGGAGAAACACAAAAGGGTGAAGATTACACAATTGAAGAGATTCCAGCCGATCTTCTTGAAAAAGCTAAACAAGCTCGTCACGCGATGGTCGAAACTTTGTCTGAGAATGACGATATCTGCATGGAGAAGTTCCTAGAAGGCATAGAGCTAAGTGAAGTTGAAATCATTGCAGGTATCCGTCGTGCAACTCTTGCTGCAAAGCTAACCCCAGTAGTAACGGGCTCAGCTTTCAAGAACAAGGGTGTTCAGCCAATGCTTGACGCTGTTGTTCGCTACCTACCAAGCCCACTCGATGTTGAATCAATCGTGGGTACAGATATGCACAACGCTGAAGTTGAAGTTGTTCGTCACCCAGATAACAAAGAGCCTTTCTCGGCCCTTGCTTTTAAGATCATGACCGATCCACACCTAGGAAAGCTCACATTTATCCGCGTGTACTCAGGCATTCTAGAGACCGGTTCAACAATTCTTAACTCAACAAAAGATCGTAAAGAGCGCATCGGAAAGATTTATCAGATGCACGCGAACAAGCGCGAAGAGCGTGACAATGTTGGTGCAGGAATGATCGTTGCCGTTATGGGTCTTAAGGACACAACAACAGGTGAGACTCTTTGTGATCCAGCAAAACCTGTAATTCTTGAATCAATGGACTTCCCAGCACCAGTTATCTCGGTTGCAATTGAGCCAAAGACAAAGGGTGACCAAGAAAAACTTGGAATCGCTATTCAGCGTCTATCTGAAGAAGATCCAACGTTTCACGTCAATACTGATGAAGAGACTGGCCAGACAATCATCGCTGGTATGGGCGAGCTTCACTTGGAAATTCTTGTAGACCGTATGCGTCGTGAGTTTAAAGTTGAAGCTAACGTTGGTAAGCCTCAGGTTGCTTACCGCGAAACACTTCGCAAGCCAGTTGCACGCCACGACTACACACACAAGAAGCAGACAGGTGGTTCTGGTCAGTTCGCAAAGATTCAGATCGCTATCGAACCTCTTCCAACTGGTGTTGTTGAAGGCGGATATGAGTTTGTTAATAAGGTAACTGGAGGTCGCGTTCCACGCGAGTACATCCCTTCAGTAGATGCTGGTTGCAAAGAGGGAATGACATCAGGACCTCTCGCCGGCTACCCACTTACAGATGTACGAGTAACTCTTCTTGATGGCGCGTATCACGATGTTGACTCATCGGAGCTCGCATTCAAGATTGCTGGTCTCGCAGCGTTTAAGGAAGCGGCAAAGCTTGCCGATCCTGCAATTCTCGAGCCAGTGATGCGCGTCGAAGTTGTTACCCCTGAAGACTTCATGGGTGACGTCATCGGTGACATCAACAGTCGTCGTGGCCAAATCCAGGCCATGGATGAGCGGTCAGGTGCCCGCGTTGTTAGGGCGCTAGTTCCATTGTCAGAGATGTTCGGCTATGTCGGAGATCTTCGCTCTAGAACTCAAGGTCGCGCGAGCTATTCAATGGAGTTCGATTCGTATGCCGAAGTACCTGGCAACGTAGCGAAAGAAATCATTGCAAAAGTTCGTGGCGAATAAACCCCCTAGCACTAAAAAACAAAATAAATAAAGACCCTAATAACTAAGCACTAGCAAACGAAAGAGGAACCAAAATGGCAAAGGCAAAGTTCGAGCGGACAAAACCGCACGTAAACATTGGCACCATCGGACACATCGATCACGGTAAGACAACTCTTACTGCTGCGATCTCTAAGGTGTTGCACGACAAGTTTCCAACACTAAATGCAGCGACAGCTTTCGCTGACATTGATAAGGCCCCAGAAGAGCGTCAACGCGGTATCACAATCTCTATCGCTCACGTCGAGTATCAGACAGAGAAGCGTCACTACGCACACGTTGACTGCCCAGGCCACGCTGACTACATCAAGAACATGATCACCGGAGCGGCACAGATGGATGGAGCAATCCTCGTCGTTGCAGCTACTGATGGTCCAATGCCACAGACAAAGGAGCACGTTCTCCTTGCTCGTCAGGTAGGCGTTCCATCAATCGTTGTTGCACTTAATAAGTCAGACATGGTTGATGACGAAGAGATTCTTGAACTCGTTGAAATGGAAGTTCGCGAACTTCTCACTAAGTACGAGTTCCCAGGCGATGACACACCAATCGTTCGCATCTCAGCACTGAAAGCTCTCGAAGGAGATGCTGCTTGGGCAGAGAAGATCGTTGAGCTTATGGATGCAGTAGATGCATTTATTCCTCAGCCAGAGCGTGAAATTGATAAGCCATTCCTTATGCCGGTAGAAGATGTTTTCACAATCACAGGTCGTGGAACAGTTATTACTGGTCGTATCGAGCGCGGCGTTGTAAAGGTCAACGAAGAAGTTGAAATCGTTGGAATCCGTGTAGATGCACAGAAGACAACAGTTACAGGCGTTGAAATGTTCCGCAAGTTGCTCGACGAAGGTCAAGCAGGCGAGAACGTTGGACTTCTTCTCCGTGGTCTAAAGCGCGAAGATGTTGAGCGTGGACAGGTTGTCTGCAAGCCAGGTTCAATCACACCTCACACAGAGTTCGATGCATCTGCATACATCCTTTCAAAGGATGAAGGCGGACGTCACACACCATTCTTTAACAACTACCGCCCACAGTTCTACTTCCGTACAACTGACGTGACTGGTGTTGTAACACTTCCTGCAGGAACCGAAATGGTTATGCCTGGCGATAACACTGAGATGGCAGTAACGCTTATCCAGCCAATCGCTATGGAAGAAGGCTTGCGCTTTGCTATCCGTGAAGGCGGACGCACAGTAGGAGCAGGTCGCGTAACAAAGATCAAGAAGTAATTGTTTGGGCCCGGCGGCCTAAAAACCGCCGGGCGTTAACAAAAGTTTGACACATTAATAAATGAAGAATTAACGAAGATTTACTAAAAACGAAGGAGAACGACATGGCGGGACAAAAGATCCGCATTCGACTCAAGGCCTACGACCATGAGGTGATTGACTCTTCAGCGAAGAAAATCGTTGAAACAGTTGAGCGCACTGGTGCAACGGTCGCGGGT
>Ga0214919_10011242_pt1 | contig 11185 bp, 10 predicted proteins | sample LL1503_MetaG_FD_177994 | JGI IMG/M metagenome (GOLD analysis project Ga0214919, IMG submission 177994) | Freshwater microbial communities from Lake Lanier, Atlanta, Georgia, United States - LL-1503 | ecosystem: Environmental > Aquatic > Freshwater > Lake | place: USA: Georgia | collected...
CATTTCTCTCCCGAATTTCTAGGCAAGCATATAACAGATATCGTAGTTGTGGGTTGTCATTCGGAGACGTGCAGCGATTTTCAAAAAAAATCCAGACATCATAACCCCGCGTTTACAACTGCATATGATGCCATTTTCACAGCCGAACTCGGCACGCCGACCATGCTGCATGGAACATACTTCAACATATGTAAAAGCCTTTTAGAACGGCCGGTTCCAAACAAAGGGACCCATTTGGTTTCAAGACTTAAAACCATGGCAATAGGTGACGGGCTTTTGATGGGAAGCAAAACAAATTTAAAAACAATTGGCACGCGTGGTGTAACCGATTTGGACATATTTGGCCCCGGACCAATCGTTGGAAATGGAATATCCGATGGAATTTTTTGGTTTAAAGTGGGCGATCCTCCGCCCACAACCGAAGCGGAGGTTAGACAAAGAAACATTGCGGGCAACCTTTTTTCTTACACTTCTCCTCATCTGGTTCAAACTCCCGATGGTGGTCTAACTTCGTCATGGAACCCGTATGAGACTTCCGCTGGAGAGAGCATCAAGCTGTCCGACTTGCTTGAACGGGATGGCGCCCTTGCGCGATTCACACATAACGGTCATCGGCTGGATCCTTCCAGCACGGCGGTGATTGTAGTCACCTGTCGGGTAATTAAAGGGGCATGGGAGGATGATTGGTTTCCATTTCAAAGCCCGTCTCCGCAAACGTGGGATTGGCTTTTGCAAACGCAATCGCCAACGACCGCAACTTCGGTTACGGAGGATGATTGGTTTCCATTTCAAAGCCCCAGTGCGGTGCCTTCACTGTCTCCGCAAACGTGGGATTGGCTTTTGCAAACGCAATCGCCAACGACCGCAACTTCGGTTACGTCCAGTCCCAGTCCTCGTGGTGGTACTAAACGCAAAAGCAAGAAAAGCAAGAAAAGCAAGAAAAGCAAGAAAAATAAGAAAAATAAGAAAAGCAAGAAAAATAAGAAATGATGCAAAAAACATTCTACGCATGCTGCCGAATGACGATGCCGGCATCCTGGGCCAACACCGGGACCAGCGGGTCGTTGTTGTAGTCGGAATAGTAGTGGATGCGCTTAATGCCGCACGCCGCCAGCGATCGGAAGCAGTTGATGCAGGGGTAGTGCGTGACGTAAATGGCGGCGTCTTGGAGGCTGGCGCCGCGGCGCGCGCAGTCGCTGACCGCGTTGATTTCGCTGTGAATGATGGCCTGCTCGTGGTTGTCGCGCAGGCGGCTGGTGTGCGGGGCGCCGGCGATGAAGCCGTTGTAGCCCATGGCGATGATGCGATGGTCCTTCACGACCACGGAACCCACGCGCAGGCGCGCGCACGGGCTGCGCATGGACGCCAGGAAGGCGATGGACATGAAGTAGTCGTCCCACGGCATGGGTTCCGGGCTCAGTGTGGAAGCGGCGGCGGCAATTTGGCGCAGCATTTTTATTGCAATGGATGGACTGGACACCTTTTATATTTTTAAGTGAAAACCCGAAAAATTGATTTAAATTCATGGCGTTTAAATCAATGCATGTGAAACAAACGACGAAACAATGGATCAGACGACACCGGACACAAATGCATTGCTTGATGCGTATTACCAGCAGTTGACGCCGTTTGAACAGCGCACCTGCGACATTGCGCGCGATCACTTGGGCTCATCATTTGATTTGGCGCGCAGCAACGGATACATTCGCTGGCGGAAAACCTAAGGTTTTCCGAACCTTTCCTCTTAGTCCGAACCTTTCCTCATCACGGAAAACCTAAGGTTTTCCGAACCTTTCCTCTTAGTCCGAACCTTTCCTCATATGAAAACGGAAAACCTAAGGTTTTCCGAATGCACACGCATTGTTTGATTTGGCGCGCTAACGAAGTCGCAGCACGAGATGGAGCGTCGACTCCTTTTGAATGTTGTAGTCGGACAGCGTTCGTTCATCATCCAGCTGTTTGCCGGCATAAATGAGCCGCTGCTGGTCGGGCGGAATGCCTTCCTTGTCCTGGATTTTGGCTTTCAATGCGCCGATGGTGTCGCCGGGCTCTACTTCCAGCGTGATGGTTTTTCCGGTGAGCGTCTTTACGAAAATCTGCATGGTTGTGGTTAGATTGGTGGTATTTTTTTTAATACCTTTTTGTTGGGTATTACATTACTTCATTTTTTTGGCATTGAGAGTGCGCCGCAAAAAGCTGTTTTTGTCGTTGCGCAATCCGTGCTTTTTCTGGACGCGGCGCAGGGTGCGTTCAATGCGGCGGGACAGCTTGGCAATGCGGCGGCGCTTGCGAGAGCCGCCACCTTCTCGGCCGCGCTTCTTTCCAGAAGCATCAGGAAGCACCTTCACTTCGGGCACTTTCACTTCGGGCACTTTCACTTCGGGCACCTCCAATTTAGGCACTTTCACTTCGGGCACCTCCAATTTAGGCACCTCCAATGCGGCTTGAGCATTTTCTACCTCGGCCGCTACCTCACCAATCGCCGCAGACAATGGAACAATGTCTTTCATCGCTGCATCTATTGGCTGTTTAGCATTTTCCACCGCGCCCATAACTTCGGCTACTTCATCCTTCAGTTTATTCACAGTTCCGATGCCTTCTGCTATAGTAACAATCGCGCCCGCTCCAGGCACATTTGCAGCCGCATGCGTGGCTGTGGATATAATGCCTGTTGTTGCGGTTTCTACTGCTTCATTTAGTGGTTTTTGAATAGCATCACCCAGTTTTTGGAAACTGGTTCCAACCACACCCGATAAATTGTTTGTGAATGTATCAAATTTTTCTGCCACACGGGGATCAGTGATGACTGTGTTCAAGAATTCTGCGTCTTTGCCAGTCAATTCGGATAGTGCCTCTGTTGTTAAGATCTTAGCAATTTCATTATTCTTGGTGGTTTCCAATATATCAACAATCCCTTCAGCCACTGCATCGTTGGTCCACTTCCGCGGTATGAGTTGTGCATTTTTCAGCAGTGTTTCAAGCGCCACTTTTTTGGGTTGAACGCACTCGGGGTCCACTGTGCTCAATAAGGATCCCTCTTCAAAGCAATTGAGCTTGCGACGCTTGGCGTCAGGCTCCTCATTGGCTTCAACACCATCAGCATCATCCTCATTAGGTTTGCGACGCTTGGCCGGATGATCATCAGGCTCCTCAGGCTGATGAGCAATTACAGGAGCAGGAACCTTAGGAGCAAACACATCATCTGTTGGTTTCGGTATAACTTTAAACAATAATCCAGGCATCATAACGTTGGGACTACTATCAAAATTGGACTTCACTATTTCACCGTTGTCCAATTGAACTGAACAATCGGGATAATAACTGAAACGTTCATCGCCATCACCTGTCCGCAAACTGCTATTTTTCAGTAACTTGCCGGATTTAAATGGTCCTTTATGAACCTTAATGGACTCATGCTTTTTTGGATCAATGCGAACAAATTCACATCTTTCGCCGATTGGAACCATTGTTCCGTCATCATACATTGCATTTTGATTGACCGTGGCTTCACCTTGTGGTGCATCTTGTGGTGCATCTTGTGGTGCATCTTGTGGTGCATCTTGGACTTGAATCGCAGCAACTTCGTTGGGATCAGTGACAGTCAACTTCCCTTCCATCGTTCCTTCACTGTAATTGTCAGTTGCTTCTTGGTGCGCGACAATGGTGGTGGTGCCAGCACCCTTGATGACGACGGCACTGCCGTCTGGAGGCACGGTTGCCACTTCAGCATTGTCGCCAGTGTAACTAATTTTGCCATCACTGTTTGATTTTGGCGGAACGAGTTCAAATGGGGCATCTCCAACCTTCTTGTCAGGTAAAATCCATTTTTCGGTTAGAACAGGAACAACAGGACCAGGCACCAAAGGTTTAGATTCTTGTGCTACTTTTAAATTTTGGGTGCTAACAGGACCAGACCCCAAAGGTTTCACCAGACTAGATTCTTGTGGGTTGTCGTCCACTGCAGCAGCTGTGCTGCCTCCTGACATTTTTGACATTGGGTTTCTTGTTTTTTGGTTGATAAAAGATAAAAAATGAAATGAATATATGTCCGAATTTCTTTGTGAATTTCTTTGGATATATATTCATTATAATTTAAATATTTAAATGCTATGAACCGCTGCTCATTTTTTTGTAACTGGCGTAATCAATCGGCTTAATGATGCTGAAGTCGTGCGCGGAGTTGGCATCACCCGCAGCAGAGTGTGCATTGTATTCATTCATGTTGCCGCAATACCAGTAGCGCGTCACCTGCTCTTTCTGAACACGTTGGGTGGTGGTAGGAGTGGTCCCGTATTTTTTGAATTGTGCGAAGACTGTTTTGATTGCCTCCGGCTTTTCTGGTGCTTCCGTTTTGCCGCCGTTTGTCATCAACTCTTTGGTCGCTTGTGTCGCTGTCGCTTGTGTCGCTGTCGCTTGTGTCGCTGTCGCTTGTGTCGCTGTCGCTTGTGTCGCTGTCGCTTGTCGAAGGTCAATGTAGAGCCGCTTGCACCCGTGCTCCACCACGTATTTGCGCGCCACGGGTTCCAAGTACTTGAACTGCACCGACCGCTTGTCGCAGTAGTAGCAGAACGTGGCTCGGTCGGCGTCGTACGTCATGATGACGTCGCCCTGCGGCGTGGTCTCGCGCACGTGCGCGTGCGACGGCGGAACGGGCGCATTCGGGTCATCCGCCATCTCGTCATACTCCTTCAAGTGCCGGTTTTCAAACGCGGCCTCTTGCTCTTGCTTCAATCGCGATTGATGCTCTTTAACCCGTTCATTCAACTTGTGTCGCTTGTACATTCCCGCCACTGCCACAACCGCCAATCCAGCAGCCGCAGCCGCCAAAACCCTTGTTTTTGTTCCAAATGATCCGACCACCCATCCTCGCATGCGATTCAATAAAAAAGTCATATTGATAATACCATTCATACGCAATCTTTAATTCATTTATGCTGTTTCTTTTTTTACACATAACGTTTTGCGCGTTCATCAAACAGCGCCGCCACCTCGGCCTGCAGATCCGCCACCCGGATGCACTGGTACGACCCGTTCGCATTGTTCGGGTGCAGGCACACGAGGAACAGGTCAGTCACGCGCTTGCCGTAGCACCGCTCCAGAATGGCTTTATACGTGTTCAGCTGCAGGCAGTAGTGCCAGTAGTTCGTGTCCGGGATGTGCGCAATGGCCTCGGTGCACGAGTAGTCCTTGGCGCCAAACGGCACCTTCTTGATTTCCTTGCAGCGCTTCCAGTCGTAAATGCTGAGCGTGCCGTCGGGTAAGCCCGTCGCCGGGTCCAGATTCTCAAACACCATGTCAATGGAGCCCGAGATGCGCACGGCCTCGTCAAACACGGTCCATTCCGTGCGGTACGGGCGCACCTTTGGTGCATGGTCCGCATAGAACTGCAGGAAGTAGCGGAATTCAGGTGACTCCGCGTCCTCGGCCGGCACGGGAAGCCCGTTGTAATAGCACTCAATGTTGTAGTGCATGGCGGTGCCTGCAGCGGCGGCAGCATCTCGGGTCGCGTCCCATGCCGCCTTGATTGCATCGGCGGTCATGCCGTAATACTGACTCTGCTTCCAATTGCGCGAAGCCATCATGCACTTGATAATATGATCCGCATCAAACTCGCGGAAGTGGCTGTGCACCCACGTGGTGACCGACGTATAGGGGGTGCTGGGATCGGCGTCAATGGTGTACTTGTGCTCCACCGGCTCAAAACTGATGCGCGCATCGCGATCATGCGGATTTTTCAACGACAGACATTCCATTCAATGATGCAGCCATAGGATTTGGGATTTAGTCAATCAATTTTTATTTCAATAAAATATTTAAATATAAACATGTCATTTATTTATAAAACAACATATTTAAGAACCACATGACCCCCCCCCAGCCCACCACCACCACCACAAATGCAAATGCAAATTACACCGACAAACGCACGGGCATTGTCTACACGGATGTGACCACGAACCAGACCGAAACCCCGCGGGTTACCCTGCAGAGAACACCTCATTTGGACGCATTCATTCCCGACGCATTTTTGAAACCCTACTTTGGCAAAGGAAAATCGCGAAACGATTCAATTTGAATCAGCTCAAACAAGTCGTCGTCAGCCAGGTCATCGGACGCGTCAGAAACAGCACCGGCCACAGCAGCATCCGGAACAAAATCAGCATAATGGTTTGCGATAAGGTCCAAGGCTGGACATTCATCATCATCATCATGATCATTGACGATGTTGTTGTCCAAATAATGATTGTGATTATAATGATCGTAGATGGGGTTGAAGTCAAATGGGTTGCACTCATGGTTGTCGTTGCACTTGTTGCACTCATTCACGGCATTCTTGTTTTCCAACTGGGTCAATCTCTCCAACATTTCAGAACACGCTGACTCGTGCAGTGCGTGCTGTTTTTTAAGTTTTTTGCGCAATGTTTTGCAGCATTTATTTGGTTGTTGCTGCTGTTGCTGCTGTTGCTGCTGTTGCTGCTGTTGCTGCTGTTGCTGCTGTTGCTGCTGTTGCTGTTCTTTCTGCTTCAAATGCTCGGACCGAAGCTGCGCGTGCTGCGTTTCCAATATCCACACGCGCTCTATCACCTGCTTGTTGGCCCAGTCCTGCATGCACTGATTGGCACGCTTGATCCACACCTCTTGTTCGTTCAGACGTTGAACCAGATTCACGGTTCCAATGTCGGCTTTCATGGCACCAAACTCCGTTTTCATGGCACCAAACTCCGTTTTCATGGCACCCAGCTCCGTTTTCATGGCACCCAGCTCCGTTTTCATGGCACCAAACTCCGTTTTCATGGCACCAAACTCCGTTTTCATGGCACCAAACTCCGTTTTCATGGCACCCAGCTCCGTTTTCATGGCATCCAGCTTCGTCCTCAACAAGAAGTTCTTCTTCTGCAGCTGGATGATTCTCAAATTGTCTTTCGCATTAAGTGCATTGGTGCCTTTGGTTTTAGTTTGAGGGCAAGGGGATGGATTAACGAGATCCACGGACACTGCGTCGCCGTCGCCGTCTGCTTCTGCTTCTGCTTCTGCTTCTTCGGGATCAGCTTTTCTCCACGTCTTCACGTGCCCGGACTCGTGCCGGTACGAGCACAGCGCATGCTGGGTTTCTCCCAAGTGCACGTAGCCGTTGCCCAGCCAGTGCGCATGCAATTCGGCCGAGCCCTGCTTTACCTCGCGCGAAAACAGTGAACAGCAAAACAAGTGCGAGGGTGGGTGTTGGTAATGCAAGTTGAAAGCGATGGGGGCCTGCGTTTGAACCATGATTACGGCGTAGTTGGTGCCTGCGGCATCGTAGTGCCCGCGGTCAATGGAGATCGTCATGCCTTTGGTGAACAATTGGATGCCATGCAGCTCTAAATTGTGCACAATCAGGCTGGGCGTCAGAACGGAAGGCGGATGGAGCCACGCCTCAATGACCAGCGACTTAAAGGGTTTTTGATTGGATTGATTGGTGGATTGATTGGTGGATTGATTGGATTGCATTCTGTTTGATTTGATTTGTGTGCAGACATGTGCTTATAAATGTTCATGATTTTAAATTCATTTTTTAATATCATTAACAAAACATTCACGCAAAATAATGGTGTTGTTGTTGTTACCAGTTCGCCCCAGGTTTATTCGCAGACAAAAACACACTTGCATCCGTGCTGAAATCAATTGGTGGTTTTGGTGTAACTGCGGACACGGTCCATCCATTAATATTTTGGTTGAATGATGCAGCACCTTGAAACATGCTATCCATGTTTATAACTTTAACTGTATTCCATAAATTAATCGGTTGGTTGAATGCAACATTGCCATAAAACATGAAACTCATGGTTGTAACATTGGATGTGTTCCATGCACCATTTGATGTGTTGATCAGTTGGTTGAATGCACACGAATAAAACATACCACCCATGTTTACAACATTGGTTGTGATCCATGAACCTATCGGTTGGTTGAATGCACTACCAGAAAACATAGAACTCATATCCACAACTTTGGATGTATTCCACAAACCAATCGGTTGGTTGAATGCTGCAGCACCGTTAAACATTAAATCCATGTAGGTGACATTGGATGTGTTCCACAAACCAATATCTTGGTTGAATGCCGTTGCATTTGTAAATGTTGATTCCATTAAGATAACATTTGCCGTGTTCCATGACCCGATTGGTTGGTTGAAATCGGTTTCATAAAACATGAAGTTCATGTTGGTGACATTGGACGTGTCCCAGGAACTGATGGGTTGGTTAAATCCATTGTGGTTTATGACTTCAGCGGTGGAATCATAATTGATGAGGCCACTCATGTCCGTCATAAGAGTTGTGACAATGTTATTAAATGGGACGGATGATGATGACGGACCAAGCGGTTTAAACGCATTAATTGCCGCCATTGAAGCTGGGCTTGAATCATTCTTAGCATAATTTGCAATTGCGGTTTTGGAAGAATCATTGACAACCGCAAACCATTCCATTCCAGTGCCGCTTCTTAGATTTGCTAGTATGAATGTTGGATTTGTTGTGATGGGTGCCCCCATGTATTTAATGGTGACCTGATTTAAATCTAATACCAACGGCGTCGTCCCATTTAGTGTTGTATCTAAATACGAGAAGTAACCATCATTATTCCACAACTGAATTGAATTATTGTTGAATGCGCCGCTGGAGTACAAATCAACCGACAATGATGGAGAAGTGAATCCACGACTGATTGCATAATTGGTTACGGGGAAGTTATACTTCACTAGATATGGATTTGCCGTGTTTGGTGTTAAAGTGAGTTTGGTGTTTGTGCCATCATACAACATAATGCGCAAATTTGCCTGTGTTTCAAACAGGGTACCAGATTTCATGTCATACGCACCGAGATCAGGTCCACCTGCGGTGGTTTGCTCTATTGTTCCGTTGTAACAAATAAGCGAAATGCGAATTGCAGTTGCATCCCCATTTGTGTAATTGAATTCCCATGCGAGATTGCTGAATGTGAATGTTTGATTTGTGGCATTTTCCATGTACATTGTCACGGGATTGTTATTTGTGTCGTAAGGGGGATATATGGGATTATTGCCCCACACACCACCAATCAATGTTTCAAACAACGTGTTGACTTTTGCAATTTGTCCTGGGGTTGGCATGACATTAATTCCGGCCCAAGTAGTGGAATGCAAACTAATATAATATTTTCCGTTTGGACATGAGATGGGGGTTCCACCTATTTTTGCGACATAACCCGTTGAAACCGGTGAAGCATATGATATGGAATGCATGGGTATGGTGGACGTTACACTGTGCGAAATGTCTGGACCCGACGAACCGCCAGTTCCAATTCCAATTCCACCACTTCCACTACCACTTCCACCTTCCGCCGCTGCCGGCCCCGATGCGCTGAAATATAACTTACCATACAATTGACCGGCTTGGCTTCCAACCCATTTTACATATTGGTTGAGGGTTTGCATTCCATGTATTGCGGGATTTAAAACATAACTAAATGCCACTGACGTGTATTTTGCGATGTAGAATTCGGTGTTTGTTGCAGTGATTGATTGTGATATGCTGTGAGCAGGAGTGATTGCATAATTGGAGGTCATGCTCATTTCCAATGGGTATGGGTCTGGATTCACCACAGCATCGGTCATACTGACTATGTATTTAAGAGTATTGGAATTGGGCGTAGGCATAGGCGTAGCCGTAGGGGTTAGTGTTGGCGTAGGTGTTGGTGTAGGTGTTGGTGTAGGCGTAGGTGTTGGCGTAGGTGTTGGTGTTGGCGTAGGTGTGGGTGTTGGCTCAGGTGTAGGTGTGGGTGTTGGTGTAGGCGTAGGTGTAGGTGTTGGTGTTGGTGTTGGTGTTGGCGTAGGTGTTGGCTCAGGTGTAGGTGTGGGTGTTGGCTCAGGTGTAGGTGTGGGTGTTGGCTCAGGTGTGGGTGTAGGTGTTGGCGTAGGCGTGACCGTAGGTGTTGGTGTAGGTGTAGGTGTTGGCGTAGGCGTTGGTGTTGGTGTTGGCGTAGCGGTAGGCGTTGGCGTTGGCGTAGGCGTTGGCGTAGGCGTGGGTGTTGGTGTTGGCGTAGGCGTTGGCGTAGGCGTTGGTGTTGGGGTTGGCGTAGGCGTAGGTGTTGGTGTTGGGGTTGGTGTTGGTGTCGGCGTAGGCGTAGCCGTAGGTGTTGGCGTAGGTGTTGGCGTAGGCGTTGGCGTAGGCGTAATCCAAACAGGTTCATTCGCAGGTAAAAATGCAGTTGCACCTGTTCTGAAATCAGTTGGCCGTGTTGTAACCTTAGATACATTCCATCCACTAATATTTTGGTTGAATGATGTAGCATAATTAAACATATTTTGCATATTGACAACATTTGATGTATTCCATGAACCAATCGGTTGGTTGAATGCATAAGCATTGTAAAACATGGCATTCATGTCAACAACATTGGATGTGTTCCATGCACCAATGTCTTGATTGAATGATGTAGCATAATTAAACATATTAGTCATGTCGGTGACGTTGGATGTATCCCATGAACCAATTTCCTGGTTGAATCCAGTTACAAACATAAACAACCCATTCATGTCCGTGATAAGAGTTGTGACAATGTTGTTGAATGGGACGGTTGATTGACCCAACTGTGTAAATGCCGTTGAATCATTATTAGCATAATCAGTAATTTTGGATTTGGAAGAATTGTCAACAATTGCAAACCATTCGGGTCCATCTGCTTTATTTCTTGGATTTTCTAGTATGAATTTGGGATTCGGTGAAAGAGTCATGGGTCCAACATATTTAATAGTGATTCCATTTGCAGCCAATGCCAATTTTGGCACAGGTGTAGCCGTAGGTGTTGGCGTAGGTGTTGGCGTAGGTGTTGGGGGTGGTGTCGGTTCAGGTGTTGGTGTCGGCGTGACCGTAGGTGTAGGTGTAGGCGTAGGCGTTGGTGTTGGTGTTGGCGTAGGTGTTGGGGGTGGTGTTGGCGTGGGTTCAGGTGTTGGTGTCGGCGTAGCCGTAGGTGTTGGTGTCGGCGTAGCCGTAGGTGTTGGTGTCGGCGTAGCCGTAGGTGTTGGCGTAGGTGTTGGTGTAGGCGTTGGTGTTGGCGTGACCGTAGGCGTAGGTGTCGGTGTTGGCGTGACCGTAGGCGTAGGTGTCGGTTCAGGTGTCGGCGTAGGCGTAGCCGTAGGCGTTGGCGTAGGTGTTGGCGTAGCTGTTGG
>Ga0214919_10011243_pt1 | contig 11185 bp, 9 predicted proteins | sample LL1503_MetaG_FD_177994 | JGI IMG/M metagenome (GOLD analysis project Ga0214919, IMG submission 177994) | Freshwater microbial communities from Lake Lanier, Atlanta, Georgia, United States - LL-1503 | ecosystem: Environmental > Aquatic > Freshwater > Lake | place: USA: Georgia | collected 2015-03-15
TGGCATTCACCGGCTCCTTGCCCGTGCTGGTCTTGATGAAATCGGTGCCAGCCATCATTGCGACCATCGAGGCGCGCGCCACATTGGTCAGCGTCCCGAGCTCACCGGTGCCGAGGATCGCCTTCATGTGCGCGGCGCCGCAGGCGTCGCGGAAGGTGCGGACCTCGTCGTAGAGGGCGTCCCAGTCGCCGCGCAGTACATGGCCGCGCGTGATCACAATATCGATCTCCTTCGCTCCTGCAGCGACACTCGCACGAATCTCGGCGACCCGGGTCTCGAATGGCGAAAGTCCGGCCGGAAAGCCGGTGCTCACGGCGGCTACGGGGATCCCGGAATCGCCGAGCGCCTCGACGGCGGTCGGCACGAGCTGGTGGTACACGCAAACCGCGCCCGTGGTGATGTGTAGCCCCTCCACCCCGAGCTGTGCCTCCAGTTCCGGCCGCAGCGGCCGCATGGCTTTGGCGCAGAGGCGCCGGACATTCCCCTCGGTGTCGTCGCCGGCGAGGGTCGTGAGGTCGATCATGGTAATGGCGCGGAGCAGCCAGGCCGCTTGCCACTGCTTCTTGACGGTGCGGCGCGTCGGAATCGTGGCGGCGCGCCGTTCGGCGGCACTGCGATTTACCCGCTGGGCCAACACGAGGTCACGATCGAGGGGGAGCCCCGGATTCCGCGCCACGTGATCCCCAGGGATCGCGTGCTGACGGGGGGCGACCACAGGATCCCGGCCGGCAAGTGTGAGGTTCGCGCGCATGGCGTCCATTATCATTGCTCAGGCTAGAGAATCGAACCAGAAAGATAGTAGTTCTGCGCTCCACTGGTGGCCACACGGATCCCGGAGAGTCTCCATGCATTGCGTCGCAGTCACGATTGCCAGCGGGCGGCGGTCGCTCGCCGCTCATTGGGCGCTGGTCGCCCTCCTCGCCGGTGCGCTGTTGCACCCGCTCGACGCGCAGGGCGTGCTCACGCCAGCACCGCGGCGCGCGGCCTCGCCAAACAACGGGATCCCCGCCGACACCACCGCCCGCGAGACGCTCGCCCCCGGTGTCGTGCACGCGCGCTACGTCCGCAATGCAGGGCCGCTGGTCATCAATGTCGTGCGGATTGACCGGCGCACCGCGAACGTGGCGTACGAGCATGGACGTGCCAAGGACGCCCTCACCGGGCGCGAGACCACCTCGTCGATGGTGCAGCGTCGCACTGCGAAGGGTGCCAACGTGCTCGTGGCGGTGAACGCCGACTTTTTTGATCTCAAGACTGGAGCGAGCGAGAACAACCAAGTCATCGCTGGCGAATGGTGGAAAGGGCTCAAGGTCACCGAGTCGCCCTTCGACACCTTTCGCAACCCGCATATTCAATTCGGCATCGATGCGCGTGGCGCGCCGCTGATCGACCGCTTCGTCTTTGAAGGGGTGGCGCTCGCGGGGACGCACCGCGTCCCGGTGCTCACGCTCAATGCCAACCCCAGCGGGAACCCCGAAGGGACGGCCCTCTATACCTGGCGCTTCGGCACCGTCGCGCCGCGCGACACGAGCCGCGCCACCGTTGAACTGGCAATGATCGAAGCGGGGCATCGGGGCGACACGCTCCTCTACGTCCGCCGCGGGGTCCCCCTTGGCAGCTCCGGAAATGTGATCCCGCCCCTGGGCGCCATTCTGGCCGGCTACGGACCGCGCAGCAAGGAGGTCGCCGCCTTCGCCGACGCCGACACCATCCGCGTGCTCGTCGGAGCCGGCCCAACACAGTCGCGACATCCGCTGGAGCTGGTCATCGGCGGCTGGCCCCGGATCCTCCGCGACGGCGTCGATGTCTCCACCCGCGCCGCGGCCGACGAAGGCACGATCTCGCGCAACGCCGAGGCCAAGCATCCGCGAAGTGCGGTCGGGTTTAGCAGAGACAGCAGCGTCCTGTTCATGGTGACCGTTGACGGGCGCAGTGCCAAGAGCGTCGGCGTGACGCTCGAGGAACTCGCCGCCCTCATGAAAGAGCTCGGTGCCGCCCACGCCATGAATTTTGACGGCGGGGGCTCCACCACCATGGTGGTGCGCGGAAAGGTCGTGAACTCCACCAGCGACGCCACGGGGGAGCGCGAAGTGGGGTCCGCCCTCTTGGTGCTCGCCAAGCCGAAACCTTAGGTTCCAGAACGGCGTATTATTAGCAATTACCCGGAGCCTGTCGTGAAGCGTTCGTCTACTATCGTCCTGACTCTCGTCCCCGCGTTCGCCGCGGCCTGTAGCCCCTCAAGCCAGCCGCTCGACCCCTGCCTCCCGCAGAACTACGCGGCGGCGGCGTGCGAGTACGCGGTGCAGAACCGCGGCTACTACTACGGCGGCGCCTGGTACCCACACGTGTACACGCAGCCCTTCTTCTTCTACAACAACGCCTACACGGGCTACGTAGCGCGCGGTGGCCGCGTGATGCCGGTCGAGGCGGGGCGCTACAGCCCGTCGCTCTCGCGCGGCAGTGCCACCGCGGGCGGGACCACCACACGGGGTGGCTTCGGCTCCTCTGGCGCGGCGCGTGCGTCGGCCGGCAGCGGCTTCAGCTCCGGGGGCTGAGCATGGAACGCAAGGTCACCACCGAACGCGCCAACTGGAAAGCGCGCGTCGAAGCCCGTGGGCTCGTCTGGCACTCGGCGGACGAGCAACCCTACTGGCACGAGGGGGTCCACTACGAGTTTACCGGCGATGAGATCGAAAAAATCGAGCGCGCTACCAATGAACTGCACACGCTCTGTTTGAGTGCCGTTCAGGTCGTGATCGACGAGAAACGCTACGACCAACTCGGGATCCCGCCCACCGCCATCCCGCTCATCGAATCAAGCTGGGAGGCCGAACCCCCCTCGCTGTACGGGCGGTTCGATCTCGCGTACGACGGCGTGAGCCCGCCGAAGATGCTCGAGTACAACGCCGATACCCCCACGAGCCTCCTCGAAGCCTCCGTCATCCAGTGGGACTGGATGCAAGACTGTTTCCCCAAGGCGGATCAGTTCAACGGAATCCACGAGTCACTCATCTCGCTCTGGCGCGAGTTCCAGCCCTACCTCCCCGCGCCGGGGCCTGATGGGCACATCGTCCACTTCAGTTCCATGGACAACGTCGAGGACGCCATGACCTCGGCGTATCTCGCCGAAACAGCGGCACTCGCGGGCTACCGGGTGAAAATGCTCGCGATCGACGACCTCGGCTGGAACGACCTCGCGCGTGAGTTCCGGGATCTCGACGAAGAGCGCATCACCACACTGTTCAAGCTGTACCCCTGGGAGTGGATGGCGAGCGAGGCGTTCGCGGCGCACGTGCTGCCGTCGGAGTCCGTGATCATCGAGCCGGCCTGGAAGATGATTCTCTCCAACAAGGGCATTCTCCCCATCCTGTGGGAGTTGAACCCGGACAGCCCCTATCTGCTTCCCGCCTACTTCGACGATCCCGGCGACATGTTCGAATGGGTCAAGAAGCCGCTCTTGTCACGCGAAGGCGCTAACGTCACCGTCCACACGATGCAGGATCATATCGAGGGAAAGGGGAGCTACGGCGCCGAAGGGTTCATCTTTCAGGAGCTGGCAACGATCCCGCTATTCGAAGGACGTCGCCCCGTGATCGGCGCGTGGATGGTCGGTCAGTCGGCCGCGGGCATCGGCATTCGTGAGTCGGATGGCTGGGTGACCGACAACACCTCGCGTTTCGTCCCCCACATTTTCCGGTGAGCGTCGTGTCGGCAACTCCGCGTGCGCTTATGGCGCGCAGGGCGCGCAGGGCGCTGTTCGCGCTTCTTGTGATCGCGCCAACACTGTCGGCGCAAGCGGCCGCAAAATCGCCACCGCCCGCGGTGCAAAGCACGAGCCGCACATCAAAGGGCATCGGCTACGCCGGCATCGATTCGGTGCAGCTGCTCACTGACCTCGCCGCGATCTCCGCCGACTCCATGGACGGCCGCCGTACGGGCTCAGCGGGCAACATCCGCGCCCGCGCGTACATCCTCCGCCAGTTCCTTGCCGCGAGCCTGTCGCCCTTTTCACAGCGGTTCACCTTTTCGTTTACCGTGGCGCGCCAGGGGGGAACCACCACGGCTACGAATCTCGTCGGCTACCACGAGGGTACAAAGCACCCCGATCGCTACATCGTACTCTCAGCGCACTACGATCACCTCGGCAACAAAAACGGCGTGATCTACAACGGTGCCGACGACAACGCTTCCGGAACGGCTGGAGTGTTGGCGATCGCACGGTGGCTCAAGGAGCATCCTCCCGAAAACTCGGTGATCATTGCGATGTTCGACGGGGAGGAGCAGGGGCTCCTGGGATCCAAAGAGTTTGTCACGCACCCGCCTGTGCCCCTCGACAAGATTGTGGCGAACGTCAACCTCGACATGGTGGGGCGGAACGCGAACGGGGTCCTCTGGGCAGCCGGCGCGACGCCGTGGACTGTGATGCGGCCGCTTCTCGAGGGACTCATCCCCACGGCACCCGTCACGCTCAAGCTTGGCCACGACAGCGGAACGGGGCAGGAGAACTGGACGCAGCAGTCGGACCAGGGTCCCTTCCACACCGCGCGCATCCCGTGGGTCTACTTCGGTGTCGAGGATCACCCCGACTATCACCAGCCGAGCGACAAGTTCGCCAAGATTGAGCCGGGGTTCTTCGTGCGCAGCGTGCGGACGATCGCCGAGTTTGTGCACCGCCTCGATCAGGGGCTTGAGTCTGTGGTTGCCGCAAAAACTCGAAGCCCCGCCGGCAAGTAGCCAGCGGGGCCTCGAACGTCGTGCGCGCGTGAGAAGCCCCGCGCGTTAGAAGCTCGTCGCGAGCGCCAGCGTCACATTGCGCCGCGGCTCCGGACGGAAGAAGCTGGAGTTCGCCGCCTCCGCGTAGAGCGCGTTGGTGAGGTTGTTCACCGACACCGTAAGGTCTTGGTGGGTGGAGCCAATTTGCCAGCCGCGAATCCCGCCGCGCAGTGCGTGCACCGTGAAGGCCGGAAGTGTGTTGCCAATCGGGCTGGTTCCCGACGCGATGTCTTTCTGCTCGCCGTTACGGCGCACCGCGTACTCAATCCAGCACCGATCCACCGTCCACGAGGCCGCAAGATTGAGCTTGCTGGCAAACGTATCGCCGATCGGGATCTGCGGATTCAGCACATTGGCCGACGCGATGCTCGAATAGTTCGCACGCAGCGCGAGGCCATGATCCAGGAGGAGGCCAGCGCCCAGCTCACCGCCGCGGGTGCGAATGCGACCCACGTTCACGTTCTGATACACGGGGAGTCGGTTCTGTGTCGCGCCAGTGGGCACCACGAGAATGCCGTTCGAGATGTCGTTATTGAACACCGAGAGTTCCGCAGTGAAACGCGAACGACGGTACTTGAGCCCGAGGTCCGCGTTGATGCTCGACTCTGGCTTCAGGTCGGGTGACGCAATCTGATAGGCACTCCCCTCTGGTGTCGGACCATTGAAAAACCGTTCCACCAGATTTGGCGCGCGGAAGCCGCTGCCGTACGTCGCTACGAGGTTGAGGTCGTCCGTCAGGCGCATCAGCGCATTGGCAGCATAGACTCCCGTGCTGTTGCCATGTCCTGGAATCGCGGCCGTAATCCCCGGCGTGTACTTGGTTGCACTCTCGACCTGCTGCACGCGTCCCCCAACAATCAGGGTGATGCGATCGGTGGCAGCGATGCTCCCCTGGGCAAAGGCGCCGATGCTAGAGAGAGTGGCGTTCGGTACCGACGACTGCGTGGACGCCTGCGGGTGCGGCGGTCCAAACCCGATGACGGTCTGCGTGCTCGTGTCGGTGTTGAACGAACGATCAACAAACGCGTCGGCGCCGTAGGTGAGCACCACGCGCGAGAGCGCCTTCACGAACTCCAGGCGCGAGCCGACGGTGGCGAGGTCGGTGTAGTTCCCGGTCTGAATCGACACGCCCGCGCCAGGCGGCGTGCCCGGCCCGAACGGGATGAAAATGTCCTGCGCCAAATTGCGCCGATTGCGCTGTGAGTAGGCGGTGAGTTCGACCTTGTCGGCGAACGGCAACTGCATCGCGGTTCGTGTGTAACCGGCACTCACCTTCTGGAAATCCTGATGCGGATATTGAATTTGGATCTTGGTCGCGTCGCCGCCGAGGAGCGCGTTCGGGATATAGCCAAAGCCGGCATTGTCGGCCAGGTAGCGCTCCACCTTCACGAAGGCCGAGCCACCCGTCGCGCTGCGCCACGCCAGGGAACCATTCAGCGAGTTGTCCTTCACGCCGCCATCGAGTACTTCGGTGTCGTTGGCGAGGGTGAGCTTGCCGAACGTCCCCTGCGGCGCCGAGTAGTTACCCACGCGGCGCGTGCTCGCACCAAGGCGCCAGGCAAAATCACCGGCCGACCCCATCAGCGAGCCCTCGCCCTTACCGAGCGCGCCACTGCTGCCGTACTGATAGGCGGCATGGCCACCCATGGTCGCGGGGCCGCCGCGCACGAACGGCGCCTGCGTAATCAGATTGATCACTCCACCGATGGCGTCGGTTCCGTAAAGCACGGATGCCGGTCCGCGAACCACTTCGATGCGCTCAATCGCCGACACATCGACGAGCGCGGGGAGTTCACCAAAATCCTGCTGGCGACGCGAGTTGTTCAAGCGCACGCCATCTTCGAGTAACAGAATCCGCTGCCCGCGTTGGCCACGGATCGAGGGGCGGTTCTGATTGGGACCCACGCCAATCACATCCACGCCCGGAAGTTCACGGAGCAAGTCGGCGGCATTCGCCGGTGTTCGCTCACGCACGGCGCTCGTGTCGAGCACGCTCACCGGCGTGGGGACATCGTGCACGTCGGTGGCCTGACGTGTGGCAGTTACCGTCACCGGGCGCAGTTGCGTTGAACGCATTGCAGCCGAATCCGCAACGGGCGTGGGCTTGGCGGTCGGCTGCTGCGCCAACAACGCGATGGGCGACAACGTGGCAATCGCCAACGCGGCAAGCGCAGTGCGCGTGGCAAGGCGGAGGGCGGCGCAGCGGAGAGAGAAAATCGAGGGCATCGTCCGTGGTGTTGAGAGGTACACGGACGATATGCCGACTCCTGCCCCCGCACTATTCGGAGAGTTACGCAGGAAGAACCCCTGAGGGGTCTTCTACGTAGACGTCATCGAAATTCCGACACGAACGCCGCTCGCATTCCGTAAAACTACGGACGCCGCAGCGGATTTAGCCGATCAGCCCCTGTTCCAACGCGAGACGCGTCAGCCCGGCCACGGTGCGAATTCCAATCTTGCGCATCAACGAGTCGCGGTGCGCTTCAACCGTCCGCGTGCTGATACCGAGCACCGCGCCGATCTCCTTGTTGGTCTTCCCTTCGGCGATATGAATAAGGATTTCGCGTTCGCGCCCCGTAAGCACGTCAACCGCGCTCGGAAGCTTGACGGTGCGATCCACCACGGGCTCGGGTGGCACATTCCCACCGCGGAGCGCTTCGGCCAGCTGACGCGCCACCTGCGGCGAGAACCAGGCGTTCCCACTCCGCACGGTCGTCACGGCATCACGCAACTCGGCGGGCGTGGAATCCTTGCGCAGATAGCCGTGCGCGCCAGCCCGAACGCTCTCGAGAATGTATTCCAGGTCGTCGTGGACGGACAGCATCAGAATGCGCACCGTGGGAACCTTCGCCAGCAGTTCACTCACCGCGTGAAGCCCAGATCCGCCCGGCATCGAGATGTCCAAGACCACCACATCGGGTTGCACCTTGACCGCCGCGCTAATCGCCTCAACACCGCTCGACGCCTCGCCCACCACCACAAACCGCACGCCGTCGTCCAGTACGTGACGAATACCTTCGCGCACCACACTGTGGTCGTCCACCACCAACACTTTGATCGGACTCTGCTCGCTCACGCCTCGTCCCCTCTGAAAATCGGCACTTGAATTTCGATATCGACCCCTGCGCCCACCGCCGAGCGCACCTGGGCGGTCCCGCCCAGCGCAACAATACGCTCGCGCATTCCCACCAATCCAAGATGCCCTTCGGACTCGGCGCGCGACAGTTCAGCCTCCCCTGCGAACCCCGGACCGCTGTCGCTAATCCGCATCACGACCGCGTCGGGCAGCACGCGAATCAGCACGCGCGTCGGCGCGCTGGATGCGTGGCGCGCCACATTCGCCAGGGCTTCCTGCAACGCGCGGAACAACGCGACCTCGGCTTCGTCGCTCAACACCGGGAGCTGTGTTGGCCCCTCGATCGTCACGGGAAGTCCGCGCCGCTCCTGGTAATCGGCCACCAGTGACCGTAACGCAGGGAGGAGGCCGAGATCATCGAGCAGCGACGGGCGCAGGTCGTTCACCACATTGCGAATACCGCGCATGCCGTCGTCCACGAGTTCCACCGCGCGCAGGAGGCGCGCGGCCACCGGCGGGTCGCTCTCGGTGAAACGCTCACTCATGACCCCGAGCTGCATTTTGACGGCCGCGAACACCTGCGCCGTTTCGTCGTGTAGTTCAAGCGAAAGCCGACGGCGTTCTTCCTCATGTTGCTGCACCATTCGGCGCGACAAGCGCTCCAGTTCCACGGTGCGCAGCTGCAAGCGACTCGCGAGATCCGCGTTCACGAGGAGTAAAATGCCGGCGCCGACCGCGAGCAGGAACAGAATATCGATGTAATAGCCCCACGGATTCCACGCGCCGCGCGCCCGGAGAATGGGATAGTCCAGATGGTGAATTCCCCAGAGCAGAAAGGTCCAGCCGAGTAAGGCGCTCGCGCCTTGCGTGTCCTGGCGCTGGTACCGCAGATGCACGATCCCGGTCCAGAGCGTCGCCCCTGAGAGGAAGAGCACCGCCGGTACCGCGGCGAGTGTGAAGTTGTCGAGTCGGATGACCGCGACGTAACTCCACGCCAAGGGGAAGGCGACGAACACATAGTACCAGCGTCGCCACCGCGCTTCGTGCGAAAACTTGAGGGCCGCCCAGAGCAGCGCGAGCGCGGTCCAGCCAGTGATGACTTGATGCCAAAACAGCCAGCTCCGGTTGCCGCTCGCAATGAACACCACAATCACGGTGATCCGCAGCAGAAACAGCCCGAAAGCGAGTGCCCACCAGCCAAAGTACGGCTGACGGCTGCGGGACCAGAGCCCAAGGCACAGACTCGCGAGCGCGGCGGTGATCCCCGCCTGCAAGAGGGCGGCCGCGAACTCCCCAGTGGCGACAACAGGAATCATGTGAGCACCTCACCCAGCGGTCGCGTGATGTCATGCTGGCCAAGCGCCCGTACCGCGGACTCCAGTCGTGCAACGCCGGTGCCCTCCACCCACTCGGCGGTACACCCAAACTCACACATCGCGTCGCCAAAGGCGCGCAAGAGTTCCTCGCGCGCGGACGGGCGGTCACGAATGCCGTCGGCTGTCCACGGAAGGTCGGTGGCACAGAGCAAGTAGAGATCGCCGCGTCGTTGGCGCGCTTCCGCTTCGACCCACGCCGGTGCCGAGCCATAGTAGTGCCGCGCGTAGACCACGGTCGACACAAGGTCGGTGTCGAACACCGCGACCGCGGGGCGCGCAGCCATGGCCTGCTCCTCAAGCGACATCGCCAGGCGCGCGATCGGCGCAACGTCGGTCGCCAACAGCGTGTGCGCAGGATCGGTCTCCAACTGCGCCTCGGCGTAGCGCCGCGCCGCTTCGGGAACCACCGGGGCGCGCAACCGATCGCCAAGCACCGCGGCGAGCGTGCTTTTGCCGGTGCTCTCGGGGCCCGTCACGACAATCCGGATGGTCACTCGCGCGCCGTCGCGGTTGCCGACGATACGGCGAGTGACTGCTTCCACCCCACGTATCCCATCCAGGCCAGGACCAAGAACACCGCGTATTGCACCGCGGTCGCCGGAAGCCCACGCGAGATGAAGGTGGGGACATACACGAGATTCACCCCGATCCAGACGAGCCAGTTCTCGAGCAACTTGCGCGTCATCATCCACTGCGCCACCAAACTCACGGACGTGAGTGACGCGTCCAGGTAGGGTACCGGCGAATCGGTGTGCGTCGACATGAAATAGCCCAAGCCAATGGCGAACGCCGTGGCAAGTGGAACGCTTACGATCCAGTGCCCCCGCGTGGCGCGCGTGACCTGCAGCGTCGAACGCTCCGCACCGCCGTACAACCATTCATACCAGCCATACACCGACAGCACGAGATACACGATCTGCAACACCGCGTCGGCGTAGAGCTTGCTGTGCCAGAATAGGAAAAAATAAAGCCCGACATTCACCATCGCGGTGGGCCAGCTCGCAATCCGCTCCTTGGCGGAGAGGTACACGCTCACCAGCCCGAACAGGACCGCGACGTTCTCCACCCACGTCCAGAGCTCCCACCCGAACACCGGGAGCGTTATGCTCACGGCGTGGTCTTTGCTGACGCCAGAAAGTCAGTCGCCAACGACACGAGCGCCTTCACACCCGTTGGCATCGCATCTTCATTCACGAAGAACTTGGTCGAGTGGTTGGCCGGCGCATCTTCTACCGCGACCCCAGCCTTGTTCACGCCGAGAAAGAGATACACGCCAGGGGTGTTCTTGGTGAACGAGGGAAAATCCTCTGACGGCATCCACACGGCGTTGCTGTTCACCTTGCCGCCCGCGGCCTTGGTAATTGTTGGCGCCATCTGCGCGGTGAGTGCGAGATCGTTCCACACAATGCTACCGCCCAGCGTGATTGTCACCGTGGCCGACCCGCCACTCGCCTCGGCGATCTTCTCCGCCGTGCGGGCAATGCGCATGTGAATGTCCTTGCGCATGGCGTCGTCAAAGGTGCGGATCGTGCCCGTCATGATCACACTGTCGGGAATGATGTTGAAGCGGACGCCGCCATTGATCGTGCCGACGGTGACAATCGCCGGTGCTGCCGTGATGTCGGTCTGCCGCGCGGTGATGGTCTGCAGTGCGGAGACAATCTCTGCCGAGAGGACGATCGGATCGACGCCACGCCAGGGCTGCGCCCCGTGCGTCTGACGGCCGCGAACCACGATCTTGAGTTGGTCCGACGCCGACATCGCTGCGCCAGGCTTGTAGCTCAGTTTGCCGGCTTCTTCGGGCCACACGTGCAGCGCGAATACCGCGTCCACATGCGGATTCTCGAGCGCGCCCTGCTCAACCATTACCGCCGCGCCGCCGCGTTCGCCCGGCGGGGCTCCTTCTTCGGCGGGTTGGAAAATGAACTTCACGGTGCCCGGGAGCGATGCCCGCATTACT
>Ga0214919_10011245_pt1 | contig 11184 bp, 9 predicted proteins | sample LL1503_MetaG_FD_177994 | JGI IMG/M metagenome (GOLD analysis project Ga0214919, IMG submission 177994) | Freshwater microbial communities from Lake Lanier, Atlanta, Georgia, United States - LL-1503 | ecosystem: Environmental > Aquatic > Freshwater > Lake | place: USA: Georgia | collected 2015-03-15
AGGTCTTGCTTTGTACGACAAACAGCGTGCGAGCAGGGTTCAGCGAAGACAGGGTGTGGGCCAATTGCCAGACATCGACATTCGACACGTAATGCACCTGCACCAGCGATGGCGCAGTGGGGTCGGCACAGGGCTGCAGAGCCTCGGTGGCCATGCGCGGGCCGAGGTCTGAGCCGCCGATGCCCAGGTTCACCACATCGGTGATCGCTTCGCCGGCATGCCCTTTGACCTGACCGCTTCTCAACGCCTGCGCAAAGCCGGTGTAACGCGACAACTCGGCAGACACCGTGCGCGCGAGGGCTTCGCCCCAAGGCGGTGACGGCTGCGTGCTGCCGCGCAATGCCACATGCAAGACCGCGCGGTCTTCCGTGGTGTTGATGTGCTCACCGCGGAACATGGCTTGCGCTTTGGGCAGCACCTGCGATTCTTCGGCCAGTGCATGCAATGCAGACAGGATGTCAGCATTCACCCGTTGGTGTGACGCATCCAATGACAGGCCCGCGGCTTCGTATTGCAAGCTGTCATGACGACCGGGCAGCTTGAGCAAGTCGCGCAAGTGCAGGGATGGTGCATCAGCAAGCGCTTGCAATTGCTGCCAAGCTTTGCGGTGTTCAGGGCGGACAAATGCGGTAGAGGTCATGTCGATCACCATTCAGGGCAAACAAAAAAAGGGCAAGTTTTCACCCGGCAGCCAGCGCCACTGCCTGTTTGGCAAGCAGCGTCACGCGGGCCCAATCACCACTGGCCACCGCATCTGCTGGCGTGAGCCATGAACCGCCCACCATGGCGACATTTGGCTCTCGCAAATAAGCTTGCATGTTCGCTGGCGTCACGCCGCCGGTAGGGCACAAATGCATGTCTGCAAACGGGCCGCGCAAGGCTTTGACCATGCCCACCCCGCCAGCTTGTTCGGCTGGAAACAATTTGACCAGTGAAAAACCATGCGCTTGGGCGCGTAACAGCTCGCCGGGCGTCATCACGCCCGGAATGAAGGGCAACTGTGCATCCAACGCAGCTTCTATCAAGGGTTCGGAAAAGCCGGGTGACAGCGCAAACCGTGCGCCTGCAGATTGCACACGTGCGATGTCATCCGGGTGTCTGACCGTGCCTGCACCCACCTGCATGTTAGGCACGCGTTGGGCGATGGTTTCGATGGCGGCGATGCCCGCCGGGTGACGCAAGGTGACTTCCATCACATCAATGCCGCCAGCCAGCAAGGCCAGCGCCATGGGTTCGGCATGGGCGACATCGGTGATCAGGATGACGGGCACCACTTTGGATGAAAAAACGGGGCGCATGCAGTGATCGGTCGGGCTCATGGGGCATGGCTCACGGCGGTGGGCAAAGAAGCGGGCATGGCGGCGAGCAATGGCGAGGCGCCTTCTTCGGCCCATGCCGCATGTTGACGAAACAAACCAAACAGACCTTGGCCCGATTGCCACAACGGGTCTGCGGGTCGTTCTGGCAATGGCCGCGAAGCGAGTTCAGCGTCGCTCACTTCTAAAGTCAATTGACCGGTGTCGCAATTCAGCGTGATCATGTCGCCATCCCTTACTTTGGCGATCATGCCGCCGTTGCGAGATTCTGGACTCAAGTGAATCGCGGCGGGCACTTTGCCTGATGCGCCTGACATGCGGCCGTCGGTGACCAAGGCGACGCGGTGGCCTTGGTCTTGCAGCACCCCAAGCACCGGCGTCAATTTATGCAGTTCGGGCATGCCATTGGCTTGCGGGCCTTGTTCGCGCACCACCGCAATGAAATCGCGGTTCAACAGGCCGTCTTTGTAGCGTTGAGCCAGCGCTTGTTGGCTGTCGACCACCACGGCGGGGGCGCGCACCACACGGTGCGCCGGTTTGACCGCTGACACTTTGACCACTGCGCGACCTAAATTGCCGGTCAATAAGCGCAGGCCGCCATCTGCACTGAACGCTCGCTCTGTCGGACGCAACACGTCTTCATCGCCAGACACGGCAGGCGCATCGCGCCAGCGCAATTGATCGCCGTCCAGCCAAGGCTCTTGGGTATAGCGGTGCAGACCTTGGCCCATGACGGTGTGCACATCGCCGTGTAACAAACCGGCAGCCAGCAGTTGGCGGATGACAAAACCCATGCCGCCAGCCGCATGGAAATGGTTGACGTCTGCGCTGCCATTGGGATACACACGCGCCAACAGCGGAACCACCGCAGACAGCTCGGAAAAATCGTCCCAGTTGATGACCAAGCCTGCGGCTCGGGCCATGGCCACCAAATGCAAGCTGTGGTTGGTGGACCCGCCTGTCGCCAGCAAACCCACGATGCCGTTGACGATGACTTGCGCGTTGATTTGAAAGCCCATGCCGCTGTCGTTTTGCTGTGCCAATGCCACAGCTTGCGTCACCGCCGCTTGTGTCAATGCTTCTCGCAAGCGCGTGCCAGGATTCACAAAGGAAGAACCGGGCAGCTGCAGCCCCATGATTTCCATCAGCATTTGGTTGGAGTTGGCCGTGCCGTAAAAAGTGCAAGTGCCTGCGCTGTGGTACGCGGCTTGTTCGGCTTTCAACAACGTGTCGCGGTCAACCAGGCCTTGGGTGAATTGTTGGCGCACGCGGGCTTTGTCGTTGTTGGACAAACCGCTGGTCATCGGTCCGGCGGGCACGAACACCATGGGCAAATGGCCGAATTGCAACGCGCCCATGAACAGACCCGGCACGATCTTGTCGCAAATGCCCAGCAACAGACCTGCGTCAAACACGTTGTGCGACAAACCCACGGCGGTGGCCATGGCAATCACATCCCGTGAAAACAAGGACAAGCCCATGCCGTCTTCGCCTTGCGTGATGCCGTCGCACATGGCGGGCACGCCGCCTGCGACTTGTGCGGTCGCGCCACAAGCGCGCGCCGCATCTCGCAACTGTTGCGGGTAATGCTCGTACGGTTGGTGCGCTGACAACATGTCGTTGTACGCGGTGATGATGCCGAGGTTGGGTTGTCGTTGCGCGTGCAACACCAACTTGTCGTTGGCGGGCATGGCGGCATACGCATGTGCGGCGTTGGCACAACCCAAGCCTGCGCGGTAGGGGCCCGGGCGACGGGCTTGTTGCAAATGCGCCAAATAGGCCGCCCGCAGATCGGCACTGCGGTGTTCGATGCGTTCGGTGACGGCGGTCAGTACGGGATGCATGCGTTAACTTTCTTCAAACCAGGTCAAACCATCGCGCGCCATCAATGCTGACGATGCGGCGGGCCCCCAACTGCCTGCGGGATAGGGACGCGGCTTGTCATCCATGTCTTGCCAAGCTTGCAAGATCGGGTCGGTCCAAGTCCATGCCGCTTCGAGTTCATCACGTCGCATGAAATGCGTCAACCGCCCTTTGATCACATCCATCAACAACCGTTCATAGGCCTCGGCGCGGCGTTTGTCGGATGACAGTTGCAAATCCAAACCCAGTCGCACCGGTTGCATGCGCATGCCTGAGCCCGGTTCTTTCACCATCATGCCCAATTGAATCGACTCTTGCGGTTGCAGGCTGATGATCATGCGGTTGGGTTCGCTGTGGGTGTTTTGGCCAAACACGGAAAACGCTTGTGGCGCGAATTCGATGATGATTTCCGATTGGCGTTGTTGCAAACGTTTGCCTGTGCGTAAAAAGAACGGCACTTGCGCCCACCGTGCATTGTTGATGTAAGTGCGCAAGGCCACAAAGGTCTCGGTGCGGCTGTCGGCAGGCACTTGTCCTTCTTGCAAATAGCCCGTGACGGGTTTGCCATCGCTCACTCCGGCGGTGTATTGCCCGCGAACCGTGTCGCGTTTGACATCGGCGGGTGTCATTTTTTTCAGCGAGCGCAGAACTTTGAGCTTTTCATCGCGAACATCATTCGCGTCCAAAGAGATCGGTGGCTCCATTGCCACGATGCACAGCAATTGCAGCAAGTGGTTTTGCACCATGTCACGCAATGCACCGGCGCCATCGTAGAAACCAGCCCGGCTGCCCACGCCCACACTTTCAGCCACCGTGATTTGCACGCTCTTGATATAGGGTGCGCGCCAAAGCGGCTCGAAAATCGCATTGCCAAAACGCAGCACCATCAGGTTTTGCACCGTCTCTTTGCCCAAGTAATGGTCGATTCGGTAGATTTGTGTTTCCTGGAAATGCCGGGCAACTTCTTGGTTGATCGCGCGGGCTGACTCTAAATCGGTGCCAAGGGGTTTTTCCAACACCACACGCGATTGCGCATCGATCAACCCTGCCGTGTCCAGATGGGCACAAATGTGGCTGAACAATTGCGGCGCAGTGGCCAAATAAAACACGCGCTGTCGTGGCGTGTTGCACAGGGCGGTCAGCGCCGCGTAGTCATCGGCCAGGGTGACGTCGGCGCAGACATACCAAAGCCGTTGTAAAAACCGTTGCCAGTCGTTGGCATCAAACGCCTGCGCATCAATGAAAGCCAGCGAGTGCTCGCGTATGAATTGCAAATAGTCGTCGCGCGACCAGGCTTGTCGGCCCAGTGCAATGATGCGGGTGTGTTCAGACAATTTGTCATGCACATGCGCCATGTACAACGCGGGCAGCAATTTGCGAAATGACAAGTCGCCTGCGCCGCCAAAAATGATGACATCCAAGTCAGGTGCGTCAGGTGAGGAAAGGGTCATGTTCTGCGTTTCGGAATTAAAGGTCTTGTTTCAAAAAGATGTCTTTGTCTGGGAAAAATTGGGCATGCAATGGCAGCAATGAACCGCCGAGTGCGCGCGCCGAAGCGCCCACCATGCCAGCGACCAATGTGGGGCGGTGAATGCCATCAAAACGGATGCGGTCCATCTGGACTTGCGTGTGCTCAATCAAGGTGGCGAGCAACGCAGGACTGACAGAGCCGTCAATCACCACGGCATCCAAATCCAACAAGGCGCTGGCACTTGTCACACACAGCGCCAAAGCTTCGGCGGCGGTGTTCAGCCAAGCTTGTCGCATGGCTTGATAGGCCTCGCCCATGATGTCGTCGCTCGCGACCAGCAAGGGGTCCAGCTGAGCGCTGATCAAGTCTTGCTCGAGTTGCCAGCCGGAGGCGCGTGCCAGCAGTTGCGTCGTGGATGCATGCTCGGCACTGGTCAAGGGAAAAGAGCCGATGGCACCGGCATTGCCGCGCGGCCCATTGACGATGTGGCCATCCAACACCAAGCCGCCGCCGATGAACGTGCCAATGAACACATACAAAAAATGGGGTAACTCACGGCCGCGTCCTTGCACCAACTCAGCCACACACGCGGCGGTGGTGTCTTTGGCAAACTCGACGGGCAACGGCGTCATCTGTTGCAAGGTTTGCAACAGGTCAATTTGCTCCCAATCCGCCATGGCCAGCGAGGCTTGTGCGCCCATCAAATCGCCCCAAGCGTGCAATGACAGTGGCGCACTCAACCCTATGCCAACCACTCGCGACCAATCTGCGCCCATGCGTTGCTGCATGTGTGCCAAACCTTCGGCCATTTTGGGAATGACTTCAGTGGGCGAAGGAAACGGGTAATGGTGTTGCCAAGTGTGGCGGATGTGTCCGACAAAGTCGGTGACCACCACTTCCAAATTGCGGCGTCCCACTTGCAAGCCGATGCTGTAGGCGCCGTCCGGGTTCAAGCTGAGAGGCACAGACGGCTGGCCGATGCGACCGCGAATGCGGTCTTGTTTCAGTAACAACCCATCGTCAAGCAAACGGTTGACGATGATGGACACCGTTTGCGTGGAGAGTTGGGTCAAGCGCGCCAAATCGGCTTTGGGGATGGCCCCTGCATGGCGAATGGCACGCAACACAATTCGCTCGTTGAATTGGCGCATGCCATTGTGGTTGGAACCACGCATGGCTTTCAACACAAAATCACCCCTTTGCAAAACATGGCGTTGCCATAGGCGGTGCCTTCACCGGTTTGCACCAGCAGGCTCGCTTGTTTGACTTTTTCGTAAAACGCAAATCGCTCTACCGCTTGCACCTGTGATTCGGACACACCAACAAGCGCCAACAAGTTAACCACGGCTTGCTGTGCGTCTGTGCGGTGACCCATGGCGCTGCCACTGACTTGCATGTACGCTGCCGGATGAGACACATCTTCTGCCAAAGGAAACACCGACAGCACCGCTTGCGACACCCGAGCCAGACTCAGTCCGGGCAAGCGCACCAAGGGTTTGCCGTTGCGCAAATGGTCCGCGGTGAAATTGGCGTCTACCACCGCCACCCACTCCCCGTGGCCCATCGCACTCAAGTGCATCAGCAGCTCAGGGCTCAGAACGGGATCGATGCCTTTCAGCACAAGGCCTCCTCGTGCGAAGGCAGGCTGGCCGGGTCGATGGCACCAGTGATCAATCCGACGATTTCTTGCGGTGTGGTGTCTTGCGTGCGCCGGTGGCAAATGATGCGACCTTGGCGAAACACCCAGATGCGGTCAACCAAATCGAATACTTGACGCAGGTTGTGGCTGATGATGATCAACGGCACGCCGCGCTGTTTCAAGCCTTTGATGATCTCTTCGACACGCGCGGTTTCTTGCACCCCGAGTGCCGCCGTGGGTTCATCCAAGATGATGAGTTTTTTGGCAAACCCTGCCGCACGCGCAATGGCCACGCATTGGCGCTGCCCACCGGACATGCCGCGCAATGGTGCCGACAAATCTTGGATACGCACGCCGGTCGTGGCCAACATGTCGACCGATTGCTGGCGCATGGCACGGTGGTTCAGCACCGACAAGGGCCCAAGGTTCAGGCGCGTGATTTCGCGTCCCAAAAAAATATTGGCTGGCACGTCCAAGTCTTCGGCCAGCGCCAGTGTTTGGTAAACCGTTTCCATGCCTTGTTCGCGGGCGTCGAGCGGTGAATTGAATTGCACCTCGACACCGTCGAGTTGGATGCTGCCCGAGCCAGGCTGTTCCACGCCGGTGAGCAGTCGCACAAACGTGCTTTTCCCCGCGCCGTTGTCGCCCACGATGGCGGCGTGTTCTCCCGGTAACAACTCAAATTGGGCGTCGGTCAAGGCTTTGACCCCGCCGTAGTGCCGGGTCAGGCCTTGAACACGCAAAACGGGTGAGGAAGCAGTCATAAAGTGCTCATAAATGGATAAGTGGAGCCAGAAGCATGAAGCATACAAGGGAAAAGCGGAATAGGTAAATCTACTAGGTTTATTTAGTCGATGTTTCTGTTTTAATTTGCCCACAAGAACGCATTGCGGGAAGGGCCTGCGACGCGCTTGCCCTTTCAAGACAGGAGATTCCATGACATTGACTCGTAACTTGGGCCGCTTGGCCTTGGCGCTGACCGCGGCCGGCTGCATGGCGTTGGCGCATGCAGAAACCACCATTGCTTACATCACCAATGGCAACACCAACGAAGGTTGGACTTTGATCAACGGTGGCGCGAAAAAAGCAGGCGCTGCCGCCGGCGTCAAATTCATCGAACTTGCAGCGGAAAAAGGCGAGTTGTCCAAGCAATTGGCGATCGTTGAAGACATGATCACACGCAAGGTGAATGCCATCGCGATTGCACCTGTGGACAGCAAAGGCATTGCACCCGCGGTGAACAAAGCATTGGCAGCGGGCATCCCTGTGATTGCGGTGGACACCGGCATCAGCGGCGCAAAAATCACTTCATATGTGGCAACCGACAACATCAAAGCGGCCATGGTGCAAGGCAACTGGGCCGCAGAGCAAATCAAAGACGGCGACACCGTGATCTACATCACCGGCGACTTGGGCCAATCCACGGGCCAAGAGCGCAAAAAAGGCTTTTTGGATGGGTTGAACGCCAAGCGCAAAGGCGTGAAAGTGGTTGAAGTGCCCACCACTTGGGACCAGACCATGGCTCAAAACGGCGTGGAAGCCGCGTTGCGTGCCAACCCCGGCGCCAAGGTGATTGCCTGTGCCTGGGACGGGGGTGCGCTTGGTGCCAAAGCGGCGTTGATGGCCGCAGGTAAAAAAGCGGGCGACGTGAAGATCGCGGGATTTGACGGCTCACCCGGCGGTTTGGACATGATGAAACAAGGTTGGCAACAAGCGAATGCCGCGCAAATGTTGGCCAAGATCGGTCAAGTTGGTGTGGAAACAGCCATTGCTGCAGCGCAAGGCAAAAAAGTATCCGATCGCATCGATACCGGTTCGTTCTTGGTCTTGCCATCGAACGTCGATCAGTTCGCCAAGGACTCGGGCGTCGCCCAGTTCATGAAGGTCAAGTGACCCCATGAAACCGATCTCCCAGCAAGACTGGTTTGGGGCGATCGTCGCGGTGCTGTTGCTCAGCCTGCTGCTGAGCATCGCATCGCCTTATTTTTTAACCACAGGCAATTTATCGAACATCTTGGTTCAAGCCTCGGTGATTGCGCTGTTGGCTGGCGGGCAAACGTTTGTCATCTTGACCGGCGGTGTGGATCTGGCTGTCGGTGCGCTCACGGCGTTGTGTGGCGCAGTTGCCGGGCACATGATGATCAAGCTGGGCATGCCCGTGGGCGTGTCACTGTTGGTTGCGGTGGCCATCGGTGCGGCTGTGGGTTTGTTCAACGGGTATTTGGTGGCGTTTGTGGGCATTCCCTCGTTCATCGTCACCTTGGGCGGGTTGACGCTGTGGCGCGGCTTGGCGTTTGAATCCACTGGGGGCTTTGACAACGCAGGCATGCCAGAACCCCTGCCGTTCATCGGCTATGGTGAGGTGTTGGGCGTGCCGATGCCGATCGTGATTTCAGGTGTGTATTTTGTGGCCATGGCCTTCGTGTTGTCCAGCACCAAACTCGGTCGCTATGTGTACGCCATGGGTTCGAACGAAATGGGCGCGCGTCAAGTCGGTATCAACATCAAGGCCTACAAATTGGCGGTTTACGTGGTGTGTGGATTAAGTTGTGCCTTGGGTGCCATCGTGCTCATGGCGCGCATGGACTCAAGCAGCGGCAAGATGGCGCAAATGTTTGAGCTTGACGCCATCGCAGCTGTGATTTTGGGCGGCACGTCATTGTTTGGCGGGCGCGGCTCGATTTGGGGCAGCTTGTTGGGCGCGATATTGATCACCATGGTCAGAAACGGCATGAACCTGTTGGAGATTTCGCAGTTCAAACAAATGATGGCGATCGGCGCGGTGGTGATCATCGCGGTGTGGATCGACGTGCTCAGACGCCAACGGATGTTGAAAAAATGAGTGCGTCAGTGTGGGTGTTGGGTGAAGCGTTGATGGACTGTGTGGCGCAAGACGACGGCAGTTTGCAACCGTTGATCGGCGGCAGCCCGTTCAATTTGGCATGCGCCGTGGCTTTGCAAGGCGTGGACGTGGGTTACTTGAGTCCGTTTTCAAACGATGTGTTTGGACATGCATTGGCGACCAGGTTGGCGCAAACAGGCGCCAAGGCATTGGGCAAAACGTCGCGCAAACCCACCTCCTTGGCCGTGGTGAATTTGCAAGCGGGACAACCCAGTTATGGCTTTTACAGAGAAGGCATTGCAGACCGCGATTACCTTGCCGAAGACATCGTCACCCAATTGAAAAACCACCCGCCTGGGGTGTTGCACACCGGCTCATTGATGGCCATGCCACCAGAACACCGCAAAGTCATGCATGTGATTCAGTTTGCCAAGGCCTTGGGATGGACCATCAGCATCGATGTGAATTTGAGAACCAAGGTCGCAGACGATTTGCCTGCGTACTTGCAGGCGGTCAACGACATGGCTGCGTTGGCCGATTGGCTCAAAGCCAGTGACGAGGACATGCAGCTATTGGGTTGGTCAGATGTGCATGGGGATCACGCCCAAGTGTTGGCCAAGAAATGGCAAGCACTGGGTTGCCAACGCGTGGCGCTGACCTTTGGCGAACAAGGTGCGTCGTTGCACATCGGCGACCACCATGCCCAAGCCGCCGCGCCCAAAGTGCAAGTGGTGGACACCGTCGGCGCAGGTGACACGTTTTGGGGCAGTTGCTTGGCCGATTGGGTGATGCATGACACGGTGGGTCAAGAAGAAGCAGCGGTTCAACGCACAGAGAAAACGTTGCAACGTGCGTTGAGGGCGGCGGCCATCAATTGCGAAAGAGTCGGGTGTCAGCCGCCGAGCGCCCACGAATTGACATGAACAAGTCAAGTCATTTCAATGTGAACCACGCAACTAGCCAAATGGCTTGCAGTTAAAATCTTGCCATCCCAAGGAGCGTTGCAGCTTCACACGAAGTCAGGCTTGGGGTCATTTCTTCGCAACGACGCTCACCTGCTTTGCAACCCTCAGGTGAGTCTATGAATTCCGTTTCCCGTGCTGTCCCGCCCATGAAGCTCTCAGGTTTAGAACCTGTGTTCATCGCTTCCAGCCAATCACAGTTAACCGAACAGGGCAACGAAGACGAATTGAGCGCGCAGCCGCAAGCCACCTTCGTCAACATCGGCGAGCGCACCAACGTCACCGGCTCCAAAGCTTTCGCACGCATGATTTTGAACGGCGAGTACGAGCAGGCATTGGCGGTCGCGCGTCAACAAGTAGAAAACGGCGCGCAAATCATCGACATCAACATGGACGAGGCCATGTTGGACAGCCAAGCCGCCATGGTGCGGTTTTTGAACTTGATTGCTTCTGAGCCCGACATTGCGCGCGTACCGATCATGATCGACAGTTCCAAATGGTCGGTGATGGAAGCCGGTTTGCGCTGCATCCAAGGCAAAGGCATTGTGAATTCCATCAGCATGAAAGAAGGCGTGGACGAATTCAAACGCCAAGCCAAACTCATCAAGCGCTATGGGGCAGCGACCGTGGTCATGGCGTTCGATGAACAAGGTCAAGCGGATACCTATGCGCGCAAAATTGAAATTTGCGAACGCGCGTATCGCGTGCTGGTGGACGAGGTGGGTTTTCCTGCGGAAGACATTATTTTTGACCCGAATATCTTTGCCATCGCCACCGGCATTGAAGAACACGACAACTATGCGGTGGATTTCATCGAAGCCACGCGCTGGATCAAACAGCACTTGCCTGGCGCAAAGGTCAGTGGTGGTGTGTCCAATGTGTCGTTCAGTTTTCGCGGCAACGACCCGGTGCGCGAAGCCATCCACACCGTGTTTTTGTACCACGCGATCCAAGCTGGCATGGACATGGGCATCGTCAACGCGGGCATGGTCGGTGTGTATGACGACTTGGAACCTGTGTTGCGCGAGCGTGTCGAAGACGTGGTGCTGAACCGTCAACCACAATACAAACAAGGCGAAGAACAGTTAAGT
>Ga0214919_10011247_pt1 | contig 11183 bp, 8 predicted proteins | sample LL1503_MetaG_FD_177994 | JGI IMG/M metagenome (GOLD analysis project Ga0214919, IMG submission 177994) | Freshwater microbial communities from Lake Lanier, Atlanta, Georgia, United States - LL-1503 | ecosystem: Environmental > Aquatic > Freshwater > Lake | place: USA: Georgia | collected 2015-03-15
TTCTGGCGAAATTATATTTCCAACAATTGGCTCATCACTTCCAACATTTGTAAGCGCGTGGTCGCGCATTGCCATAATTAACAACTTTGGCGAAAGCGGTTTATCGGTATGCCAAGCTGGACATTGTGATTGGCAGCGACCGCATTCGGTACAGCTCGCCATATCAAGCAAGCCCTTCCAAGAGATGTCTGCGCTCTTACCAATTCCAAAAACGTCATCATCTTTAGGATCTTCAAAATCAATTGGCTTGCCATGTGAAATCATTTCAGGCAACGGACCAAGCGCAGGACTGGAATCTAAATTACGTTTGAAAAATATATTAAATGGCGCCAAGAAGCGATGCCAAGCAACGCCCATTGTTAAGTCATTTGAAATTACTAAAAACCAGAGAGCAGAGACCCAAATTTTTATTCCAGCAACCGTCTGTACTGCACTTGCGTTTACATAATATTGGTGCTCAAGGTGATCGATAGTAATTACACAAATAACGATTACAAGAATGGTTGCTTCAACATAATATGCCTTCAACGATTTTGAACCGAGAAATCTTGATGTTCTAGAAAGGTGCTTAAATCTTGTAACTTGACGAATTCCAATTAGCGCAACGATTCCAACGCCAGTAGTCCAAGTAATTGCCAAAACAAAGTAGCGATACGGCGACCAATTCCCAATAACCGGAAGAACAAAAGAGGCGTCAATAATTTGGCCGTATGCAGTTATTAAAGTTCCAAGAAGTGCAACGAATCCAATCATTACAAACCAGTGTGCGATTGCCGACCCAGTAAAGCGAAGCATTCTGGTGTGCAGCAAAATTTCGCGAGCCATTACTTTTGCGCGCTCACCTTTATTTGTAAACCTTGCAGGATCGCTCTGACCGGCAGAAATCCGGCGATACATCTCTCGCACCTTTAAGGCGAAAGCGCCGAGGGCAATCAAGCTGAAGACATAAAGGACGATTGCCAGGTAACTCATGTGAGAAGGCTAGAGCCCCACCCCGTAACCCACGGGAATATCCCGCCCAAACCAGGCGTTACCTGGTTAACTCAACTTGAGTCCGCTCGGCTCAATCTTTTGACATCAAGCGGCTCAATTGCGAGAATTCGACCATAGCCGGTCAGAAATCAGGCTGAAGTAATAAGAAATAATAAGAAAAAGGAGCAATAAATGGCAAGAGCAGTCGGAATCGACTTAGGAACAACAAATAGTTGCGTATCCGTATTAGAGGGTGGCGAGCCATCTGTAATCACGAACGCAGAAGGCGCGCGCACAACTCCATCGATCGTTGCCTTCGCTAAGAATGGCGAGGTTCTTGTCGGCGAAGTTGCAAAGCGTCAATCAGTAACAAACGTTGAACGCACAATCCGTTCCGTAAAGCGCCACATGGGCACAAGTTGGAACATGGATATTGATGGCAAGAAGTACACACCACAAGAAATCAGCGCTCGCATTTTGATGAAGTTAAAGCGCGATGCCGAAAGTTTTCTGGGCGACACAGTTACAGATGCAGTAATTACTGTTCCTGCGTACTTTAATGACGCCCAACGCCAAGCAACAAAAGAAGCTGGCGAAATTGCTGGCTTAAATGTTCTTCGTATTGTTAACGAGCCAACCGCTGCAGCACTTGCATATGGTTTGGACAAGGGAAGCGCCGAGCAAACAATTTTAGTTTTCGACCTTGGTGGCGGAACATTCGACGTATCACTTTTGGAAATCGGTGAGGGCGTTGTAGAAGTAAAGGCAACCAATGGCGATAACAACCTTGGTGGCGATGATTGGGATCAAGCACTTGTTGATTCTTTAGTTAAAACTTTCGCCGCAAAAACTGGCATTGATTTAACAAAAGATAAGATGGCAATGCAACGTGTTCGTGAAGCGGCCGAAAAGGCGAAGATTGAATTATCTTCTTCACAACAAACTTCAATCAACCTTCCTTACATCACAGTTGATGCCGAGAAGAATCCACTTTTCTTGGATGAAACTATTACTCGTGCTCAATTCCAAGGCATGACAGCAGATCTACTTGAACGCTGCAAGAAGCCATTCCAATCCGTATTAAAGGACGCTGGAATTCCAATTGCAGATATTGATCACGTAGTTCTAGTTGGTGGTTCAACTCGTATGCCAGCAGTTGTTGATTTAGTTCGCGATCTAACTGGTGGAAAAGAGCCAAATAAGGGCGTAAATCCAGATGAAGTCGTTGCAGTTGGTGCAGCACTTCAAGCTGGCGTTCTTAAGGGTGAAGTAAAAGATGTTCTACTTCTAGATGTAACTCCACTTTCACTTGGAATCGAAACCAAGGGTGGCGTTATGACTAAGTTGATCGAACGCAATACAACAATCCCAACAAAGCGCTCTGAAATTTTCACAACTGCCGATGACAATCAACCAGCAGTTCAAATTCAAGCCTTCCAGGGCGAGCGTGAAATGGCTGCTTATAACAAGCGCCTAGGAATGTTCGAATTAACTGGAATCGCACCAGCACCACGGGGTATTCCACAAGTGGAAGTTACCTTCGACATCGATGCAAACGGAATCGTTCATGTATCTGCAAAGGATCTTGGAACCGGAAAAGAACAATCAATGACAATCACCGGTGGTTCTGCTCTTTCTAAAGAAGAGATTGATCGCATGATGAAGGATGCTGAAGCACATGCTGATGAAGATAAACAACGTCGTGAAGAAGCCGAAGTTCGTAACACTGGTGATTCACTTGTTTATCAAACCGAAAAGTTCTTAAAAGATAACGCTGAAAAATTCACTGAAGGTGAAAACGCTGAGAAGCGTGGCGAAGTCGAAACTGCAATTGCAGATCTTAAGAAAGCGCTTGAAGGCACTGATCTTCCAGCAATTAAGAGTGCAACTGAAAAAGTTAGCGAACTTTCACAACAACTAGGTGCCGCACTTTATGCAGCAAACGCTGCAACCGCAGAAGCGCCACAAAGCGATGACGGCGTACAAGATGCCGAGATTGTTGAAGAGAGCAAGTGACAGTAGACCCACAAGAATCTGCGCCAGAGAGTTCCGACCAAGAACTCTCTGATGCGGTTAATGAAGCGCTTGCCGAAGTTGAGATTGACGAAGTTGCAGTACTAACTTCCGATCTACAACGCGTGCAAGCCGAATACGCTAATTACCGCAAACGTGTTGATCGCGATCGCATTACTGCAAATGAAATCACGACCGCGGTTGTGCTCTCCGAACTGCTTCCAGTATTGGATGACATTGCACGCGCAAGTGAACATGGTGAATTAACGGGTGGCTTTAAAGCTGTTGCAGATCAATTACTTGCGATTACTACAAAGTTTGGGCTTACCCAATTTGCAGATGTTGATGTTCCGTTTGATCCTAATATTCATGAGGCGCTGATGCATTCAACATCGCCAGATGTTAAAGAAACCCTTGTCACTCAAGTTCTACAACCAGGTTTTAAATTCAAAGAGCGAGTAATTCGTCCCGCACGAGTTGCAGTTACTGATCCAGAGAGCTAAAAGTTATGGCAGCCAAGGATTTATATGAAAAAGATCTTTATTCGATTCTTGGCGTAAAAAAGAGCGATGATGCGGCTGCCGTAAAAAAGCAGTACCGCAAACTTGCAAGAGAGCTTCACCCCGATAAAACCAAGGGCGATAAGAAGCTTGAAGAGAAGTTCAAATCTGTTTCAGAAGCTTATGAAGTTCTCTCAGATGATAAGAAGCGCGCCGAATACGATGAGATGCGCGAGGCTTTTAAAGGTGGGCGAATTCCTACCGGAGGTGCGAATTTTGGCGGCGGCGGTTATCAAAACGCAGATTTTTCAGATCTATTTGGCGGCGGTGGCCAAGATATTTTTGGAACAATTTTTGGCGGCGGACGTGGTCCAAGACGCGGTCCTGATTTAACAGCATCTACAACTATTTCTTTTAGAGATTCTATTTATGGCACAGAACTTGATCTTAAGTTAGCACCACAAGGCGGCAAGGCAAATTCAGTTACTACAAGAATCCCAGCAGGAATTAACGATGGCGCAAAGATAAAACTAAAAGGCCGCGGTGGCGCTGGCCCTGCTGGTCCTGGAGATTTATTTGTAACAGTAAATGTTGTTAAACATCCAATCTTTGCAAGAAGCGAAGCAAATTTACTTATGGTTCTTCCGGTTACTTTTGCTGAAGCGGCGCTTGGTGCAGATATAAAAGTTCCTACACTTGATGGCGATGAAGTAACAGTTCGTATTGCACCGGGTACGCCAAATGGCCGCACTCTTAGAATTAAGTCTCGTGGCGTACATACCGTACGCGGCACTGGTGATTTATTAATTACAGTTGATGTGCAAGTTCCACAACGTGTTGACGGTAAAGCGAAAGATGCACTCGAAGCATTTGCTAAAGCGACAGAAGAATTTAATCCGCGCGCGGATCTATCCCAGAAGGCGAGGGCATAAGAGTGAGTAATGACGAGCATTCAGATGACGAAGCTGTTTATGTAATTTCAATTGCATCTCAACTTTCCGGAATGCACCCGCAAACTTTGCGCCAATACGATCGCATAGGGCTAGTTTCGCCAGGTCGTGCGACCGGTCGAGGTCGCCGTTATTCGTTGCGCGATATTGCATCACTTAGAAATATCCAACGACTTGTTGGCGAAGGTATAAATCTCGCTGGCATAAAGCGAATTATGGAATTGGAATCAGCGGTTGCATCAATGGCAATTGAAGTTGCGAAACTGCGCACCGAAGTTGATGCCTTGTTGGATGCTAATCCACCGAAATCGCTGGTGCGAAAAGGCAAGCAAACAATCATGGTTTATAAGGAAGAAGGCTAAGGTTCACGCATGAATTCACGCGATAAATTGAAGGAAGAAATCCTAACTAAGGCTGTAGTTCATGGAAAAGTAATTTTATCTTCCGGAAAAGAAGCAGACTATTACGTGGATCTTCGTCGTGTAACTCTTGATGCAGTCGCAGCACCACTCGTTGGTGAAGTTATGTTGGATCTAACTAAAAATTGGGATTTTGATGCAGTTGGTGGATTAACACTTGGCGCCGATCCAGTAGCAACCGCAATGATGCACGTTGCGGCAAGCAAAGGGCGAAAATTAGATTCTTTTGTAGTTCGTAAGGCTGAAAAAGCGCATGGATTACAACGACGCATTGAAGGCCCAGATGTTAAAGGTCGCAGAGTTCTTGCAGTTGAAGATACATCAACTACGGGTGGTTCAGTTATGACTGCAGTAGAAGCGCTAAAAGAAGCCGGTGCAATTGTTGTTGGTGTTGCCGTAATTGTTGAACGTGGTGCGGCTCCACTTATCGCCAAGAACGGGCTGGAATATTTAGCGGCCTATCAACTTTCAGACTTAGGTCTTTAATCTAACTTAGGTGTTTGCGAGTTCGCCACTCTTTAAATATTTCCCAAATTATTGGCGCAATTGAAACAATCACGATTACAGCAACAATCGGAAGTACATATTTATCTACTGACCCTTTAAGTTTTTCGCCAAGAATATATCCGCCCCAAATAAATCCTTGCGTCCAAATGATTGCGCTAAATGTATTCCAAGCAAAGAATCTCTTGTAAGTCATTCCCGCAATTCCAGCTGCCGGATTTACCAAATGTCTAACCACTGGGATAAATCTTCCTAAGAAGATCATCTTTCCAATTCCATATTTATCGATCCAACGCTGCAGTGTTTTTAACTTCTTAGGATTGAAGTATTTTGAATCTTCGCGACCAAATAATTTGCTGCCATATTTGTAGCCCAACCAGTGGCCAAATTGCGATCCAGCAATTGCAAATAGTGGCGCACCAATTGCGAGCTCGCGAATCGAGAGATGAATCTTGATAACTGCGCCGGTACCAGAAGCGGCAAGGCCAGCCATAAATAGAAGTGAGTCACCAGGCAGGCCGATCACAATCGGGAGGCCGGTCTCGACAAAGAGGATTATGAAGATGCCTGCTAGCCCGAATGAGTTGATGGCGGATTCAGCATTGAAGGCGTGAAGGATGTCCATAGATGGGTGAATATACCCAGATATTTTTAACGTATACCTAGTTTATTTGCATCTAGTAGTGGTTCTATGTGTAATCTTTCGACCTCATGAGTTCAACGACGCACACTTATAGGAGATCTTCGTGGAAAATCTGGTCCATGTAACTGGTTCCAACCTGACCTATGTATATGTAGTTCTAGGTATTTCGTTAGTCGCACTAGCCATCGCATATGCGCTTCGCGCTCAAGTTTTGGCCGCTGGCGAAGGAACTGAAAAAATGAAGGAGATTGCCGCCGCCGTTCAAGAAGGCGCAGCCGCATACCTCAACCGCCAATTTAAAACCCTCTCTTATTTCGTTGGCATAGTTTTCTTCCTACTTTTCGCACTCCCTGGCGAATTCGATATTCGCCTAGGCCGGTCAATCTTCTTCTTGCTCGGAGCAGCGTTCTCTGCAGCAGTTGGCTATAACGGAATGTGGCTTGCAGTTCGCGCAAATGTTCGCGTTGCCGAAGCCGCCCGCCAAAAGTCTGCAGCCAACGCAGTAAAAATTGCATTCCGCACAGGCGGCGTCGTTGGTATGACAACTGTTGGTTTAGGACTTCTCGGTGCATCACTTGTCGTTGCTATCTACCGCGAAAATGCCCCAGCAGTTCTTGAAGGATTTGGTTTTGGCGCAGCAATGCTCGCAATGTTTATGCGCGTTGGTGGCGGAATCTTTACAAAGGCGGCAGATGTTGGCGCTGACTTAGTTGGAAAAGTTGAACAAGGTATTCCGGAAGATGATCCTCGTAACCCTGCAACTATTGCGGATAACGTTGGAGATAACGTCGGCGACTGTGCCGGTATGGCCGCAGATCTATTTGAGTCATACGCGGTAACTCTTGTTGCAGCTTTAATTCTTGGCAAAGCTGGCTTCGGCGATGCTGGTCTAATTTTCCCATTAATTGTTCCTGCAATTGGAATTGTTACAGCAATCATTGGAATCTTTATTACTCGCCTTCGTCCAACAGACAAGTCAGCGATGCAAGCCATCAACCGCTCATTCTTTATGTCTGCAATTATTTCCGCAGTACTAGTTGGATTTGCAACATATACCTACCTACCATCTTCACTTCAACAGATGTCAGGTTTAACAACAGAAGCAGCGGCAGTAAATGTTAATCCTCGCCTACTCGCAATTGGCGCAGTATTAATTGGAATTGTGCTTGCAGCAGCTATTCAATTGTTAACTGGCTTCTTTACTGAAGTGGGTCGTCGCCCAGTAAATGATGTTGCCGCTTCATCAAAGACCGGCGCAGCAACAGTAATTCTTGCTGGTATCTCTGTTGGTTTTGAATCCGCCGTCTACTCTGCACTTCTAATTGCAGCAGCAGTGTTTGGTGCATTTTTGCTCGGTGGCGGATCAATTGTTCTCTCGCTATTCGCAGTATCTCTAGCAGGAACTGGTTTGCTAACAACTGTTGGTGTAATTGTTGCGATGGATACTTTTGGTCCAATCTCAGATAACGCCCAAGGTATTGCTGAAATGTCCGGCGATGTTAAGGGTGAAGGCGCACAAATCCTTACTTCGCTAGATGCAGTAGGTAATACAACCAAAGCAATCACAAAGGGAATCGCAATTGCTACCGCAGTTCTCGCAGCAACAGCGCTCTTTGGTGCATTCACGGATGCAATCAAAGAGGCCGCACACAAAGTTGTTGGCGATGGTCCAGTTGGACTTCAATATCAAGGAATTTTGGATGTTGCTGATCCACGTAACTTAGTTGGATTAATTATTGGCGCAGCAGTTGTATTCATGTTCTCAGGTCTTGCAATCAACGCAGTCTCTCGCGCAGCCGGAGCGGTTGTTCATGAAGTGCGCGAACAATTTAGATTGCACCCAGGAATTATGAAGGGCACTGAAAAGCCAGAGTACGGTCGCGTTGTAGATATTTGTACACGTGATTCACTTCGCGAATTGGTAACACCAGGTTTGCTCGCTGTTATGGCACCGATTGCCGTTGGTTTCGGTCTTGGCGTTGGCGCACTTGGTGCGTATCTTGCAGGTGCAATTGGCACTGGAACTTTGATGGCAGTGTTTCTATCTAACTCTGGTGGTGCGTGGGATAACGCGAAGAAGATGGTTGAAGATGGAAACCACGGCGGTAAAGGATCAGATGCACATCACGCAACAATTGTTGGTGACACTGTAGGAGATCCATTCAAGGACACTGCTGGTCCAGCAATTAACCCATTGATTAAAGTTATGAACTTAGTTGGTCTACTCGTGACTCCAGCAATTGTTGGATTTGCGCTAGACGGAAACACAACTTACTCAAGGGCAATTGCCTTGTTTGCAACTTTAGTAATTGTTTATGCGCTGATTCGCAATCGTCGGGCATCAACTAGCATCGCTTAATAAAGCGAAACAAAAAGTTAGGAAACTTCCCCGAAGTAAATTATGGGCATAAAACTTGTAATCGTGGAATCTCCTGCGAAGGCGCGCAAGATCGGCGGCTTCCTAGGAGATGACTACGTTGTCGAAGCATCTGTTGGGCACATTCGTGATTTGCCGCAACGTGCAGCCGATATTCCAAAGGAGTACAAGAAGATTGCTTGGGCAAAAGAGGGCGTAAATATTGAAGAGGATTTTGAACCGCTTTACGTAATCAATCCTGATAAAAAAGCAAAAGTCTCAGAACTTAAAGCTTTGATGAAAGATGCAGATGAGCTAATACTCGCAACGGACGAGGACCGCGAAGGTGAAGCAATTGCTTGGCACTTAATTGAAGTTCTGCGCCCAAAGATTCCAATTCGCCGAATGGTTTTCCATGAAATTACAAAAGAGGCGATTCAAAAAGCGGCAAATGAAACTCGAGATTTAGATTACCGATTGGTTGATGCCCAAGAGACGCGCAGAGTTTTAGATCGCTTGTTTGGCTACCGACTTTCACCGGTTCTTTGGAAGAAAGTTATGCCAAGAATTTCTGCCGGCCGAGTTCAATCTGTTGCAACAAGGCTGATAGTCGAACGCGAACGCGAACGAATGGCTTTCATCTCATCTAAGTGGTGGGATTTAACGGCGCAATGCGAAGCTGGATTTAACGCACGTTTACTTTCTTTGGATGGGAAGCGAGTTGCCGCAACAAATGATTTCGATGCAAACGGTGGACTGAAAGAGAAATCTGTAGCAAATATCCTTTTACTTGATGAAGGCGCGGCAAATGAACTTGTTCAAAGCCTTTCAGGCAAACCATTAACGGTTAAATCAACTGAAGAATCTCCAAGGACTGAACGACCTAAAGCACCTTTCACAACTTCAACTATGCAGCAAGATGCCGGATCAAGACTTGGTTGGGGCGCACAGTTAACAATGCGTGTGGCACAGCGGTTATACGAAAATGGATATATAACTTATATGCGTACCGATTCAGTAACGCTTTCACAAGCGGCGATTGCATCTGCGAGAGCTTCAGCAAAATCTCTTTATGGCGCCGAATATATTCCTTCAACCCCGAGAGTTTATGAAGGTAAATCAAAGAATGCGCAGGAAGCCCACGAAGCGATACGTCCTGCTGGTGAAACATTTAGAACTCCGGGCGAACTTGCACCAGAATTATCCCGCGATGAATTTTCGCTCTACGATTTAATTTGGAAGCGCACCATCGCATCACAAATGTCCGATGCTAAGAAGATGCAGATGCGCGTCGACTTTGATGTTGTAACTAAAACCGGTGGCGCTGCGATATTTCGTGCAAACGGTTCTGTAGTTACCTTCCCTGGATTCTTAGCCGCTTATGAAGATATTGTTGAAGATAAATCAGGAGATGACGAAGCTTCAGAGAGCGATAAGCGATTGCCAGCAATGGCTGTTGGCGATTCCATCAAAGTCTCAAATTACATATGTGAAGGCCACGAAACCAAGCCACCTGCTAGATATACCGAACCAACTCTTGTAAAGAAACTGGAAGAACTTGGCATCGGTCGACCATCAACATTCGCATCAATCATGAGCACAATTCAAGATCGCGGTTATGTTTCAAAGCGAGGGCGCGCGCTTGTTCCAACTTTTCTTGCTTTTTCTGTAACGGGTCTGCTCGAGCAACATTTTGGAAAGCTAGTTGATTATGAATTCACCGCATCTATGGAAGAAGATTTGGATCGAATTGCTAATGGCGAGGAAGATCGCATTGCTTGGCTAACTAAATTTTTCTTTGGTACTGATGGAAACCCTGGCCTAGAAGCACTTGCTGCTGATCTTGGTGCTATCGATGCCCAACAAATTAATACTATGAAAATGGGCGAAGACATTGAGATTCGCGTGGGACGTTTTGGTGCTTACATTCAAAAAGGAATTGGCGATGATCGTAAATTCGCAAATATTCCAGAGACAATGGCGCCCGACGAACTTACTCTTCAAGTTGCGATTGATTTACTTGCACAACCTTCGGGCGAACGCGATTTAGGTATTCACCCCGAAACCAATCTGCCATTGATTGCAAAGTCTGGAAGATTTGGGCCGTACATCACGGAAGTTTTTCCAGAACCAGAAATGGTGGTTGATAAAAAAACTGGTGAGCTAAAGAAGCCACGAAAGAAGAAAGATGCACCAAAACCAAAGACCGCATCACTTCTCTCAACAATGACGTTAGACACAATTACAATTGATGATGCACTGAAATTAATGTCACTCCCAAGAACGCTTGGAGATTACGAAGAAGTTCCAATCACTGTGCAAAATGGTCGTTATGGCCCTTATATGACACATGGGGCCGATTCCAGAACTTTAACTTCAGAAGATCAATTATTTGATATCACATTGGATCAAGCTATTGAACTTTATAAACTACCTAAGGTTCGCCGCCGTGGAGTTGCAAAACCACCACTGAAAGAATTAGGTATTGATCCCGCAAGTCAGAAGCCAGTTCTAGTTAAAGATGGAAGATTCGGAATTTATATAACCGATGGTGAAACAAATGCAACGCTTCGACGTGGTGACACTATTGAATTTTTAACGCTAGAACGCGGATTGGAATTACTTGCAGGACGCCGCGCTTGGGAAGCAGAAAATGGCGGAGCTAGTCGAGTTAAGAAGAGCAGCAAACGCGCGAAGAAGAGTGCGCCATCGCTAACAAAGAACACGGTTAAAGCCACAGGTAAGGCTAAAACTAAGAAAAAGGCAGCCTCAGGTAAGGGCAAAGCCGTAACTCCTTCGGCATAAGTAGGCTTATCCCATGCCAAA
>Ga0214919_10011248_pt1 | contig 11182 bp, 10 predicted proteins | sample LL1503_MetaG_FD_177994 | JGI IMG/M metagenome (GOLD analysis project Ga0214919, IMG submission 177994) | Freshwater microbial communities from Lake Lanier, Atlanta, Georgia, United States - LL-1503 | ecosystem: Environmental > Aquatic > Freshwater > Lake | place: USA: Georgia | collected...
CCAGTTCGACATCACCCCCGCCGTCTTGGCCGAACTCGAACGCGCCCAAGACCCTCGATTTCGCGAGATCATGGGCGCAGCAGTGCGTCATCTGCATGATTTTGTGAGAGAGGTGAAACTCACCGAGCCTGAATTTCAGCTGGCCTGTGCAACCATCGCCAAACTGGGCCAAGCCACCACTCCGTCCCACAATGAGGTGGTGCTGGCCGCGGGCTCGCTTGGCATTTCGGCGCTGGTATGCCTGCTCAACAATGGCAACCACGGGCAGACCGAGACCACCGCCAATTTGCTGGGCCCCTTTTGGCGCGCGGGCGTGGACGTCATGCCCAATGGCTCATCCATCGTGCGCTCGGCCACGCCGGGTGCCCCCCTGTTTGTCAATGCCTGGGTCATAGACCGCGACGGCAAACCGGTGGCTGACGCCGAGGTCGATGTATGGCAATCCTCCAGCGAAGGCTTTTATGAAAACCAAGACCCAGCGCAGGCCGACATGAACCTGCGCGGTAAGTTTGTCACTGACGCGGCCGGCCATGTGTCTTTTCGCAGCATTAAACCGGCTGGATACCCCATTCCAGTGAATGGCCCGGTCGGCGCGCTGCTGCGCGCGCAAGGGCGCCACAACATGCGGCCCGCACACATCCACTTCATGGTGGTCAAGCCGGGCTACAAAACACAGTTTTCTCAGGTTTACTCCAGCGATGACCCTCACCTGCACACCGATGTTCAATTTGCTGTGACCAAGAGGCTGATCGGCCCCTACGAGCTGCACGAAAACGCGCCCGCCCCAGATGGCGAAGTGACGGGCGCCTGGTATTCGCTGGACTACACATTCACCATTGAGCCTGGCCCATCGAACCTTCCACGCGCGCCCATCACGGGCAAAGCCAGCGGGCCACGACCAACGCTGGAGATCCTTCATCGATCTTGAGTGCAAACTAAAGGCGGCAAAGGCAAAACAAGATATTGGTTGCAGACTGTCATTGCCAGCCCATTCATGATGTAAGTATCAAACAGGCGTTGTATGTGTTGACACTAGGCCTGGGAAACTTTCACGCCAATACGCCTGCGCTCATTCATGGACTTTCACTTTGAAGTCAAAGACATCCGGTCGGCTGTAGTGGCCGGCGTAATCCAATGCTATTTTTCGAGTGATGATGTCGTTCAAATCCACATCCGCATAAACAATGCCTTCGCCCTGAATGGCTTGGCTGATGACTTGACCCGAAGGGGCAATGATCGATGCATGGCCTTGGTTCAGCAAGCGGTCTAGAAATGCACTGGGCTCGGCAGTCGCTTGATAAGCCTCGATGTCCTCCTGGGTCAACACGCCGGTGGCATTCAAAACAAAACAACCCATGCTGTAGGCCACGCCACGCGTCATCGTCAAAATGGTCTCGCCCAGGTTGACCACTGGGGACACAAATGCTGGCCAAGAGGCCACATGAACCACCGGGTATTGCGACAACAGGTGGTAAACCGCCAACGGGTTTCCGTTTTCACCACAAATCAGCCCGCTGATGCGCCCAAAGGGGGCCTGAAAACTGCTCAAGGTATCGCCATGGCCACCGGTATGAACAATTTTCTCTGCCAAGGTGGGCAACAGCTTTTGATGTTTTCCCAGGAGCTGTCCGTCTGGACCTATGAAAATCTGGGTGTTGTACATCGTCCCCGTTGTATCGGGGCGTTTTTCACACACGCCGATGACCGCGGTGATATTGGCTTGTCGACAAGCGTCTCCCAGGAGATGGGTGGCTTCGCTGGGGATGACCACCGCGTTTTGAAACAGTTTTTGAGACAGGCCCAGGCTGACTTTGTCCGTGGGCGGGCGAACGGTGAACCAACATGGATGCGCGGGTATAAAACCCTCAGGAAAAGCAATGACCTGCGCGCCAGCGGCGCCCGCCTGCGCAATCAAAGTGCAAGCTTTTGCGACGCTGGCTTCACGGTCCAAATGCACCGAAGCGGCCTGCACAGCAGCCAATTTCATGCGCGGCAATGTGTCGCCCGATTCATGTTCTTGAGATGTCGTTTTCATGATGAACGTTTGATCAGTTGAGTTTTCCGCCGAGCCGCTTGATCACTTCTCCATACCGATTCGATTCTTGTGATATTTTCTTTTCCAGCCCTTCAGGGCTGGTGGTGATGATGCTGGCGTCTTGTGCGGCAATCACCGCCATCATTTCTGGGTTTTGAGTGGCTTTGATCAGCTCTGCATTGAGTTTTCGAACCACGGCCTCGGGGACTTTGGCTGGGGCAAAGAAACCAAACCACTGGTCGTATTCCAGGTTGGCCAGACCCATTTCTGCCAAGGTGGGTACGTCTGGCAGCAATGGGGAGCGTTGAGGTCCAGCATAGCCCAAGGCCTTGAATCGCCCATCTTTCAAAAACCCTTGCCCTGAAATGTAGGAAGAGAAAAGCACATCAATTCTTGCCGCAGCAGTTTCAGTCACCGCTTGGGCAGAACCCTTCATGGGGACATGAACCATGGGTGCACCCGTCGCGCTTTTGAACATTTCGCCCAATAAATGGCTGGTTGTCCCCACACCCATGGATGCAAAACTCAACCCGCCCGGCTTCGTTTTTGCCAATGAGATGAGCTCTTCCATGTTCTTGACCGGCAAAGAAGACGGGACCACCAAAATACTATAAAAGGAGAGAAAAGATGTGATGGGTTTGAAGTCTTTGTTGGCATTGAAGCCTGTGACTTGCCCCAAGTGCGGGTCGATCGAGTGGGTTCCCACATGCCCAACGAATAGCGTGTGTCCATCTTGGGGTGCGGCCAAAACCGCTTGTGCCGCCACAGTGCCTCCAGCACCTGGTTTGTTTTCCACCACCACACTCTGTCCGACTTGCTCAGAAAGCCTTTGCGCAATCAAGCGGACAACACGGTCCGTAGATCCACCCGGGGGGAACGGTACAACCACATGAATGGCGCGCCGGGGAAATGGCGCATCCTGGGCCAAGCTGAATGTGGCCCATGACAAACCCATTGAAAACCAAACCATCCATCGGATAAACATGTGCATCACCATTTGTTATTTTTTAATCCACTGCCCGCTAGAGGATCTCCGCGCTCTTCAAAGCCCATGCGACCGCTCAGCAGACCCCGTTCAATCGGGCGTGATGCCCGCACGCTTGACCGCCAGACCCCACTTCACGATCTCTGTGCGAATGAATTCACCAAACTGTTCAGGCGTGCTACCCACAGGCTCGGCCCCCGCTGCGACAAGTGTTTCGCGAATATCCGACAAGGCCAAAATCTTCTGAATCTCTTCGCTCATTCGCTTGACCACCGCAGGTGGGGTGCCAGCGGGTGCGACGATGCCCGTCCAACCCGTCACGTTCACACTGGGAAAACCAGCTTCACTGGCCGTTGGAATGTCTGCCACTGCACTGGATCGCTTGGGCTGCCCCACCATCAGGGCTTTCAATTTTCCCGCCTTGATCTGCGGCAACAACGCAGGCATGGTGCCGAAAATGAAGTCAACTTGGCCACCGATCAAATCTGTCAGAGCCGGTGCCTCACCTTTATAGGGAACATGCAACATGCTGACCCCACCGGCACCGGCCAACAACTCGGCCGCCAATTGCGACTGGTTGCCAATGCCTGCCGATGCAAACTTGATGTCACCAGGCTTGGCTTTGGCCGCGGCCACCAAGTCAGCTGCCGTTTTGTGCGGCGCATTGGCGGGCACCACCAATAAAAAAGCGATCGAGGTGGTTTGTGTCACCGGCACAAAATCTTTCAGGGTGTCATAAGGGACCTTCTTGTAGACGTGCTGGTTGATGGTCAGGGCGCTGGGGGAGGTCATCAAAAAGGTGTGCCCATCGGTGGCACGCATCACCGCTTCAGCGGCAATCATGCCGTTGGCACCGGCGCGGTTGTCAATGACTACCGCCTTGCCCAGCGCATCGGATAATTTTTGTGCAAGCAAGCGGGCCGCGATATCGATGCTGCCACCTGCAGACTGCGACACAATCAATTTGACTGGCTGAGTCGGCCAAGGGGCGCTTTGTGATGCGGCCATGCTGGATGCCACGCAAAAGAGCAGGGTCAAGAGGTACTTCATCGGGTGCTTTCGGTCAGTTCAGGGAAGGAAATGGAGCAGCTTAGAAACGTCTGGGCAAGCAGGCAAATTCAACACCGCGTTTCGCAGTTCGCTGGCCGCAGACTCACCCCACAAAGGTATCGCCATGTCATTGAATTTGCGTTGCAGCGATTCGGCGGAATGCGGGCGATCAGGCTCCCCGCTGGTGATGGTGCATTGGCCAAGAAATTTTTCGCCGCCCACGGTGGTGAGGCTTAAATCCACCCGTTGTTGCGCAGGGTACTCGGCAGAAAAAGCGGGCTCTTCAACCACCCTTATCTTGCTGGCCAAATTCACGATGCGTGGGTCATTCACTGCCGCATCACCAAAGGCGTCTAACCCCGACCTTTCGCCCACCATCAACGTGGCCAGGGCGAAGGGTATGGAAAAACGTGCGCCAAACCAGTCCTTGGGGCGTGGTGTGGACAAGTAGGCGGCCAAGCGGTACGCGCGCACCTCCATGTCGGCGACTTCATCGATGGAAATGGTGCGAGGGGCTTTCGCCTGCAAGTCATGCAGCGCATCAATGGCTGAGTGCACATACCGTGCCGTCGGGTACAGCTTGAGGTAGCCCTCTGTCAATAACCATCGTTGCCCGAGGTCTTGAACCGCCACCTCCCCTTGAAAGCCATCGCCCAACACCAGGCTGAATGTGGTGTTGACGCCGTCGCTGGGGCCGGTAAAGCCAGACTCTACCAACCGCACCGCCATTTGGCCCATGTATCCGCTGTGTCCAGCATACCAATTGCGCACCGTTGCACCATCGAGCATGGTGTGCCGGTTGGTCGCCACGCAACTGGAGGCGGCCAAGCTGGCCAAATTGCGATATTCAGACACTGGCAAACCCAGCAGTCGGGCCGTTGCCAATGCGGCGCCCACCACGCCAAATGTGCCATGGGGATTGATGATGAGCTTGATTTGGGTGGCCATGCCAATGCGGGCCACCACTTCATAGCTCAGTGCCACCGCTGTGAGAAATTCGCGCCCACTCAAAGCCCGCTCTTGGGCCACAGCCAGGGCCGCAGGAATCACCTGTATGCCTGGATGGCCATTGGCCAAAAAATTGCCTTCATCAAAATCCAACCATGCCCCGGCAATGCCATTGAGCATGGCGGCATCGATTCGATTGGTGGTTTTTTCAAGGCCCACCACCCAACAAGGGCCTGGGCTGCCAAACGCCATTTGCTTCGCAGCGAGGGATTGCAGCTGGGGCGTTCGCATGCCCCAAGCCATGACCGGCAATGTGTCCAAAACAATGGCACAGGTTCGATCCCGAACCGATTGGGGAATATCCTCCCAGCGGGTGTCTGCAACAAACCGACACAAGCTTTCTAAATAATCCATCTTTGAATCACGCAGGTTGGGGGGTGAGTTGGATTGGGGTCGAGGTCAATTCATCACGATATTGGCGGCCTTGATCACGGGTGCCCAGGTGTTCATTTCGGACTGAATGAATTCCATGAACCGCTCAGAACCCATGGGCGTGAGCGTCATGCCAAACACCGGGTCGCTCAAGCGCTGACGCATGTCTGGGGTTTGCAAAATGGCCAATATTTCTTTTTCCAAGCGCTGAGTGACCGCCAAGGGGGTTTGCGCCGGTGCAGAAATTCCCACCCATGACACCGCCTGCACTTTGGGCGAAACTTCATTCAAGGTGGGCACATCTGGGTACAAAGAAAGTCGCTTTTCACTGGTGACGGCGAGGATGCGCAGTTTGCCTGCGGCCACCAGCGAGGCCGCACTGGAGGTGAACACCATGTCCAAGCGGCCGCCCAACAAGTCAGCCATCGCAGGGGCTGGCCCTTTATAAGGCACATGGGTCATGTCCAGCTTCATCGCTTGCTTGAGCATTTCTGCCGCCAAAAATCCCGACGTGCCGACCCCGGCTGAAGAGTAGTTCACCACGCCAGGTTTGGCCCTGACCATGGCCAAAAAGTCCTGCACGGTTTTCGCCGGATGGTCGCTCCTCACCACCATGAACTGTGGGAAGACGCCAATCAGGGCAATGTGCTTGAAGTCCTTGACCGGGTCATAGCCCAGTTTGTTGTAAAGCAAGGCGCCCGGTGCAATCGAACTGTTGTAGGAGGCCAGCAAAGTGTGGCCATCGGGCACCGCCCTGGCCGCTTGCTCGGTACCCAGGGTTGAACCTGCGCCGGGCCGGTTGTCCAAAACAATCGCTTGCTTCAAGGATTCGCTGAGTTTGTCCAGCACCAAGCGAACGGCATTCTCTGAAGCCGTCCCAGGTGTGAAGGGCATGATCAGTTTGATGGGTTGGCTGGGATAGGTTTGCGCACCAACGCTGAGAGTGCCCAAAAGGAAATACAAAAAGCCAAATACCTTGTAGATTTTCATGTTCATGCTTTGACATTAGCCATGGTGAGGTGGGTGAAAAATTGCTGGGCTTAGGCGCCCAGCGCACGGGAGAGTTGGGTATGAATCCAATGCGCCGCCAACAAGGTACGCGGGTCGTCATGGACGCGTCCAACGACTTGCATGGCCAGCGGCAAACCATGGGGCCCATGCCCCCCGGTGACAGAAACACAAGGGCCATGCATCAAGGTCCACACTTGGTTCATGCGTGTGTCGCCTGAGTAGTCTTGCCCCAGGGGCGCTTCGCCGGTGGCAGCAGGTACAAACAACACATCACAAGACCCCAACACCTGATCAAACAAGGCTCGACATTGGTGCGCCAAGGCTTGCGCCGCCTGGTACTCGCGCCCCGTCACCGACAAGCCTTCTAAGCTGCGTTTGAGCAAGGCTGGGCGCATTTTTTCCGAGTGGCGGCTCAATATGTCCATGAAGCCCCCGCTCATTTCAAAATGAACCACCGTGGTGTGCGCCTGGAGCATCTGAGAAAAAGCTGGAGGTAACTGTATTTCAACGACCTTGGCCCCGGCTTTTTCCAACATGCGGGCGCTTGCGTGAAACGCATTTTGAATATGCTGATCGGCCAAGTCCCACTCAAAGGTTTTGCACAGGCCCACGGTGGGTCGATGGTCCATCGCAATGGACTCATCAGGGATCAGCAGATCTGGGAACCTCGCCATTTCTGCACCAAAGAAAGCCACGTCTCGCACATTGCGGGCCACCAGGCCAATCGTGTCACATGAGTCGGCGTTGGGCCACACCCCGCGTTTGGGCACCAAGTTGTAGGTGGGCTTATAGCCCGTCACACCACAGTAGCCACAGGGTCGGATGGTGGAGCCCATGGTTTGCGTGCCGGTTGCAAAACTGACCATGTTGGCGGCGATGGCCGCGGCCGAGCCCGAGGAGGAACCGCCGGGTGTGTGGTCGAGGTTGCGCGGGTTGCGCGTGCCATTGGTGGGGAATGTGGCCAACTCGGTGGTGATGGTTTTGCCCAGCATCACGCCGCCCGATTGGCGCAAGGTGGCGATGCAAGCTGCATCTTGCACGGGCTGATGCCCCGCAAAGACCAGAGACCCACCTTGTGTCGGCATGTCATGGGTATCGAACACGTCTTTGATGCCCACCGTCAAGCCGTGCATGGCCCCTTGAATGGCTTGGCCATCCAACCAAATGGCTTGTTTCAAGGCCGCCTCGCGGGCAATGTGCGCGAAGGCATGGACCTGTGGTTCTTGTTGTTCTATTTGATCCAAGCAGGCTTGGACATAGGTCTTCGCCGACAAGGTTCTGTTTTGCAGGGCTTGGGCCACAGCAACTGCTGGCTGCTCCACCCATGGGACGTTGTTCATTCAATCCTTCTCATATCTTTGCATCAGGCATTTCCAGCGCTCATGGCGCCCACTCAAATACGATGGGCCTCTAGAGAGCCTCCATCACACATGATCTTATTGGATCATGGCGGTCCGCACTTTCCCCCTGGGGACCGCACACGCCAAGGTTTTATCTGAGGTGCGCCCCTTACCCATCAGGTCTCATGGCCATCGGCCCATTGATCATCTTTCGGTGTCAGTGGTAATCATCTTCGCGTTGATGACGGATGGCGCCGATGATGACTGTTTGGTTGTCCACGATCTCAAACAGCGCCACATATCCTGTGTGACTAAACGGAATGATCAATTCACGGATAAAAGAACTGCGCCCTGCTTTGCGACATGCAAAGGGTGAGCTTGTCAAAAAAACAACGCTGTCCTTGATGGCCTGCACAGCTTTGGCCGGGGTGTCGAGATCGCCCGTTTCACTGTCGAGCTCGCGTTGCAGTGCAAATTCAAATAGTTGCTCCAAATCACTGGCCGCCGCCTCACTGAACAAGACCCGGTATGTCATCCCCTTCGATGCACTTTGCCTTGCTTGGCCGCCATCAGCTTGGCTTGCAGCTTGGCAATCACCTGATCAGCAGGAATGCCGGTAGCGTCGCGTTTGGTCGACTCAATGGCGGCAATGCCGCGCCGAATGAGTTCGGCCTGTGTCTTGCGCTTGGCGACTGTGGTGCGAACCGCGTTTTCAACGAACTGCGACAAAGACTCGCCTTGTTCGAGCACGCCCTCGATTTCTAGCCTGAATTCGGGGGCGACACGAATGGGTGGAAGCGTGGCTGTTTTCACATGGCCATTGTATTGCAAGTGCTATGCAAGACCAGTGGGCCACAGCGCCGGCTCAAACCAAGGTCACGGCGCCTTGATATTTCTTTCACGAATCATTTTTCCGTACATGTCATATGCGCTTTGCACCTCTGCGGCAATATTGAAGTCCGCTGGGTCGGTGCTGTGTCGAGCCCTTAAATTGACCATGAACTCAGCCGTTTCTGCGGATCGGTTGATCTTGGCCAACTCGGTTTGTAACCGCTTGACAATGGGAGGCGGCATATTGGCAGGGCCTTCCAACAAATACCAAGTCGGCGGAATTTGATAACCTGGAATGATTTCGTGAATGGTTGGAACGTCGGGAAAGTCCGTTGGCCTTTTGTCATCCAATATGGCCAGGAGTTTGATCTTGTTGGCTTTTGCCAGGTTGGCGCCGAGGGTGCCATCCGCAAAGGTATGAATGCGGCCGGCCAACAGGTCCGCGACAAATGCCGTTCCCCCTTTGTAGGGTACATGCTCAAAAACGGCACCTGTCTCGGCCATCAGCGCTTCAAATCGGAACTGAGGGGCACTGCCCACACCGGCCGATCCGTAAGCAATTTTCCCCGGCTCTTTTTTGGCGCGGGCGATCATCTCTTGCAATGTGTTGATGCCCATGTCTTTGTTGACCCCTAAAAGCGTCACTGGATATCCAAGCCGCGCAATGGGGGTCAAGTCCTTCATGCTGTCGTATTGCAGCTTTTGCATATGCGGCAATGCTGCCGTTGCGGTGATCAACGTGCCCAAAAGGGTATATCCATCTGAGGGTGAGCGTGCAACGCGCATGGTTCCAATGGCACCGCCGGCACCGCCGACGTTTTCAACCACCACTGATTGGCCCAAGACCTTTGACAATTGTTGAGCATAAAACCGGAGCACCGTGTCGGTGCCAGCCCCTGCATCAAAAGGAACGATCACTTTGATCTGTTTGCTGGGCCACTCATCGGCACCCAAGGCGACCTGTCCACCCAGGCCAAGCAACCCCACTAGCGCAGCCATGCAACGTATAAATGACTTCATCATGCTTATCTCCTTGAACAAATCACATTTGCGCATCACGACCAATCCAGTCGCGGGAAGTTTCTGGGTGTGTGGGCTTGGGCGCAGGCTTGGGCGTATCAAATGGGTTCTCCGCGGCCAGGCGGCTCCTGTGGTTGTAAGTGATGCGCCGTTCAATGATTTTCCATTCGCCATTTTTCTTTCTCAATTTATCCACGTAAGTACCCCCAACCATGGCCAATGAGCCGGACGGATAAGCACCGATGGAGTTATAAAAAGCTGACATCACTGCATCGCCATCATCTAAAAATCGGATGGCGATATTTGTGGCGGCGTGAAAAGAAAACCGTCTGGTGCTGATGAGGTGTGCGTAATTTTCCCGAATGGCGTCTTTTCCAAAGTAGCTCCCGCGCGGATTGACCAGCTTGCTATCGTCATCAAAAACGCTCATGACGCCTTCTAAGTCATTGCCGTCGTAAAAGTAGGTGTACTTGGAAAGCAAATCATGCAGCGCCAACTCATCTTCCAGTCTTTGCAAGCGCGCTTCGATATCGTTTGGTTTTTTCACTGGCAAATGGGCAATGGCGTGCAGCAAGCCCCACATGGACTTTTGCAAAATGGTGAACTTTGAATCCGACATGATCTCTCCTTAATGAAGTTTGAAGTGGTAAGTGGGTTGGTGAGTTTTTCGATGGGATGCATACGCCGCATCCACAATGTGCATATGCATGGTCATTGCCAGGTCCAAGAGGTTGGCTACGGGCGGCGCGCCTTTTTCAAATCGAGATAAACTTTCTTTTACAAAGGCTGGGTGCCAATCGGCATTGCCATTCCAAGCAACTTTTTATTGGGATTAGAAATGCCCACGATTTTGTACTTGGACAGTTTGTTCACCGCCATGCAGTAGTGCTTTGCGTGCCCGTGCCGCACACCAATAAAAGCAGTTTTCATCTTGTTGTTTTCATGGGCCTATGAAACGGGGGGGAGTCGAGCCCCTGTCAGCTTTAATGACAAACACTTTATCTTTTGCGTTGGGGGTGTCAATCGGTACATTTACTCGCAAATGCACATCATTCCAGTCGCGCATCAGCGAAAATCTTGGGCAGCCTTATCAATTATCTGAATGAAAATTTAAAGGCTGATCATGGCCTCTGCAAAAGACACCACACTCTCCCGGCACACCAAATATGCTGTTCAAATGAACGCCATCTGTAAAGCACTATCCACAAGGCTGGCTCCAAACCAGCGGAAACAAAACATCAACTGGTGCAAAACCCGGAAAATGCCGCTGGATTGAACCACCCAACACAGCTTTATGGCGCACACACCCTGTATGGGCATTCGTCTCCATGCTTTATTGCCTTTTGAGGCCCCCCCTTGAGCGGCGCGCTGCAACCCGACTGGCGCCAGCTCCACCTGGGCCGCTTGCTCGGCCATGCCATGCGCCGCTTTGACGCCCGGGTGCTGTACCTGATGGCCCACAACGTGGATGTGCCGCTGGCCTTGTCCAATTTGGCGGCACGCAACCAAATCAGCGCGGCCCACATCCAC
>Ga0214919_10011249_pt1 | contig 11181 bp, 4 predicted proteins | sample LL1503_MetaG_FD_177994 | JGI IMG/M metagenome (GOLD analysis project Ga0214919, IMG submission 177994) | Freshwater microbial communities from Lake Lanier, Atlanta, Georgia, United States - LL-1503 | ecosystem: Environmental > Aquatic > Freshwater > Lake | place: USA: Georgia | collected 2015-03-15
CAATACGACTTTTAAAACCAACTACAGGCGCTATGTCGACAGTTTCGGGATCAAGTCTCACACTTTGACGCTTGAAGGTGCGTGGTCACCCAATGCCGCTTTGTGGACCTTGAAGCCTTTGGTGAGGCTTTACTCGCAAGACGCCGCAGATTTTTACTACAACCCTGTTTACAGTTATGCAGGGGTGCCGTATCCAGCAGACTATTTCAAAGCGCCACCAACTTTGATTTCTGCAGATCAAAGATTGGCTGCTTTTGGTGCTTTGACTGTTGGCATGAAGTTCCAATTCAAGGTTCAACCTGATGTGACTTTAGATGTCAAGGTGGATCGCTATCAGCAACGAACTGCTTGGCATTTAAAAACCCCTGGCTCTAACGGCCTACCTATTTTCAATGCTTTTTTCTATCAGATTGGCATTGTTAAAAACTTCTAATTTCAGTTATATTGTTCAAAATTCAATAATTGATTGATGTCAAATTAAAAGGAGTTTGAATGCCATTTCAAATGACAACAAAGCTGAAGACCTGGCTAATCGGTTTGGCAGCTTTTGGTTTAAGTGGCTGCGGGGGAAGCGGGAGTTCTGGGGAATTGCTTGGATTTTTCTCTACAGGACAAGTGGCGCCACAAATTGGAAACGCCACGGTTGGCTTTTACGCAGCTTCACGGTTTGCTGAGCAAGTGAGCTTGGGGGCTACGCCGGCCCTGGTTGAAGAAATTCGGCAAAAAGGCTATGAGAAGTGGATTGATGACCAATTTAAGTTGCCGGTTTCCCAAATTGACCCCACCCCTTTTTTGGGTTACGTAGACCCAGTGCCCTCTGCACTTAACACGCTTTATCAAAAAACCTATCCCAATTTTGCATTGAATGCCCCAGATCAACTGAGAACTAGGTTGGCTTGGAGTTTGTCGCAGTTCATTGTGGTGAGCGAAAGAAAAACCAACTTTGAAGGATTGCTTTTTTGGGGAAATTTATTGCAGAAATATGGTGACGGAAACTACGCTGATTTGCTCTATCAAGTCTCTGTCAGCCCAGCGATGGGGCACTATCTTGATAACCAGCAAAATAGACCTAAAAGTGCTGAATGCAGCTACTGTGCGCCAAATGAAAATTACGCACGCGAATTAATGCAGTTGTTTACCCTAGGTGTCATTAAGTTAAATCAAGATGGCACCTATGTCAAAAATGCGAAGGGTGCAGTGGTTGAAACCTACACTCAAAAAGAGGTTGAGGAGTTGGCCAGGGTAATGACAGGCTGGAATTTTGACCCTGAACCAAGAGTAAGAGGTGACCGAAATTGGGGCAATTGGGGCAAGCCAATGGTTCCCAGCACTTGGCCACCTGAACGAGACTCAGGACAAAAAATCATTTTTGGTCAAGTATTTCCAGCAGGTCAAACTCAAGTCCAAGATTTACGTGCTGCAATTTCAATGTTGATGGCGCATCAAAACATTGCACCTTTTGTCTCGACAAGGCTGATCCAACATTTTGTGAAAAGCAACCCAACACCATCCTACGTTTCTCGTGTAGCTGATAAATTCAAGAATAATGGTGCAGGTGTAGCAGGCGACATGAAAGCCGTTGTCAAGGCAATCTTGTTGGATCCTGAGGCCAGAGCAGGCGATTCGCCTTTAACTATACGCAAAGATGACGGTAAGTTAAGGGAGCCATTCTTGCACGTAACGTCTGTCTGGCGAGGCTTAGGTTGTAAAACGTTTCCAGAATGGGATGGAGGTTACATCAGGACGCCTGATCTTCAGCGTCCGTTTTCAGCAGAAAGTGTTTTTAGTTTTTATGCACCAACTGACAGAGCGCCAGGTAGTGGACTTCTTTCTCCCGAACAAAAATTAATCAATGCATCTGAATTAACGATGCGATTTGACCTGTCCAGTATGACAAGGCAGGGTGAAAGCGTTCGTCTTTTGGCAACAGCTGGATGCGACATCAATGCCTTGATCAACGCGTATTCAACCTCGCCCTCTGCCTTCAATGATTTTTTGAGTGCCAGGTTCTTTCGAGGTGCGATGCCGCCCACCTTGCGAAGCAATATTGAGCAATTAATTCGCAATCCACAATGGAATGCCGCAAATATTTCTGAAGGGGCACTGCGGATGCTGGATTACGCATTAGCCAGTCCCTATTATGGAGTTATCAAATGATCAATAGAAGACAGCTATTAGCAACATCTGGGGCCGTCACTGCTTCTGGCTTATTGGGCGGTTTGTCATTTCCAGGCGTTGCAGCGGGCGACGATTACAAAGCCCTGGTGGTTATTCACTTGAACGGAGGCTCTGATGCAAATAATGCACTGATACCTACGGATGGGGCTTATTTAGACTATCAAGCAGCACGGCAAAATTTGGCAATTCCTAAAAGAAGTTTAGTGAACTTGGCGGGAACTTCAATTGGGCATTCATTTGGCGTTCATACGTCCTTTGCAGACATTGCGCCACTGTATGACCAAGGCCGCTTGGCTTTTATCTCCAACGTAGGACCATTGGTTGAGCCAACTACTGCAGAAAAAGTATTGGCAGGAACTGCGCGAGTACCGCCATTTCTGTTGTCACACAATGACCAAACTTCGATGGTTCAAGGTTGGAGTATCAACGCAGGAAATGACAGTGGCTGGGGTGGCAGAGGATTAGAACTGTTGCCAGCCTCATTAAAGAATCCAATTTCTGCTGTCACCATGGACACCAACAGAACTTTGGTACTGGGTAAGCAATCAGCTATTTCATTCATGCCTCCTGGCGGCGCGCGATATTGGGGCTCTGCCGATCTTGCATACCCTTCTAGTGAAGCCTCTCAGTCGCTAAATCGGATGGCAAATTGGCAATTCGCTGGTGACTACGAAGCTGAGTATGCAAGAACCATGGGCAATGCAATTGCAGATCAGACCAGATTTGTTCGAGCATTTCAAAAAGCAGCTGCACCATCGGCCGATTTTGGTACAGACGATATTGGCAATAAATTACGTTCATTGGCCTCAGTACTGCCCATTTTCAAAAGCCAAGGCCTTAAGCGGCAGGTATTTCTCATTCATTGGGGCGGTTTTGATACGCATTCGAATCAACGTGGCACAGGGGCAAATACGCAGGACACACAATTTATTGCGTTGGCTAAAGCACTGGCAGCTTTTGATCAAACCAATAAAAGCAATGGCATGGACATGAATGTGGCCTCTGTCGTCATGAGTGAATTTGGTAGAACACTAAGACCAGGCTCGGGCGGCGGTAGTGAGCATGCTTGGGGCAGTCATTGGATTGCTATGGGTGGCCCAGTGTCAGGGGGTCAGGTTGTGGGTAGCTTTCCTGCTTTAGTTTTGGGCGGCGTAGATGACGGTGACGCAGGAAAAAATGGTCGATTTGTGCCGACAACAAGTAGCGACCAAGTGGGCGCAACTTTGCTTCAATGGCTTGGCGTTTCGAGCAATAACTTCGTGGATGTATTTCCAGATTTAACCAATTTCCAAAACAAAACGATCCCCTTATTCCGCTCCTAATTGGATAAGCAATGGCAGATATCAAACTTACGGGTACAGAAAATGTCTATACCCAACCGGTCGCAGATAAAACAACATGGAATCGGATATTTGGTGGAAGTGGTAAGGATGTCATTAAACTTTATCAAGGTGAAATCATTGGTGGTGCAGGAAATGACATCCTTGAAAGAATGGTGTTGCCCAACGAGAGCCGAGATGTTTGGGTAAGTTATTGGGATTCAGGGCTTGGTGTCACAGTCAATTTACTGGAAGGCTGGGCTATCGATGGTTTTGGGGGGCGAGATACGCTCATCAACATTGACAAACTGAATCTGGGTGGCGGCAATGATTTGCTCATTGGCAACAATAACGACAACTTCATCAACCCAGGCAATGGCAATGACACCATTCAGGGTGCTGGCGGTAATGACATTGTAGGATTGCCTGGCTTTCAGCCTTCAGATACAAGCCAAGCTTGGAGGTCAGCACAATTTGACGATTTGGAAATTTTGATATCTGCAGATGCGAAAACTGCATCCATCAAGCCCAAGAATGGAACCGGATTCAATTATTCCCTGACAGACGTAGAGTTTTTCAGAGTTTATTTATTGGGGGGTGGCTCCCAAGATTACAAGCTCAAAGATCTCGTTACGCAAGATATTGTTGCTAAGGAAGCCATTGCTGCTGGCAGTAACTTCAGGTGGAATGCTGACTCACCAATGGGCACCAGCGTCAAGTTGACTTATGGTTTTGTCACAAAAGCGCCGAGTTCTGGCGTTGGCTCTGTAGGTTTTAAGTCATTTTCCCCAAGTGAACAAGAAATCGTTCGAAATATATTGGGTCAAATTTCAAAATTCTCCGGTTTGACGTTCACTGAATTGACGGCCAATGACGCCAATGCTGCGCAAATTCGAATAGGTGTCAGTCAACAAGCAGCCACTAAAGGGGTGTCTTGGTTGCCTGGGCAAGCCAATGTGGGAGATTTGGCTGGAGATATTTGGATGGATGTGGAGTCCATGCTGAATTTGACAGTTGGATCTGAAGGCTATCAAGCTTTGTTGCATGAAATAGGCCATGCCCTTGGATTAAAGCACCCCCGAAACGTGGACCCTCAAGATAAGTGGACAAATGAATCTGTTTCAGATTTTGACCAGACAGTTTTTACTGTAATGTCTCAAAGTAAATCCACAGATGGATTGTTCAGGTCCGAGTTTGGCCCCATCGATATTTTGGCACTTCGGTATTTGTATGGCGCAACTTCGAGCAACACGGGCAATGATATTTACAAACTGGGGGAAAGCCAATCCAATTCTCAGACAACCATCAATGATGACGGCGGCATAGATGTGATTGACGCATCTGCATTATTGACTGGTGTCAATATCAATTTAAAACCAGGCTCATTTTCAAGCATTGGGTTTAATAAATATGGCTATGTGAGTGTTAATAATTTAACGATCTCATCAACCAGTGTGATTGAGAACCTGATTGGATCAAACTTCGATGATGTGCTCATAGGAAATGATGCCGACAATCGACTCAATGGTTCGTTGGGTAACGATTGGATAGAGGGTGGACTTGGCAACGATGTTGCGGTATTTTCGGGAAAGTTTTCAGATTACAAAATTACCAACAACTATGGAAAAGTTTTTGTAACGGCAATAGATGGTCGCTCTGGATTTGACACCCTCATTGATATCGAACAATTAGAGTTTGCTGATAAAAAAATTGCGACTGATATTGTTGCAGTGACAGGTCAGATGAAACAAGGCCAAACACTCACGGCAAAACCAGTCTGGAGTCATACTTCTCAGCCCTTGGAAATTAGCTATCAATGGAAAATGAATGGCCGCAACATAGACGGCGCAACCAAGAGCACCTTCGTGCTTAATCAAGATCATGTGAATGGTCTTGTGACAGTTGAGATTAACTATTCTTTTGATGCAGATACGCCAGAGTCGCTCACTAGTTCTTCTACAGTCAGAGTTCTCAATCAGAACGATAGGCCGACTGGGGTATACGCGATCGTGGGAGATGCAACTCAAGGTCAGACACTTTTGATAAAAAATACTTTATCTGATCCAGATGGCGCTCAAAGCAACGGTCAAGGTGGGATCCAGGTTTGGTATCGATGGAAAGCCGATGGCATTGAAATTCCTGGAGAGTACAGTGACACCCTTTTATTGACTGAAGCTCAAGTAGGTCAAACAATCGTTGCTGAATCTGGCTATCGTGATTGGGCTGGCACTGACGAATTGGTCAACAGTGCACCCACTGCCAAGGTCGTTAACGTCAATGACAAGCCATCTGGCAACATGGTCATTGTGGGCACTCCCAATGTGGGCAATGCACTTCAAGCCAAGTCCTTGATATTCGATGCGGATGGTCTTGGTGTCTTTCAATATCAGTGGCGCGCCAATGGTGCTGACATTAAAGATGCTACTGCCAGCAGTTTGCTGATTGCGAAAGCGCAATTAGGCCAGGTGATAACGCTTCAGGTTTCATATGTAGATGCTCATGGAACCAAAGAAACCTTGATCAGCAAACCAACCAGCATGGTGGCTTTGACAAATAACCCGCCTGGTGGAAAAGTAAGCTTTGCAGGTGCATTAAGGCAAGAAAGTATTTTAGAAGCTTCTCATTCTTTGACAGACGCAGATGGACTTGGCACTGTTAAGTACCAATGGTTTGCAAATGATTTAGAGATACCAGGCGCAACGGCTGCCCAATTGAAGTTGTCTGAGCAACAAGTTGGTAAGAGTATTTACGTCGTTGCCAGCTATGTAGATGGTCTTGGAAATTCTGAATCGGTCAGTAGTTTTGTATCTCGACCTATTACAAATATAAATGACTTGCCCACTGGCAGTGTGAGTTTTTCAGGAGAACTAACCCAAGGTAAAACGCTGACGGCAAGCCAAAAAATAAGTGATTTGGATGGTTTAGGCGCGATTACTTATCAATGGAAATCTGATGGAGGCCTTGTCGGCACTGGACCTGCTTATCAGTTGAAAGAAGCAGATGTTGGAAGAGCAATTCAGCTGTCTGCAATTTACACAGATGGACATGGCACCCTAGAAACGGTGAGTTACCAATCACCGCAACTGATTGCCAACGTCAACGACACGACCCAAGGTCGAGTTTGGATAGACGGCAGTTTTCGAGAAACCAGTGACCTTTGGGGTCGTTGGAGCGACATTACTGATGAAGATGGTGTTGGTGATTTTAAATTCGAATGGCGAGCGGATGGCAAATTGGTTGGTACTGACAGTTCACTTCGACTGACAGAGTCGATGGTCGACAAAAAAATTATTTTTTCTTTAAGTTTCACAGACGGACACGGAACAAAAGAAAGTTTGTCGACAAAAGAATCGGTAAAAGTTGTCAATGAAAATCAGTTGGTACAGGGATACATTCAAATAAATGGTGAACCGACAATTGGCAAAACTTTAAGTATCGATTACAAAGTAACAGATGCAGATGGTTTGGGGCCTGTGACCTTTGAGTGGCGTGCTGACGGAGATCGAATTGTTGGAACCAGTCAAACTTTATTGCTTGAGAATTCTGTTCTTTGGAATAATTTGCGTGCTTATGTCCGGTACGTGGACCTGCATGGTACGGATGAGTGGCTTTCTGTTCAGACATTCAGAAATGTTTGGCCAACGAATGCTTCCCCAGTTGGTGAAGTATCAATAACTGGTACTTTGAAACAAGGTTCTACCCTTAAGGTTTCTCATACTTTGACTGACGCTGATGGTTTGGGTGCGGTTCAATACAGATGGTACGCAGATCATTTGCTAATTGGTGGAGCTTATGGCTCTGAGTTGAGTCTTACTTCAGATTTAGTTGGGAAGATCATCAATGCTGAGGCATATTACAGTGACAACCACAATTGCGAAGAACAAATTAGAAGCAAAGACAGCGTTGCAATTGCTAATTTAAACGATGCCCCAACAGGTGAGGTGTTCATTTCAGGTGTGCCATCTCAGGGGCAGACGCTGACTGCATTTAACAAGCTTCAAGATGCCGACGGCTTGGGGGTCATTGCTTATCAATGGTCTGCGAATGGAAAAGCTCTTACGGGTGCAACTTCTGATAAGTTGGTCTTGACTGAATCTCAGGTGGGTCAGTTGATTTCGGTTACCGCCAGCTACAAAGACTTATTTGGTACTTCTGAGGCTGTGGTGGGTAGCCTGACTACTCCCATCGCTAATCTCAACGATATGCCTTTGGGTAAAGTAACTTTAGTGGGCGAAATGTTGGTGGGACAGAAGTTGCTAATTAGTTCAAGTCTTACAGATGCAGATGGCTTGGGTGCTTTCAGTTACCAATGGAAAGCGGATGGCGTAGACATAATAGGCGCTAGTCAAAACACTTTTCAAGTCACAACGAATGAACTTGGAAAGCAAATTACAGCTCAAGTGTCTTACTTAGACGGGCACGGCACCGCTGAAAAAGTATTATCCCAAGGGGTGGGCGCTGTGAAGATGTTATTGCTCGGCGCAGATGGACCAGATGATGTTCTAGTTGGCAAAACATTGGCAGACCAAATACAGGGAATGTACGGCAACGATACTTTAGTTGGGGGCGAAGGCAAAGATTTGTTGATGGGGGATCTTGGGGATGATGAGTTATCTGGCGGGCTTGGTGAAGATACCCTCGAAGGGGGGGAGGGCTACGACAGGGCTCTGTACGGGGATGCTGCAAATACCAAGGGAATTTACATTGACTTTAGGTGGGTTTATCAAAATAACCCCGTTGGGACCTTGGTCACAGTTCGAGATGAATTCGGCCAAAACGATCAATGGTCGAGTATTGAAGCTGTTCATGTGATCGGTTCTACACAGAATGACCATTTGCGTTTGTCTGTTGGCAACGACATAGCAAATGGTGGGTATGGCAATGACAATCTAGAAGGTTGGTCAGGTAACGACTTACTTTTTGGAAATGAAGGAAATGATTATTTCAGTCCTGGTTCTGGCAATGACACTGTAGACGGGGGAGAGGGTTGGGACCATGTTGACTTCTGGGAAGATTCCAATGACTTGCCTGATCTTGGAGGGTATGGTGTTTTTGTTGATTTGAAAAATGGAATAGCCACAGACAGTTGGGGCTTTACAGACTTTTTGAAAGGGATTGAATCTGTGAGTGGCTCCATGTATGGGGATGAATTCATAGGTGATGAATTCCGCAATTGGTTTGGTGGCCGAGCTGGCGATGATCTATTTTACGGGATGGGCGGAGATGACTCGATGGAGGGTGACGACGGCAATGACATTATGTTCGGTGGCCTAGGTAATGATTGGTTCCGTGGTGGTTCGGGTAATGATGAAATGTATGGCGCTGATGGTTGGGATTGGATCGACTATTGGGGAGAAATTGGCAATTCCAGTGCATGGGGGAAGCGAGGTGTTTTTGTTGATCTGGCCAATAACACCGCCATTGATAACTGGGGTTATGTTGATACCTTCAGTGAAATTGAAGCTGTCAGCGGATCCAATTTTGCTGACGTCATATTAGGTGACGAAAAACGTAATTCATTTAATGGCCAAAAAGGGGATGACCGAATAGAGGGTGGTAAAGGCGACGACGAACTAGTTGGTGGCGCTGGAAACGATACATTGAACGGTGGTGATGGTACTGACTGGGTGAGTTTTTGGTTAGATCCCAATTCAGCTGATTTCATTTCCATGAAGGGAGCTATTCTGAATTTGACCACAGGAAAAGCCATCGACTGTTGGGGCAACCAAGACACGCTGATCTCTATTGAGTGTGTGAACGGCTCCTCTTTATCTGACAGCCTTACAGGTGATTCGTTTTACAACCACTTTAATGGCAACGACGGCAATGATTTACTGCTGGGTTTAGGTGGAAATGACAATTTAAATGGTGGCAATGGCAACGACACTCTGATAGGCGGTACGGGTAGTGACAACTTGGACGGTGGTGATGGACTTGATAGAGCTAACTATTCTTTGAGCCTAAGTAACTACAAAATTACTCACAATAACAATGGTTCATGGAATGTCAATTTCATAGCGCCTATCACAACACCTTTTGCGGAAATGGATGGCAACGACAATTTGAATCGCATTGAGAGGTTGGCTTTTGCCGATCAAATCATTGCACTGGATTTGGATGGTAATGCAGGCACTGTGGCAAAAGTAGTGGGTGCAGTTTTTGGGCGTGACTTCGTAAAGAATCCCTTCTTTGTTGGTATAGGGATTGAATACCTAGATAACCGAGGCTATGACTACGAGTCTTTGCTTGGCGTGGCCATTTCAGCAAGACTAGGAGCCAATCCGTCAAACAAGCAAGTGGTTGATTTGCTTTTTACAAACGTGATTGGAGTTGCACCTACTGCTGATCAAGCAGCCTCCTTTGTCAAAATGTTGGATGACAAGTCTTACAGTGTGACATCACTTGCCAAATTGGCAGCTGACACGCCGTTCAATACTTCAGGAGTCAACTTGGTTGGACTTGCAAATACTGGGTTAGCTTACTTAGAGTTTCAAGGTTAAGCTTGACATTTCTTAAGCATTGAATATTCAGTCGGCAGTGAGAAGGGCACTTGCTATTTCAGCAAACCCTGCGCCACGGTCTTGCTTAGAAATGTATTTCGGCAGATACTTGAGTTCTTTCTCAAAGCGTTTGATATTGGCCACGCCCACGCTGTGCGTGAAATGTTCAAACATCACTTGGTCATTTGTAGAGTCGCCCACATAAACCCATTGGTCGATTTTTTGTTTTAAATTTCGGCCAGTGAGTTCTTTCAGAATCCACTGCGCGCCATGCCATTTGTTGTGGTCACCAAACCATGCGTTGATGTGGATGCTGCTGATGGTGGCGGTCATGCCTTCTTGTTGGAGCAGTTGGACCACCTGTTGAATTTGTTCTTGAGTGAGGTGATGAAACTCGCTGTGGTCAAACGCGATGTCAGTTTCGCGGCCGGGGGAATCTTGGGCCATGGCTGTGCCTGGAATTTCTTTCAGCACTCGCTGTGCGATACCTTGCATTTGCTGATAGTTGCGGGTGCGTGTCGCTAAATCTTGTTGGTAGATTTTGGTAACTTGCATTGTTTGCGTGTTGTTCACCAAAGCGACTGCGCCGTTCTCGGCCACCATGGCGTTCACTGGCCAATTGGCTGCAAAGGGGATGCTCCAACCTACAGGCCTGCCCGTGATGGGAATCACCATGAGTCCATTGGCTTTTAAGCTGTGCAGCGCTTGAAGCGCATCGGGCGTGATGGCGCCTTCGGTGGTGAGAGTGTCGTCAATGTCCGTGAACACGCCCACGATTTTTTCGCGAGCGCTTTGAGGCCAAGACGAGAGGGGCTTCATCTCAATTTTTTCAAGATGGTTTCAGGTTGGTGAATTTTGCAACCTGTATTTTGAATACGTCAAAGTATTCAATGGCATCGTTAGCATCACCTTCCCAACACTTTCTTTCAGCCGCTTCAGTTTCATATTTTGGGATGACCTTGGCAGCGGCCTTTGTGCTGTTTTGAAGCTTAGTTTGCTTTGGCATCAACAAGCCTTTCTTTGCGGTGTTGGCTATTTGGCTTCGAAATTGCAAGCGCTTGTGTCTTGCTATTTTATAAGATTGTCTTTATAGTAGTGTTAAACACTACATAATATTGTATGAAAACCATTTCTGCCGCCGATGCAAATCGATATTTCTCCAGTGTGCTTCGGGATGTGGCCTC
>Ga0214919_10011250_pt1 | contig 11181 bp, 9 predicted proteins | sample LL1503_MetaG_FD_177994 | JGI IMG/M metagenome (GOLD analysis project Ga0214919, IMG submission 177994) | Freshwater microbial communities from Lake Lanier, Atlanta, Georgia, United States - LL-1503 | ecosystem: Environmental > Aquatic > Freshwater > Lake | place: USA: Georgia | collected 2015-03-15
GCATCAGATGCACGACCTGGGCCTTGACCGAGACATCCAGTGCCGACACCGCCTCGTCGGCCACGATCAGCTTGGGCTCCATGGCGAGCGCGCGCGCGATGCAGATGCGCTGGCGCTGGCCACCGGAAAACTCATGCGGATAGCGATCCACCATGTCGGGCTGCAGGCCGACCCTGCGTAACAGTTCGGCCACCTGCTCGCGCGCCTGTTTGCGATTCGCGAGCTTGTTGGTCAGCAGCGGCTCGGCGATCGCCGAGCCCACCGTTAAGCGCGGGTTCAAGCTGGCGAAAGGATCCTGAAAAATCATCTGCATATGCCTGCGCTGCTTGAACAACGCCGCTTGCCCGAGCTTGAGCACATCGGTGCCGCCCAGCATCACCGAGCCGGACAGCGGCTCGATCAGCCGCAGCACCGAGCGTCCCGTGGTGGACTTGCCGCAGCCCGACTCGCCCACCAGCGCCAGCGTCTGCCCCGCCTGCACGCTGAAAGACACGTTCTCGACCGCATGGATGCGGCCCGTGATGGTGCCCAGCAACCCGGATCGGATATCGAAGCGCGTGGTGAGGTTGGAGACCGTCAGCACCGGCGCGGACACGGCATCGACCGTGTCGGACACTTCGCAAGGCATGTCGGACACGCCCAGGGCGCGATCGACTACCGGAAAGCGCATGGGTCGCGCGCGCCCTTGCATCGAACCCAGCCGCGGCACCGCGGCTAGCAGTGCGCGCGTATAAGGATGCTGCGGGCGGGCGAAAATCTCGGAGGTCGCGCCGGACTCCACCGACTCACCGTCATACATGACCACGGTACGGTCGGCGATCTCGGCCACCACTGCCATATCGTGCGTGATGAACAGCACCGACATGTTCTCCTCGCGCTGCAGTTCCTTGATCAATTCCAGGATCTGCGCCTGTATCGTTACGTCGAGCGCCGTGGTCGGCTCGTCGGCAATCAGCAGCTTGGGCTTGCAGGCCAGGGCCATGGCGATCATGACCCGCTGGCGCATGCCGCCAGAAAAGCGATGGGGATATTCGTGAAACCGCGACTTCGCCGCCGGCATGCGCACTTTTTCCAGCAAGCGCACCGCCTCGGCCTCGGCCGCCGCGCTGGAGAGGCCGCGATGCAGCCGCAGCACTTCGGCGATCTGGAATCCGATCGTCAGCACCGGGTTCAGCGCGGTCATCGGCTCCTGGAAGATCATCGCGATCTCGTTGCCCCGGATGCGGCGCGCCTCGGTTTCGGACAGCGTAAGCAACTCCTGTCCGCACAGTTTGGCGCTGCCTTCGACCCGGCTGCTGCCGCGCGCCGTGAGCCGCATGATGGACAGCGCGGTGACGCTTTTTCCGGAGCCGGATTCGCCCACCATGGCGACCGTCTCCTGCGGATCGATCGAAAATGAAAGCTTTCGTACGACTGCCCGCCATTGATCATCGACCCAGAAAGACGTCGACAGATTCTCCACCGACAAAATGGGGCCACTCATCGCGTCAGGCCGCTCGCAACTTCAGAACGCCACCCGGCGGGAACTGCGACGGGCACGACAGGCAGCACGATATGCGACGGATGCTCGTCGCTATGCAGAATCCGGGTATGCGCCGGCCGTCGTTCAGTGGTCGTGGAATTGTTCTCGCCCCGATTCAGATTGCGGGCATAAAAAGGGAAATTGCTGCTCGAGACTTCGATGCGGATGCTGTGCCCTTTTCGGAAAAGATTGCTGGTTGGCTGCAGCTCCACTTCAACCGCATAGACTTCGCCGGAGGTGAGCAGATCTTTGCGCGTGTACGAATTGCGGAAGCAGGCTCGAGCGATGCCGTGGGTCAGCTGGAACGCCACGCCTTGCGAATCGATATCGAGCAGCTTGACCGTGATGTCGGTGTCCACGACGTCGGTGCTGAAATATATCGTCGCCGTCACCGGGCCGGTCACTTCGGTGTGTTCGGCCAAGGGGGTTGTCGAGTAGACCAGGACGTCCTGGCGCTCCTGCACCGGCCGGCTGTCTATCGGCTCGGTGGACAAGATGCCATCGGCGCGTGTGGGGCTCCAGTTCGTGGGAACCGGGTCGTCGGGATCGTAGGTGTAGGCGTCTGCCGGGCCGACACCCGCGCGATCCGTGCGCAACCGGCCGTCGCCGTGCAGCGTGTTGGCCGAGCCGTTGCTGTCCAGGTAATGCTTGACGAAGCGTGTGTTCTCGAGCGGCCAGGCCGAGGCCTGGCGCCATTCATTGGCGACTTGCAGAAAATACAGCACGCCTTCGAGTTCGGGCTTCTGTTTGCCTTGCACCACATGGTCCAGCCAGTCGCAGCGGATCTTTTCCACATCCAGATTGCCTTGTGGACCGAAATCGCGCATGGCGAAAACCGGCGCCCTACCCACAGGGCTGTGCAGCCACGGCCCGATCACCAGGAAATGGCTGCTGCGATCCTTCGTGGTTTTCATCACTTCGAGATAGGCGGCGACCTGGCCCTTCAGGCGGGCGTCGTACCAGCCGCTGACGTTGAAGGTGGGAATCTGGATGCGGCCATACTTGCCTTGCATTTGCAGGGCCATCCAGAAGTCGTCCAGCGTATCGTGCGCCAGCCAGTCCTGCCAGTACGGCACATTGCGGCCTGCCATCAGCGCGTCCAGCTCGGTCAGCGGTAAATGCCACAGCGCCTCTTTCCAAGACAGCGCCGGCGCCGGTACCTCGGCCTCGTTGCCGCGCCCCGGCATCATGCCCAGGGCCCATGTCACGATAGGCTGCAGCGACAGCACTCCATCGATGTTCGGCCAATCCTGGAACAGATTGGTTGGTGAGCCCGACGAGGCCATCGCCACGTGATGCGGATGACATTCCTGGGCGATCGGCCACTGGGTCCAGCCGGAATACGAATGCCCCACCGTGGCCACTTTGCCATTGGACCAGGACTGGACCGCAATCCAGTCCAGGACATCGCAGCCGTCATGACGCTCGGCGGCCGGATGCGCGTACCACTCACCCTCCGAATCGTAGCGGCCGCGCACGTCGACCGCGACGTACACATAGCCGCGCAGCGTATACGATTCGGCCGCGGCCAACAAGGTCTCGCTGTCCGGCACCGTGCCGTAGGGTGTCATGTTGAATATCGCGGGAAAGCGCCCCTCGCCCAGCGGGATAAAGAGGTCGGCCGACAGCCGGATGCCGTCGCGCGTGGGGATCTTTACGTCGTAAAGTTTTCGAGTTATTGCTTTCATTTTTCACAGGCTTTTTCTGATGCGCGGATCGAGGTGATCCTGCAGTCCATCGCCCAATTCGTTGAATGCGAGGACGATCAGCGCTACGCAGATGCCCGGGAACATCACCACCCAAGGCGCCAGCAGCGCGACGTTGCGCCCTTCGGCCATGATGTTGCCCCAACTCGGGGTCTCGGGCGAGATGCCGGCGCCGAGGAAGCTGAGGTATGCCTCGAACAAGATCGTGACGCCGCAGATATAAGTGGCCTGGACGATGAGCGCACCCGCCATGTTCGGAATCACGTGGCGGAACATGATGTCCCAGGCGGGAACCGCCATGGATCGCGCCGCTTCGATATAAGGCTCTTCGCGTATGGTCAGCACCATGCTGCGCACCAGGCGCACGACCAGTGGTGTCTCCGCAATGGTAATGGCCAGAATCACCGAGTAAATCCCGCCTCCCGCGAGCGCCGCGATGGCGATGGCCAGCAAGATGGCCGGGATGGCTTGCAGGCCGTCGACAATGCGCATCAGGATCATGTCGGTCCATCGCACGAAGCCGGCGATCAGTCCTATGACGAGCCCGGCCAGCGTCGCGATCACGCCCACGCACAGGCCGATGGTCAGCGAGATGCGCCCACCATGGAGTGTGCGTGAAAAGACATCCCGACCCAGCATGTCGGTGCCAAATAAGTGCTGCGCCGAGGGCGCGCGCAGCCGCTCCTTGGCCGAAAGTGCCAGCGCGTCGGCCGTCGCCACCCAGCTCGCGCTCAGGGTGGCCAGAACGATGATGACGATCACGACCGCAGCGGCGATCATGGTGGGGCGATGCAGGACTTTGGCGAAACGGAATTTCATGATCAAGACGCCCGTACCCGGGGGTCGATCAGTGGATAGATCAGGTCCATCGCCAGATTGACGAGGATATACACGAGCGAGACGACGATGATCACGCCCTGCACTACGGGATAGTCTCCGTGCAGGATGGCATCGACGCACAGCCGGCCGATGCCCGGAATCGCGAATACCGTTTCGGTGACCACGATCCCGCCGAGGAGGGCCGCGAACCGGGTGCCGATGACGGTGACTATTGGAATCGCGCAATTGGGCAAGGCGTGGCGAAAGATCATCTTGTGCACCGACAGGCCTTTGGCCTTCGCCGTGCGCATGTAATCCTGGTTCAGCACTTCGAGCATGGAAGAGCGTGAGACGCGCGCCACCAGTGCGCCATAGGCGATGCCGGCAGTCAGCGTCGGCAGTGCGATGTGCGAGAGGAACGGCCCGACTCCAGCGGTAATGCTGGTGAAACCATAGGTTGGGAAAAGCTTCAGCTTGGTCGAAAACAGGCCGATCAGCAGATACGCGAAAAGAAATATCGGCGTGGCCGTGCCGATGGCCGCGAACGCCATGACCAGTCGGTCGATCGGGCGGCCGGCCCACCATGAGCTGATCACTCCCAGCGGCACCGCGAACAGCGTGACGAGCACGACGCAGATGGCCAGGCTCACCGTCGGCTCGGCCCGCTCGGCGATCATGTCGATGACGGGCCGGTTCTCGTAGACGGAGACGCCCAGATTGCCGTGCAGCAGCTGTTGGGCCCATTTCCCGTACTGGACGATCAGCGGCTGGTCGAAGCCCATCTTCGCGCGGATCTCCGCGATGGCCTGCGGCGTGGCGTAGTCGCCGGCGATGACGGCGGCCGGGTTCGTCGGACTCAACAGCAGCAGCGAGAACACGACGAACGAGACCACCGCCATCACCGGTAGGGCGAGCAAAAGCCGCTTGATGACAAAGTCAATCACTGTCGATCAAGTCTTGCGTTCTATGCCCCAATAGATAGGAATCGGCGCTTCGCTGAAGAAGCCCTTGATGTCTTCGCGATTGGCGCGCGCGGTATAGAACTCGCCCCATGGCACGAAGGGAACCACTTCGGCCGAACGCTTCTGGATCTGGGCCGCGAGGCTGGTGCGCGCGGCATCCGTGGTGGCGGCCAGCCAGTTGAGACGCAGCTTTTCGAGGTCGGGATCGATCGGCCATCCCGGCGCGGCGTTGTCGCCGGTAATGAGGTAGCGGTGTCCGAAGGGGGACGACTGCTCCACCGCGGCCGAATACGTCGAGTAAATCGACCATCCGCCTTCAGCCGGCGATTTCTTCAAGGGGTAGCGCGAAATCGTCGTGCTCCAGTCCATCGCCTGCAGATCGACGTTCATGCCCGCGCGGCGCAGCTGTTGCGCTAGGTACAGCGACGAGGCATGCAGGGCCGCGATATCGGTGGTGTCTAGCAGAACGATCTTGCGGCCATCGTAGCCGGCCTCGGCGAGCAATTGCTTCGCCTTGGGGATGTCCAGTTTCCATGCCTCGAATGACTTCGCCGAGGCCCCGTAAGGACCGCTGCAAGCGAAGAAGGACTGGCACTGCTGGAAAAACTGCGGATTGCCAGTGACCGTGGTCAGCAGCTCCTCCTGGTCGATCAGGTGCAGCAGCGCCTGCCTGGCCTTCGGCTGATCGAACGGCGGGTAGAGATGGTTCACGCCGAACAATCCTGTGGCCAGCATACCCTTGGCCAACTTGACACCCGGCGCCTTGGCGATGAGCGGCGCGAAATCGTTCGGCAGCAATTCCCAGATATCGGCTTCGCCCGACGAAATGACATTCAACGCCGTGGTGTAGTCTGGGATATAGATGAACTCGATCCGGTCGAAATGTACGCGCTTGCCGCCCGAGTAGCCATCGGTCGGTTCCGAGCGCGGCACATAGGTTGGCGACTTGTCATAGACGGCCCGGCTGCCCGAGCGCCAGAGATCGCGTCGAAAGATGAATGGCCCCGAACCGACGGTGCTGGTGATCTGCGTGTTTGGGTCCGTTTCGGCCACTGTGGCCGGCATGATGAAGGCCGGGTTGCCGCGGATGTTGGACAGCGCCAGGCGCATATTGGAAAACGGCGCCTTCAGCTTGATGCGGACGACTTTTTCGCTCACCGGCACCATTTCCTCGACCACGCCGAACAACTGCTGGCCGATGACATCGCGCTTGCCCCAACGGGCCAGCGATTTCACGACATCGTTCGCAGTGACCGGCGCGTCGTCGTGAAAACGCAGTTTGTCACGCAGCGTGATGGTGTGCACGAGTTGATCGGCCGAGACTGTGTGGCTGTCGGCCATTTGGAGTTGCGGCACGCCTTTGCTGTCGCGCTCGAACAGCTTGTCGTAGATCAGGTAGCCGTGTTCGAGCGTTATGGCAGCAGTGGTCCAGACTGGATCGAGCACCTTGAGCGCTGCCTGCGCCAGCACGCGCAAGGTTTTGGCGCGCGATGGCGCAGGCGCCGGGGTCTGCCCGAAACTCGAGCCAGGCAGAAGCGCCAGAGCTGAGCCCGAAAGCGAGGCCGTAGACAGGAATGTACGACGGTTAATGGCCATGTTGAAGTCTCCAGAATTTAGGCGTTCAGCCTGTCATAAACCAGTGAGGCCGCGGCGAGGTCTTCCAGCGCCGTACCCACCGCTTTGAATATCGTAATCTCGTCGTTCGTGCAGCGTCCCTTCCGCTCGCCGCGGCATAGCTGGGCCAGCGTACCCGCAAGCCGCCCGGGGGAAAAGGCGCCGCTTTTGATCGGCTCTAGCAGATCGCCGGACTTCTGCAAGGCTTCGTCCGTATCGACAAAAACGGTGGCCACCCGAAAGCAATGGTCATCGGCCTCGCGCATCGCCGGGGTGAAGCTACCGATCAGGTCTAGGTGCGTGCCCGGCTTGAGCCACTTGCCCTGGATTAACGGCTTGTCGGACAAGGTGGCGCAGCTGACAATATCAGCCCATTCGGTCCCGGTGCGCAAGTCTGCGATCGCGTCGGCCAGAAAGCCGTCCTGCCGTAATTGCCGCGCCAGGACCTGTGCCCGGTCGACGTCGATATCCCAGACCTTCACCTCCTTGATCGGCCGTATCGAGCGAAACGCGTACGGCACCAGAGTGGCCACGCGGCCGGCGCCCACGACGAACAGGCGCGTGGAATCGGGCCGGCTGAGCGACTGCGCCGCCAGCGCGGCGGCGGCCGCGGTGCGCCGGGATGTGATTTCGTTGCCGTCCAGCAGAGCCAACGGCACCCCCGTGGTGGCGTCGAATAGGGTGAAAATCGAATTCAGGCCTGGCTGGCCCTGGGCCGCGTTGCCGGGATATATCGTGACGACCTTGATGCCCAGCCGTTTGCCGGGTTGCCAGGCGGGCATGATTAGGACCGTGCCGACCTGCTCGCCGTCCAACGACATGGCATGGTTGTGCCGCAACGGCACCTCGCACTCCTGGTTGAACATGGCACCTAAGGCCGGGATCAAGTGCTCGAAGGCCAGATGCGCGCGTGTCTGTGCTGAATCGATGATTTGCATGTTGAAGCCGGCTAAAACCGAGCACTTCCCTAAACTAGGATAAGTTTCGCATAGGGTATTTTTTTCATTATACGAGAACCTAGATAGGTAGATTCACCTAGAAGGAAAGATCGCTCCGCGCCAAAGAAATTCGGGCGAAGGATTCGCACTTCGGGGAAATGCCCAAGAGTCCAGCTAGGAATTTCCAATGACAAAAATGTCGGATACGATACGTAATAGCGTATGAGAAGCTTCGCCAAGAATACGGATTTTTGCGATGAATCGCTTGCTCCGGCCTTGTGGCTCGAAGCGGACAAGAGAAGGAATAGGAGATGCACATGGAAGCCGCCGAACGTATTCACAAGGAATCGATCGTCATCGACGCCACCTGCCCGCTGCTGACCGAGGACGCCACGCATCTGCACCTGTGCAGGGCTGGCGGCGTGACGGCGGTGGCACCGACGATCCGCGCCAACACCGGCACCAGCGCCGACGCCATCCTGAAGTTCGGCTACTGGCTGCGGCTGGCGCGCGAAGACGATCAGGTGGTGATCGTCAGGAAAGCAGCGGACATCCAGGTCGCCAAGAAGGCTGGCAAGATCGGCGTGATCCTGCATTTCCAGGGCACCGAGGTGCTCGACAAGAGTGTGGACATCATCGACGCATATCACGCGCTGGGCCTGCGCGTGGTGCAGATCACCTACAACAAGCGCTGCCACGTCGGCGACGGCATCGAAGAGCCGAGCGACGCGGGCCTGAGCCGCTACGGGAAGTCGGTGGTGCGCAGGCTAAACGACACGAAGATCATCGTCGATTGTTCGCACACCGGGCTGCGCACCTCGCTCGAGGCGGTCGAGTATTCGAACGCGCCGGTGGTGCTGTCGCACGCCAACCCGCGTGCGGTGCGCGACGTGCCGCGCAATGTGCCGGACGATTTGTACCGGGCCATCGCCGCGTCGGGCGGTGTCATTGGCGTGGCAGGCTTTCCCAATTTCGTGGCGGCGTCGCCCCGGCCGACGCTCGACCAGTTCATCGATCACATCGTGCACATTGCCGATCTCGTCGGCATCGACCATGTCGGCCTGGGCATCGACTACTATCTCGGCCAGGAGCCGTTCTCCACCGAGGGGGCCGCGCGCGCGCTGTTCAACGAGCGGGTGAAAATGGGAGTGTGGTCGCCGGAGTCCTACCCTGCGCCGCCGTACTACTATCCGCAAGGCATCGAGACGCCGGACAAGCTGGGCAATCTGACGCCGGGCCTGCTGAGGCGCGGCTTCTCCGAAGCGGACGTGAGAAAAATACTTGGCCTGAACTGGATGCGCGTGTACACCCAAGTCTGGGGATGACGCGCGTCTTCGTCGCCGGCGGCGGCATCGTGGGCTTGTGCTGCGCGCTGCAGACGCAGCGGCGAGGGCACGAGGTGGTACTAGCCGATCCGCGCGGCTTTGCCAATGGCGCGTCGAGCGGCAACGCAGGCGTCATCGCGAACAGCGACTGCGTCCCGGTGGCCACGCCCGGCGCGCTGAGGCAGGTGCCACGCATGCTGTTCGCGGCCGACAGTCCGCTGTCGATACGCTGGGCCTATGCGGCACAGATCGCGCCCTGGTTGTTCAGGTTCGTCAAGGCCAGCCGCCAGGCCCAGGTCGATCATGCGGTGGACAGCCTCGCGCAGTTGCTGGCAAGGGCTAAGCCGGCCCATCTGGCGCTTGCGGCGAGCGTCGATGCCGCGCACTTGATCAGGCAGGTCGGTTGGCTCAAGGTGTTCCAGACCGAAGCATCCTTGCGCCGTGCCATGCCGGATTTCGACCGAATGCAAGCCAAGGGTGTCGTTTGCCGGCAGCTCGACCGCGATGCCCTGGCCGCGTGCGAGCCGCAACTGGCGAAGATTTTCGTGCGCGGTGTGCTTCACGACGACTGCGCGCAGATCGAAGACCCCCAGGCTTACGTCAACCGGTTGGGTGAAGAATTTCTGCGAAACGGCGGAAGGCTCGTCAAGAGTGAAGTCATGTCGCTGGACACGCGGCACGGCCGGGTGCGCGCTGCCCGCACCCGCACCGAAGAGTTCGATGCCGACTGCTTCGTCGTCGCCGCAGGCGCCTGGTCCAGGAAGCTGGCTCGCGACGCGGGTGCCGATGTACCGTTGGACACCGAGCGTGGCTACCACGTGGAACTGGAAGCGGAGAGCGGAAGGCCGCTGAACCGGCCGGTGTATTGGGCAGAGAAGTCAATCGTGATGTCGCCGTCCGAAGGGCGGCTGCGCGTGACCAGCAGTGTCGAGTTCGCGGGCCTGCATGCGCCGCCGGATTTCAGCAAGCTGAAATCACTGATTCCGCACATACGCGGCGCCGTGGGAACAGCATCCGGTAAGGTGGTGGCCGAGTGGTTGGGGTTCAGGCCATCGATGCCCGATTCGCTACCGGTGATCGCCGTCGCGCCCGGCGCAAACAATTGCGTGCTGGCATTTGGCCATGGGCACCTGGGACTGACGATGGGGCCGGTCACTGGCGAGATCGTCGCCGCGCTGGTCGATGGCACTTCACCACCGGTCGACATCGCAGCGTTTTCCGCGGATCGTTTCGATTGAAGTGCGGCGCCGGCGCTGCCGCGCTTTAGCGGTGGGGCATCTTCACGTTCTTCGAGCACACCCACAGCACTTCGGCCTCGCAAGTCCCGTCGGCAACCACCGCGTGGCCCATTGCGCTGTCGAAGTGGCATGAGTCTCCTGCTGCGAGCTTCAGCGGTTCGTAGAACTGCGAATGGATCGTGATGTCGCCGCGCAGCACGTAGATGAACTCCTCGCCGTCGTGCCGGGGCAGTTCAGCAAACTCCTGCACCGAATGCGCCTTGATGCGCGTGGCCAGCGGCACGAACTGTTTGCCCGAGACATCGGCGCAGAGCATTTCGTATTCGTATTGCGGCGTCACGTGCTTGATGCCCTGGCCTTTGCGCGTGATGCCCCTGCGGCCCGGTGCCTCGGTCACGGTCCCGCGGCCGAACAGTTCGGCGATATCGACCTTCAGACCATCGGCGAGCGCGACGATCTTCTCGTACGTCGGCGAGAGCTGGCCGTTCTCGATCTTCGACAGTGCGGATGGCGACACGCCCGTGCGTTCGCTCAGCTCTTTCAGTGTCAGCTTGAAGCGCGCACGCAGCGCCCTGACCTTGTCCGAAAGGATGCTGGGCTTGCCTGCCTGCTCGGGTTGGACGGCGGTTTCTTCGTTGGTGGACATGCGGTTGCCGGGACGCACCTGCACGCTCCGCGCGGCGGCGGGCTTGCTGCGAACTCTTGCGGCTGTCTTCATCAATGTCCCTTCCCGCTCATCGGCGAGATCGTTGGTGTAGCTTGTTGAATTGTATATAGCTATACCAAATTTAGTATCGTACATTTCTAATTCGTATAGGAAACTACGGCGAAACTCCAATTCACGGTTTCATCCGCCTCCCGGCGTTGGTCCGTGACGTCCATTAACAACCCGGCCAGCGCAGGATGCTGCTGATAGATCCTGAGCGCTATCGACGGACTGCAGTGTTCCAGCCGATAACTGCTCGCCTTGTAGGCCCTGATCTTGTCAGGCGCGATCTGCGTTTGAAGCATAAAAAAACCCTCCGTGTTACGGGAGGGTTGACGCTGCCGGCTTGGT
>Ga0214919_10011251_pt1 | contig 11180 bp, 8 predicted proteins | sample LL1503_MetaG_FD_177994 | JGI IMG/M metagenome (GOLD analysis project Ga0214919, IMG submission 177994) | Freshwater microbial communities from Lake Lanier, Atlanta, Georgia, United States - LL-1503 | ecosystem: Environmental > Aquatic > Freshwater > Lake | place: USA: Georgia | collected 2015-03-15
GCAAAGGCAATTTGGGCGAGGGCGGCCTGCGCGTTCCGCTGATTGTTGCCGGCCCTGGCATTCACGGCGCGACGTATTGCAACGAACCAGTGATCAGTTACGACATTCTTGCAACAGTGCTTGATTTCGCCGCGCCGAACACCGCGTTGCCCAAGGGCGCCGAAGGTGGCAGTTGGAAAACCGTGCTGCAAAATAGCGGCGCCGGAAAAGTGAAGCGAAGCATTGATCGCATGGTGTGGCATCAACCTGTGGAGGTGCCGCATCCACAATCCGCCATCCGCAAAGGCGACTACAAGCTTGTCTATGAATGGGATACAAAAAATACGCAACTGTTCAATATTGTTGATGACTTGAGCGAGAAGAAAGATTTGTCCAAGGATAAAACTGAACTCACGGAGCAACTCACGGCGGAATTAAAAGCGCATGTGATGGCGGGCCTGGGCGAGGAAGCATGCGCCGCACTTGCTCGGGGCGAAACTCCGCAAAATCGCGGAGGTGGGAAGAGCGGCAAGAGTGTTGGCAAACCCAAAGACGCAAAATAAAAAAGCGAAACAATACTTTTTTGCCAACACAAATCCGCGCGAGCGAATGAAATATTCACAGTGGCGCGCTTGACAACAAACGCCCATACGCCGCGGCGCAATACAAGATTCACGCCAAAAGAAAACCGCACCACAAGCTGGGCTTGGATGCGGTTCCTTCCAAAACTCCCCCGACTGGACTTGAACCAGTGACCTAGCGGTTAACAGCCGCTCGCTCTACCAACTGAGCTACAGGGGAATCGGAGAGGCAAGCATACCCAACTCGTGAAAAACCGCCACTTTCCTAGCAATGTTGGCGTTTGAACTTGGACATGCTTGCACCCCTTGAGTTTGCGCGGCAAAACCGCTAAGATCTTCGTCCCTCGGAGCAACCAATGAAAAAAGAAACTCATCCAAAGTGGTACGCAGATTGCAAAGTGAACTTTCGTGGCCAACATGTGTTGACCGTCGGCGCGACCGTTCCTGAAATGAATGTCGAAGTATGGTCGGGTTCGCATCCGTTCTACACCGGCCAAAAGTCGTTCGTGGACACCTTGGGACGCGTTGAACGCTTCCAAAAGAAGTTCGCAGGCGAATACTTCAAGAAGGAAGGCGACAAGGATACAAAAGTTGCGAAAGCACCTGCAACCAAGCCTGCCGCCGCCAAACCAGAGAAGAAGTAGTTACTCAATTGGAAATTTGTCACAGCCGCGCTCTCACCAGCGCGGCTGTTTCTTTTCACACGCTGATTTCACGCGCGCACTTGATCCGTTGTTGACATGTGTTCCTAGCCAAAGTTTCATTCACAACCAATCATTTCGTTCATCATTCACCGCAACGCGCAAAATATTTCGATCGTAAATCAAATCGCATGCAACCATCGCCCAGGCTTCTAGAAAAACTAAACGAGATCGAGGCCAACTTTCAAAATGATGAAAGACAACTTTCCGATCCCGAAATAATTTCCGATCATCGCAAGGTGAAAGTGCTGTCCCAGCGGCGCGCGGCGGCGCAACCTTTGATTGAAAATTTGCGCCAATGGCGTCGCTTGGAGCGCGAGGCGCGCGAGTGCGAATTGCTTGCCAAGGACACGGACGTTGACATCGCGGCCATGGCGCGTGGTGAAATTCATGGACTGCAAACAGCGCGCGACGCAAGCATGGAGGCGCTTATTCGCACCTTGGTGATGGCCGATGATCGCGCCATTGGCAGCCTAATTCTGGAGGTTCGCTGCGGCGTGGGCGGTCTTGAAGCCGCGATTTGGGCCGGCGATTTGCTGCAAATGTATCGCCTTGCCGCGCAACTTCACGCTTGGCAATGGGACGAAATGGAAATCAAACATGGCGATGCAGGCGGCGTGACGCACGCCATTATTCGCATTGAAGGAACAGGTTGTTGGAACACGCTTGGGTATGAAAGCGGCGTGCATCAAGTGAAGCGCGTGCCGGCCACGGAGGCCGCGGGACGCATCCACACATCAACCGCGACGGTGGCGGTGCTGAGCGAACCCGAAACAGTTGAGTCGCAAGTTGATCCAGCCGAGGTGCGCGAAATCTTGACCACTGCGCAAGGTCCAGGCGGACAAAATGTGAACAAGGTTGCAACGGCCGTGCATTTGATACATGAACCAACCGGTATAGAAGTGCGCATGCAGGAAACGCGCAGCCAATTGCAAAATCGCGACAAGGCGTGGCGATTGCTGCGCGCGCGCGTGCATGAACGTCGCCTTGCGGACGCGGCGGCCAAGCGCGGCGAGTTGCGACGCGACATGATTGGCGGCGGCGAGCGTGCGGAGAAAATTCGAACGTACCGCTACAAAGACAACATCGCGGTGGACCACCGCGTGGAGCAATCGTTCAACTTGCAGAGGTTGCTCGCGGGTGACATGGAAGAATTAGTCATGGCGCTTGAAACACGCGATATTGCCCAGCGCATTGAAGTGCTTTGATTTAGATTTCATTTGGATTTGATGGAGCCACGGAAAAATTTCTCGCGCGGCGTTCACGTCCCAATTTGAAGTCTGTGTTGAAAGTTACCGCCCGTTGCAACCTCACAACTGCCTAAATATCAATTCATTTCCTTGATTTCATGCGCTCTCAGCGACATACTTGGGCAACACCATGAAGCGAAATGCAAATTGGCAAATACAAGTTCTGATTTCCTTCGCAATGGTTTTCATTTGCACTGCATCCACCGTGAACGCACGCGGCGAGAACACGGTGGCGGCTTGGGGTTACAACGGATTTGGACAAACCAACGTGCCCGTAAATTTGGGCGCATGTAAACAAGTCGACGGCGGCGGCAATCAAACGGTTGCTCTTCGCAACGACAATTCCGTGATCGCATGGGGCAACAATCAACAAGGTCAATGCAATGTCCCGCTGAATCTTGGCCCTTGCACTCAAGTGACGGCCGGCACAAATCACACCGCGGCAATTCGACAAAATGGAATCGTGGTCGCGTGGGGAGACAATTCTCTTGGTCAATGCGGCAACAATCTTGAGCGCGTTGGCGGAAGAACCAACGACTACAACAGCGTCAACGGCGCGGCGTGGGTGAAGACAAAAAGTCTTGGACCTTGCAAATTAATTTCCGCGGGAGCGAACCACACTTTGGCCATTAGGCAAAATGGAATCGTGGCCGCGTGGGGATACAACATTTACGGTCAATGTGGAGTTCCAGCGGAGAACACGGGCTACTTTGGAATCTGGACCAAAAGCGCGCTTGGAACTTGCACGCAAATCGCGGGTGGAGCCAATTTTTCATTGGCGCTGCAAACCTCGGGTTTTATTGCTGCTTGGGGCTTCAACGGTTCGGGTCAATGCGGTCCCGCCAACGAGCGTGTTGCTGGATCTGGGATGTATTGGGTGCGTAAAAGCTTGGGATATTGCAAGCAAATTTCTGCAGGCGGCGATCATGCGCTGGCGCTTCGCGCAGATGGAAAAGTGATCGCTTGGGGATCCAACACATATGGACAATGCAATGTTCCGCAAACAATTTTCAATTGCGTTCAAACCGCCGCGGGCTTTGGCAATAGCTTGGCTTTGCAAAGCGATGGCTTGGTTGTCGCTTGGGGATTGAATACATCGGGGCAATCCACCGTGCCCACCAATCTTGGCACGTGCGTGTCGGTCGCTTCCGGAGACTATTTCTCCCTTGCTATTCAAGGAACTCCCCCTCCAACAAATTTAACCGCCAGCAACGGGTCATTCACCAATCAAGTTGCCGTGCGATGGGGCGGAGTTGCTGGTGCGTCAAGTTATTTTGTGTTCCGCGCAGTCAATGGATCAGCCGCGATACACATTGGAACTACAACTTCCAACACCTTCACCGACTTCACTGGTGCTTCCAAAACCAAATACACTTATTTTGTGAAAGCTTCAAGCATGGAAGCCGGAACCAGTGCCTTGAGTTTTGGCGTTACAGGCTGGCGCAAATAAATCTAAATACAATTAGTGTGGCAGCGGAAATCTAGCGCAAAAAGCGCGAATTTCCTCGCGAACTGCCCCACTCACCGCTACGTCACCCTTTGAAATCATCACGCGGTCAAGCCACGCGGCGACTTGTTTCATTTCACCTTCGCGCAAACCGCGCGTGGTCAACGCCGGCGTACCCAAACGCAATCCACTGGTCTGCAATGGCGGACGCGGATCATTTGGAATGCCGTTCTTATTCACAATAATGCCGGCATCTTCCAGCCACTTCTCGGCGTCGGCGCCAGTGAGCGACGCGTCACGCGGACGCAAATCAACAAGCATGACATGATTGTCAGTGCCGCCGGTGCACAATCTGTAACCGTGGGACTGCATGGCGGTCGCTAGCGCCTTGGCATTGGCAACCACTTGCTTGCAGTAAGTTGTGAACTCTGGTTTCAAAGCCTCGCCAAACGCAATGGCCTTGCCCGCGATGACATGCATGAGTGGTCCGCCTTGGCTACCCGGAAAAACTTTGCGATCAATCTTGGTCGCTATGTCTTGGTCGTTGGTCAGAATTAATCCGCCACGCGGACCGCGCAATGTCTTGTGCGTGGTGGTGGTCACAACATGCGCGTGCGGAAACGGACTTGGGTGCACGCCAGTTGCAATAAGTCCCGCAATGTGGGCGATGTCCGCCATAAGCAGCGCGCCAACTTTGTCGGCAATAGCGCGAAAGCGCGCAAAATCAATCACGCGGGAATAGGCGGAATAGCCGCAAATAATCACCTTTGGCTTGCTCTCCACGGCGGCGCGCTCAATGGCGTCGTAGTCAAGCAATTCAGTTTTTGGATCAAGACCGTACTCGGCGATTTTGTAAAACGTGCCGGAGAAATTTGGCTTCAGTCCGTGGCTTAAGTGGCCGCCGCTTTTAATTGGCAAGCTCAACACCGTGTCGCCTGGATCCATGATGGCCATGAACGCGGCGATGTTTGCGTTTGCGCCGGAGTGTGGTTGCACGTTTGCAAAATTGCAACCGAACAATTGTTTGGCGCGATCGCGGGCTAGGTTTTCAATTTCATCGTGATGGGCGCAGCCACCGTAGTAGCGCTTGCCGGGATAACCTTCCGCATACTTGTTGGTCATCCACGAACCCACCGCGTGCATGACGGCGGTTGAAACATGGTTCTCGCTGGCAATCAATTCAAGCGTGGTGGCTTGGCGATCGGCTTCGCGCGCCATGATGGCGGCCACGGTTGGATCCTGCTCTTGCAACAAATCAAGAAGGCCTTGCGAAAGCGCGTCAAGGGGAATAGCGGAGTTTGCATGCGATGCGGCGGCGTTGCTCATGGCGTAATAGTAGCTTCACTTTGGCGCTGCCAATTCACTTTGCGGGCAAGTGAACGCTTGGCAGGTAAGTGAACGTTTTGTAAGCAAGTGAACGCTTTGCAGAAATGGTGGCACCAGTCGCTCAGACAACGCACCCCTCGCGAGCAGGGCTCGCGCGAGTGCTAAACTCGCTTGTGGTGCCACCCTTTCTGCGACGCGGGATTTTGGTAGGGCACTTTATTGATTAAGTATGTACAAATTAGGTATGAAACTGAAAGTGCCCACTGCAGCTGGTGACATTGTGATTGATAGTTCGCGCATGGATGCGATCGTGGCGCGGCGCGCGGCGAAGTTGATCGCACAAAATATTGCGGGCAAGCGGGTGAGTTTTTCGGGAATTGCCACTCCCAAAGCCAGTCCGTTCTTTGCACGTTGCTGGCGGGCCTGCCGAAGCATTCCTGCTGGCGAAACTCGCACATATAGATGGCTTGCAACTGCGGCGGGATCGCCTCTTGCGGTTCGCGCGGCCGGTCAAGCCATGCGGCGCAATCCTCTTCCAATGATCGTGCCATGCCATCGCGTTGTGGCCGCCAATGGTCTTGGTGGTTTTTCTGGCAGCAACAACCCGCGCGGGAAGGAAATGAAGTTGAAAGTTTGGCTGCTCAAGCGTGAAGGGTGGAAACCTGAGGCGCAACCTGCAAAATAGTGAATAGTTTTGTCGCAAAAACTGTGATCATTTGCGAGTGCGCATGAAAGTCGTGGCGCATTTGCGCCGACATATGAGGTAGCTATCCTCTGAGGACTTGTTTTTGTCACTTGCATTGCAACTTGTATCTCTTCACTCATGTTCGTTTGAATTGCCCCGCACTTTCACAATTTTCGTCAATCTTCATTTAGGAGCATCTGTATGAAACTCACCATGGTCGGCACTGGATATGTTGGATTGGTCACGGGCGCCTGCTTTGCCGACACTGGCAATGACGTGTTGTGCCTGGACGTTGACCAAAAGAAGATTGACATGTTGCGCCGCGGCGAGAGCCCTATTTACGAACCTGGTCTAAGCCAAATGTTGACCAAGAATATTGCCGCCAAACGTATTCAATTCACAACGGATAAGTCTGCTGCATACCGCCACGCCGATGTCATTTTCATTTGCGTGGGTACGCCCAGTGGTGAGGACGGAAGCGCTGACTTGCAATATGTGTTGGCTGTTGCCAAAGACATTGCCGAGGAGCTTGAAAAGATCGGCCCCACCGCTAAGAGCAAAGTGATCGTGGTCAAGAGCACCGTGCCCGTGGGAACCAGCCACAAGGTGCGCGACGCAATTCGCGGCCGCACAAAGATTGCGTTTCACATTGCCGACAATCCCGAGTTTCTAAAAGAGGGCGACGCGATTGGCGACTTCATGAAGCCCGACCGCGTGGTGTGCGGTGTGGAAAGCGAGCACGCCGGGGAAGTCTTGCGCGAACTCTACGAACCGTTCGTGCGCCAAGGCAATCCGATTTTCATCATGGATGTTCGCAGCGCGGAAATGGTGAAGTACGCCAGCAACGCAATGCTTGCGTGCAAAATTAGTTTCATCAATGAGATCGCGAATTTGTGCGAGCGCTACGGCGCCGACATTAACAATGTGCGCGAGGGAATGTGCGCCGACCGCCGCATTGGAAACCAGTTTCTGTATCCCGGCCTTGGCTATGGCGGAAGTTGTTTTCCCAAGGACACGCTTGCGGTTGTGGGCATGGGCAAAGAAGTTGGATTTGATTGCAAACTGAATGCCAGCGTTCATGAGGTGAACCAAGATCAACGCGGACATTTCTGGCAAAAGATTGAGAAGGAATTTGCGGGCGGTCTGAGCGGCAAGAAGTTGGCGTTCTGGGGAGTGGCCTTCAAGCCGCGCACAGATGACATTCGCCAAGCGCCTTCGATCGCGCTGATGGAACGAGCCATCAAGGCTGGCGCACGCGTGCGCGCGTTTGATCCAGTCGCGCTTGAACATTTGTCGCGCGAAATGACAAGCGTTGAAATTGCGGCGGATATGTACCAATGCCTCGAAGGCGCCGACGCGCTTGTGGTGTGCACGGAGTGGAGCGACTTTCGCTCGCCTGATTGGGACCGCGTGAAAATTTTGCTGAGCGCGCCGCTTATTTTTGACGGGCGAAATTTGTACCGCTCACATTCCATGCAGGAGCATGGCTTTGATTATGTTTCCATTGGACGCGCCACGGTGCGCGGAGCGGCCAAGAGCCGTACATGATTGCGTGAGTAAATTTATATTTCAAACGCGCGGAATTTTCCGCGCGTTTTTTACATGCGCAGTGAAAATCACACGCGCAATTTTTATTTCGATTTGTTGCAATTTCATATTTCAAATTTCCAGCCGCGGTATTTTTCCAAGCGATTTTTAGCGCGCGCAGTGCACTGCGGCAGCGGACAGCGATTGTTAAGTTGCGGCTGCATTTCAGTTGTCAAGAGCAAAAAGTAGTGATTTTTGCTAGTTTCCGACCACATTTAACGCAAAAGTTGCTCAAACAGGGCAAAAACGCTCACTTTTATCCCTGCTAACCCTTGATTCAAAGCGTGTGACCTGTAATATGTGCCTTGTTCCGCCTACGTTGGCGGACATTCGCAACCTCGTCATTCGGCGGACGCCGAATGACATTAAATCCTGGAAAGGATTTCCACATGTCTAAGACAGCAGTAAAGAAGAAGATTTTTAAGGCCACTCCAGCAACCAAGCGTCGTTCAAAGGGCGAAGTCGTGAAGCAGATTGCTCTCGGCACCGAACTGAAGAACACCAAGGTCAAGGAAGTGTTCGAGGCCCTCACCGCGATCATCGCGGCTGACCTCAGCAAAAAGGGTTGCGGCGAATTTAATTTCATGGGTCTCATGAAATTGAAGACAGCAAACAAGCCAGCAACAAGCGCTCGCAAGGGTCGCAATCCATTCACGGGCGAAGAAATCATGATCAAGGCCAAGCCAGCGAGCCGCAAGGTTCGTGTTCGTGCGCTTCGCACACTGAACGGCATGATCTAAATCTATCCAGCCTTGTGGTGACGCAAGTCACTGCTGGCCTTTCGATTTACGCACGACCTCGTCTCACGACGGGGTCGTGTTGTTTTTAGAAATTAGCCAATCACATCGCGCAACGAATTGTTGGCGGCGGACAACTTCGCCATGGCGCCATCGCGGTCCACGTTCAACTTGGCCATGACAATCGCCACGCGAAGTTGCCCCCCCGCTTGCGTCAACAATTGCAACGCCTGCTCGCGCGTGACCTCCGGCGCAACGTGCGTCAACATGCGCACCGCGCGGTCGATCAACTTCTCATTGGTGGCGGCAAGGTCGACCATGATTTGTCCGTACACTTTTCCAAGCGCGGCAAAAGTTGCGGTGGTGATCGCGTTCAGAGCCAACTTGGTCGCGGTGCCAGCCTTCAAACGCGTGCTGCCCGTGAGCAACTCCGCGCCGGTGTGCAAGACAATCAGTTGGTCACAATCCGGCGGCACGTCCCGCGGAGCGCATGTCAACAGCGCCGTGGATGCGCCGCGAGCCTTGGCCAGCCGAATGGCGCCCAGCACGTAAGGCGTGGTGCCACCAGCGGCAATTCCCAGCAAAGTGTCACTTGAGGTCAGATTCAGGGGTTCCAACTGCTCCTTGGCGCCCAAAGGCTCATCCTCGCGCCCCTCACTGCTCTTGCGCAAAGAAGAATCGCCGCCCGCGATCAGGCCAATCACCTGGCTAGGGTCGCTGCGGAACGTTGGCGGGCACTCGCTGGCATCCAGCACCCCTAGACGACCGCTCGTTCCGGCACCAATATAAATGAGCCTTCCGCCCTGGCGCATTTTGGGAACAAGCCGCTGCACAAACGCGCCGAGTTCATCGGCCGCAGCAGCGATAATTTTTGGAACGCTTTCGTGGTCGCGCGCGAGCTGCTTGATCAGTTGCGCGGGAGTGCAAGCGTCAAGCGCCAAACTATCCGGGTGATGATGCTCGGTATGAACGTGCCCGCGGTCAGTTGGCATTTTGGAATTCATGGCGTGGCTCCGGTTGGTTGAGTTGATGGCGCTGGTTGCGCTGAAGTATCTGATGCGGCCGGCGCCAACTCGATTGCTGGCGCGGCGGGTGTTGATGAAACCGGAACGGACTCCTCCTCTATAACGGCGGGCGTTGTGGCGGCGGCGGGCGCTGTGATTTTATTTTCAGCCGCATCGCGCAACAAACCTAAATGCTCCGCGAGGAACCACCACGCCTTGGCTTTGTATGCGGGCGAACGAATGCCGTGGTCTGAATCTGGAAACAGCATCATTTCAAATGGAACTTCCGCATCCTGCATGGCCTTGGCCATTTGCAATGTGTTTGATGGATGAACATTGTCATCAACCAATCCGTGAATTAAAAGCAAATGCGACTTCAGCGTGGCGGCAAGTTGCACGGCGCTGCTCGAGTCGTAACCCTGCGGATTTTCTTTTGGAGTGCGCATGTAGCGCTCGGTATAAATGGTGTCGTAGTTGCGCCAATCCGTCACGGGAGCGCCGGCCACGCCTGCGCAAAAAATATCTGGGTAGCGCAGCACCGCCATGGCGCTCATGGTGCCGCCGTATGAATGTCCCTTTATTCCAACATGGTTGGCGTCGACATACGGGCGCAGTGAAAGAGCCTTCACGCCCGCGGCTTGGTCGTCTAAATCCGCGCCGCATAAATTGAGATATGTCGCTGATTCAAAGGCTTTTCCCCGGCCTTGCGTGCCGCGATTATCAATCTTTGCAATCAACAAACCAAGCGCGCGGTCGGCGCTGCCCGCGTCAAAGCGGCCGGTGATGGCCTGCGAACTTGGTCCACCGTAGACATCGATTAGCAGCGGGTATTTTTTTGTGGCGTCAAAGTCTGGCGGAAAAAATAATTCACCCCACAGCGGGGTCACGCCGTCCGCGGCGGTGAATGTGAACAACTCGGGCTGAAGCAAATTGTTTTTCTCAAAGCCGTCGGCGGGCGCGGCGGCAAGCGTGGCGATTTCTTTGGCGGCGTTGTGTTCATCCAATGCAAACAACACGGTGCGCTGCGGCGTGTTGGGCGTCTCGGCGGTGGCGGTGAAAAACTTTCCATCGGGCGAGGGCTGCATGCCTGACCAATGACTCGCGCCGTCGGTGAGTTGTTGCTCGCCCGAGCCGTCCAAATTCACACAGTGAATCTGCGCCAACATTGGAGTGGCGGCGCTGTTGGCGCGGTACCACAGTTGGCCGCCACCTGGAAAGTTGGCGCGTGGCGCGATCGCGGAATTGGCGGTCGCGGAATCCTCTTGATCGCTTTGGCGATCAAGCGTTCCCACATTGTCGTTTACCGCCTGCGCTGATTCATTGATTTGCAAAATGTCCACCACGGGACATGCGAGGCGCGTGAGTGGCTGCACGAAAGAGGTGTCGGAAAGTTGTCGAAGCTCCAAATTACGAAAGCCGCTCTTTTCGCTGCCCCACACAAAACGGTCGCCGTCGTTGAGAAATCGCAGCAGTGGACGGTTCTCTTGCCACGTGTCTTGCGTTTCGTTCACAATCACGCGCGAGGCGCCGGTGGTGGGATTGGCGGCCACTAAATCCAGCGTGTTTTGCCTGCGATTGGTGCGGAAATACAACAACTGATCATCGCTACTCCAGCGGATGCCGTATATATATTGTTCGCCATCACTGCCGACATCTATGGTGACAAGGTGCTCCGTGGCCAATTCAAACACCATCAACCCCGCGACGGGATTCGGGTCACCCGCTTTGGGGTACCACATTGGCGCGTTGCTTGTGCGCAACTGATCCCAACCGCGCAGCAATTCGTACTTGGGAACTTGCGAATCATCAAAGGCATAGAAGGCCAGGAACTTTCCGTCATTGCTCCACCACATGGCGTCGCTTTGATCAAGCTCTTCGCCGTA
>Ga0214919_10011252_pt1 | contig 11180 bp, 10 predicted proteins | sample LL1503_MetaG_FD_177994 | JGI IMG/M metagenome (GOLD analysis project Ga0214919, IMG submission 177994) | Freshwater microbial communities from Lake Lanier, Atlanta, Georgia, United States - LL-1503 | ecosystem: Environmental > Aquatic > Freshwater > Lake | place: USA: Georgia | collected...
TTTTTGTGCCGAATGAAATTGCAAGTGTGGGCATTGGTGAAGGCATTTGTGAAGGCTTTGGTGAAGGCATTGGTGAAGGCATTTGTGAAGGCTTTGGTGAAGGCATTGGTGAAGGCATTTGTGAAGGCTTTGGTGAAGGCATTTGTGAAGGCTTTGGTGAAGAAGATATCAAATAAAAACTGTTATGCAATGACGATACTTGCAGATTTGAAACAACATACGAGAGATAAGTGGGTTGATTATTGGAATACGAAAAAATACTTTTTTGTGGCGAAGGCATTGGTGAAGGGCTTTGTAAATAAAAACTGTTATGCAATGACGATACTTGCATATTTGAAACAACATACGAGAGATAAGTGGGTTGATTATTGGAATACGAAAAAACACTTTTTTGCGGTTGACTCGTTGAATACCAGAAATAACTGTTGCAATATTTTATTGATCCTGAGTTAAAGGCGCCTGAGTTAAAGGCGCCCGAGTTAAACACGTGTGAATTGTAGAAACTCAAACTATTTGTTAAGGCAAGATATTGTAATAAAATAATTAATAGTATTTTCATACCTATAATATTGTAAATATTGTATTATTATATTTATTTATACTGATTGTTTATACTCTTACCAAAAAGCATCCCAACCTTTTATTTTTTAATACAATATTGTGGTCAAGAAAAGTCTGTGATGGTGTTTATATTCCAACTGTAAAAATAAAAAATACAATTTCTTATTTTTAACGCTTCATAAAGGACTTGAACCTATGATCTCTCGGTTAACAGCCGAGTGCTTTACCTACTAAGCTAATGAAGCAAAAAATTTCCTCACTGCTGTAATCGAAACAGCGACAACCTGATAACTACTTTACATCTACAGTCAGGTACTCTACCACTGAGTTAAGCGAGGATAAGGGCTTCGCCCAGTCGGGCCATCTACGATGGCCCTTGGGTCGGGCTTCGCCCTTTACGCAAGTCGGGAATTGAACCCGAGGCTATTGCTTGGAAGGCAATCATTTTACCACTAAACTACTCGCGTTTGCTTAAAATCCAAATTAATAATAATTAATTAATTAAACAAATAAATAATAAAAAAACAATAAATAAAAATAATAATAAAATATGATAGTTATGATGTGATAGTTATGATGACGGTGCTGTTGGCTGTGCCGTACTGTTGGGGTGGCTGTGCTGTTGGAAACCTTCTTATGCTCTCTAATGCTGGATTCAAATTATTATTGTGTTGGTTGAATCATATCATAAAATGATGACGTATTTAAGAAAAGAACGAAGACATTTGCACACACACTGGTTTTTCTAAAAAACCGCTGAATAATTCAATGTGTACAATCTGGTTTCACATATTACAATTAGATTTTTCTTTATGTTTATTTTCCGCTTAAATATATCCACAAGGCATCCGCGCATATCTACAAGAAACGGTTTTCCACATCCATAAATTAATCCATCGTTGTAGAGACGGTCGCATCTGGGTTTGACATTCAATGATAAGTTGCGACATTTTCAAATTATTTACCAATATACTATATATGTGCTATAATTCGGAAATGTCGTTCGCATTTGCGTCCATCGGCGTGGTAACGCTTGCATACCTTTACCTATATAAAAAACCTTTAACACAATCCGGAATCCAGTATGTTTTGCTTTTTTACACGGTCATGGAAACATTGCAAGGAATCCAATATTTCTTCGTCAACCAGTGCTCCAATGCCGTTAATATATTTTTAACAGAAGTGGCCTACATTCTTGTATTGACGCAACCCCTTATGTGGAATTTGTTTTATTATTTCAACAGTTCCGATGGTGATAAAAAAATATTTTTAGTCGCAATCGTATCAATTCTGGTTTGGATGACATCCGATGTGTTGTCCAGAATAATGTATAACAAAACGGGTTTGAACAAAACAAAAAACACCGGGTTCTACGCTTCCGACAAAGTATGCACCAAAAAGGAGAAAACCCACTTGTACTGGCAATGGACCTCCGCCAATTTCCGCGAGTTAAATGCAACTGGGTTGAGTTATTTTATGATTTGGTTCATACCTGCTCTATTTTCAAAGCAGTTTAGAAGCACTTCGATACTTATGATGGCTTTATCCGCATTCGCCGCGTTAATTGCGGTTTTTAACAATGAGTTTTTCACATATGCTTCTCTGTGGTGTTACATCAGTGTTCCAATCATGTTGTTAATCATCTTTGATTATATGTTCAAACCTTTTGGCTTTTAAACCCTTGAAGAATTAAAATAAGAAATTAATTGGATAACGCCATTTTCTCAAAGTTTTGATTACTCAAAATGAAAGGTCTTCCGTATTTTTTGATTCCCGCTTGACTCCAGTTTTCAATGATTGATTCATAGTCCACTTGTCTATTTGTATACAATTGGATTTTCAGCTTCTCTACATCTTCGGGTCCCATATCGGCGGATAACACCGCGTTTAAAACGATTTCGCACGCATCGTTTACGGATGCACACTTGCTCCAAAAGGGTGACATAATCCGCTCCACCATCTGGTCAAATTCGCATCCCGTTAAATCCACCCACTCCAATGTGTGAGAGAAAACCAGGACTTTGTTGCCAAACAGCGATTTGGACGCAATTATACAACACATTCCGATGGCCGTATACAGTTCCTTCTCGGACATGGATTCGGATATGTCTAGCATCGGGATATAATATTCAGCGTCTTTGTTCAGACGCGTCTCTACATACGACCGCCAGTGAAGATTCATCGCATTCAGTTCTTCCGTTTTTTTCTCTCTCGTCAATCTCACAATGTGTTTGACCAGTTTCCATACCGGCACATTGTAGCTGTATTTTTTTAAAGCAATCTGTTCCAACCTTCTTTTGTATTCGGCGTCGAATGTAGAGGCGCATTCGGCCCTATCTTCGATGTCCTTGTTTGTAAAGGTGTTCATGCCATCGTATAATTGGCTTGTAGAGAGCTTGGTCGGGTCTATGTTAGACCATTCGTTTGCACACTGTTTGATTTCGAGCGTATCCAGTTCTTTGTTCAGATTGCTGACCATCTTGCGGTACATCATTTTGCATTTGCGTTCGGCCGCTTCTTGTTGCTCGGGGGTTTTGGCGGATTCGCGAATCGCCGTGTATTCGGGGTCTTTGTACATAGAAACCAGAATGTCGAATAACCATCGGCGTCCTTTTGCTTCTCTCGGAACCCATTTTGCCGCATACGAAATGTATTTGCGTGCGTCGGGTTTTGGCATTATCTCTTCTCTCCTCACAGTTTTCCATATCTGGTTGTCCTTTAAAATCTGGTCATTGTACAAACAAATAATGGGCTTTATAAGGGGATTGTCTTGACTCGTTTTTTGCGCCAAAAATTCGCAGTAGGCGCGAACATCTCTCCATGAACCAATCTTTTGATTCACCATCATGTAGAGAGTAAATACGGTCTTCATTGGAGAAAACTGCTGAAGCGTGTACAAATAGGAATAGGTCAAGTCGCGCAGACCGCGCCCGGAATCAATCTTGCGCGTATACATGATGGCGTCAATGATTTGCACCAAGGCTTTCTCTTTGTATTCAGTGAGAATTTGAAACATTTTTTGGTTAATGGCCACACCATCATAAGTCTCGTAGTGCTTCAAGTAATTAATGCGATCTGCGAGAGGTGCTTCCGGATTGTAGATTGACAACATTATAAATATATTGGTATACAAAACTTTATATGTTTCTTCGCGTATGTTTTTTTGAGGGGAGTTGAGAGAAAGACACTTTCTTATTGGATTTGGTTCCACTTTGTTTTAAATTGGATTTTCGTCTTTTGAACAGGAAAAACAGACTGTTCAGCGGGTGGAAGATGAAAATAGAGGGGGAAATTGCAATGTCCGAAATGAATGGCATCGTTTTGAAAAACTGGGGCTTGCTTGGCTCAATGGTTTGAATATTTTCGGGTTCCAAATCGATTAAGAAGAGAGAAAGCTCTGTGAAAACGTAATTGATGTTGGCGTCGTGTTTCTTCTCTTCAATGATGGTGAATAGTTCTTTCTCTAAAATGATTTGAGCTCCCGACAAATCACTAAATGTGTGTTTTTCCGTTTTCAGATTCACGATGGAGTTCTCTGCATCCACATAACAAAAATGCAGATTGATGTATTCAAGGGGTTCTCTCTTGTAATTGTTTTTGATACTCAGTAATTTCCACTGTTCTTGGAGCCATTTTTCGTCATTGTCGTCATCATCGTCCATATTTATAATTTGTTGGCAAATTATAAATCGTAGGAAAACGTAGGGAAACCTACGGTTTCCCCTACAACCCCTTCCCTTAAGGTGAGTCTCCGAGCGAAGCGAGGTATAGAGGATGGTTCAAAAGGAAACCGTAGGTTTCCTTTATAGACGGAAAGTGGTGGAGTCCGTGACTTTCATCATGGTCGCCTTCTTCAAATTCCATTGTCTGTGGTAGGGTCTCACGTTCGGGTTAGAAACCCAGTAGGATCGCGCGGGTTGCATAAAGGGTTCGCATGCGCGTTGTCCCTTGTAGCACGCCACTTTGTATTTTGCAGGAATGGAGAGAGAGGTCGCTTCCGATGCAGGCATCTGGAATTTGGTAGGAATCGTCGGAACGCTTATCAACGGTACGTCGGCATTGAGGACCGGGCGAACAATCGGTCCCTCAAACGTGTTGGCTGGGCACGTCGTGGTGCGTCCCACCAGTATGCTGTTAATGGTTAAGGGTTTTGCAATCCCATTTCCGTAAGTGGCGGTAGAACATTTGACGGCTTTCAGATTCAAATTGTGCACATAGTTTTCATAGGATACTTGCGGAAAATTTACGGTGCTTACCGTATTTACTCGATAATTTTGGAGGAGTTTTGTTTTTTTCAATGCAATATAATCCCCGGCTGACATTCGCGTATATAAGAACAATAGAGAAAAAACAGACTTAAAGGGTTTAACCAATAAAATATGTCTCTAAACTGCAAACATATAAATAAAAAATAAAAATAGATGCACGACATCCACCGTAATTTATACCCCTTACTAGAGACAGCACCCGAGGGTCCAAATACATAAGTTTGGTCCTTATAAATGTGAATAGCATTTATCAATAAAATTCGTTTTATTGATAAAAAATATAATTAATCCTCGGTATAATTATATAAAAAATTGAATTTAAATATACCAAATTATCCATCTGCAAAACCAATGCAACACAACAAAACCGATATCACAATATGCATTCCCAAAGTTGATACCAGCATCTCGAAGCAGGAGATTTTCGACAAGATTCGCGCCCTTCGCGTGGGTTTCATTGAGAAAATCATCGAAATCCCGTTGAAAAATGACGAGACGAGTAAACGCGTAATTGTCAAATTCAAAACCTGGGTGGAAAACGAATTATCCACTCGTATTCTCTGCAGGTTTGCAGAGAACAAAGATATTAAGATTGTCTACAATGACCCCTGGTACTGGGTCGCGTACCAAATGAAACCGAACCAAAATTCGTAAGTTACAAATACTTTCGGTACTCTTGTTCCAAGGGTTCTCTGATAATTGAATAGTCCGGATTATTCAATTGTTCCTTGATTTTTTTCTTGTTCTCTTTGAGATATTGGAGACGGTTCTTGTCTCTTGTTAAAAGGTCTAACGTTGTTCGGTCTAACGTTGCTCGGTCTAACGTTGTTCGGTCTCTCGTTTTTAGTCCTTTGATTTGGTCAATTTCGCGATTCACCATTTTATAGCGGTTTAGTAACGAGGCTTGTTGCATCTCCATGCCGTGAATGCTCGTAAACACATTGTCGGAGGGAGGCACTTCTTCAGCGAAATAATACAACTTCGTTTCTATCTCTCTCATTTTTTCATAGAATGCGGACTGCTTCTCTACTTTGTTGGAAAAATAAACCAGTTTGGATAAAAAGGTTTCCGCGTCTACTTGAATTTTTCCATACCTTAGAGAAATGGTATTCAATTGATTGCTGGAAACGTCGAAATTCCAATAATGTTTTAAAAAAATGCAAATCATCGATAACAATCCGAGAGAACTGATGGCGACCTTCTCTGCAGAGAAGAATGGAAAAACAACTAAAGAACCCGAAAAGGCCAAAGAAACAAGCAATAATGCATCCGAATATTTTTTGTCTTGTTGATACAACCCATTGTAAAACCCTTTTTTACACTTCAAGTAGAGAGAAACGATTTCAAGCTCAGTTTTCATGTTTTTGGTTTTCTCTGCATCGTTCATAAAAAAAAGATTGTTATCGGAACTGGAACCGCTGTCCGAACCAGAATGTTCTTCTTCCAGATCGTCCAAACGCTTGATGTAGGGGTCGTCTTCGTCCTCGATGGAAATGTGGTAACTGTCGCAGGAAGATATGGAAGACATCGCATAATATAATCCTTTATAAAAATAAGGGAAATCTACGGTTATTCAGCGAAGCTTACGCCCTATAACCCCTTCCCTTGATAAATAATATAATGAGGGTCATAGTACAAATAACAATAAGATAAACTAATATGTTCCATTTAAGGGAAGGGGTCCAAGGGGAAACCGTAGGTTTCCCTTTAAAATTGAAGAATTTTCTCATCTTCTCTGCAGAGAACAAACAAACAATATGAATTCAGAAGAGGACCTTGACGAAAAAGAAAAACAGGTCCGTGCAAATCTTGCCCGGAACAAACGACTCCGGGCAATAAAATATCTAAACTGCATCCCCAAAAAGCATTACATCATGACCACGCGATTTAACGACAAAAGCCACGAAGAGATGATATCTTACTGCGATAAAATCAAGGGCGTAAAATGCATCTACGGCGTTCCGAAAGAAATTGCGGGATGCGTTGTGAAAGACGCAATTATGTTCGTTTTGGAGATGAACAACGATAGAAACCAGATTGAAGGAATTGGAATGGTGAAAAACACCGCGTTTCCAAGCCGATACGGGGTATACGAGGACGGCAATTACAACCGGTTCTCATATTTAGGTAAGGCACGCATTGACCGAAGCGATATGACGGAGGAGGAAGACACGATTTTGACCGCAATGGATGAAATTTGTTTCAAAGGCAAATGCCATCTGAAGAGAAGTCACGGCATCACCATTTTCCCGCAAGATGTCATAGAGAAATGCAAGACAAAGATGGATTTGACCGAGTACATTATCAATATGTTCAAGCGCAGATTATAAAATCTCTTTAAAAAAATATAAATCATTGTTTTATTGTAATCTATAGTATAGAATGGCGGCGGAGGATGAATACAATATCCATAATTATACAGACCAAGAATGTTTTGAAGTATTAAATTTGAACAATCCGAGCGACAGAGAACTGGAAATGAAAATCCTGCAATTTATGGACAAATATGAGGAGAAGTCCAAGCGTCTCTACCATTTTTTTGAGTCAATGTACGACCGTTTTTTTATGGAATCGGATGAAGACGAAGTGGTTGAGGGGTTTGAATCCGATATGAAAATTGTCCAGGCAAACGAACAACCAAAACTCAATGAAATTGCAAAACCCCTGGGGGATAGAAATACAAAAGAATCATCGCAAACGATTGGTGAATCAACCACTAAAATAAACACCGTAACAACTCACAATGTAGATTACATTGCTGACCCCAAAAAACTCAACCCAGTAGAGAGAAAAACCATTTTCAAAATGATTTCCATTGACAGCCAGTTCCGCGAAGACCCGGGAAACACGAGCGCCACCAATTTCACCATGAATTTGTCGGAGAGCATCGACAACGTAATTTCGATGAAACTCTATTCTGTGCAAATTCCGTATACGTGGTACACCATCAATAAAATGTTTGGAAGCAATTTTTTTTACATCAAGGGAAACAGCCCAGGCATCAACAATGGAGACCACGATATAAAGGTGGAAATCGATTCAGGCACATATACGGGAGATGGTATTGTAAGCGCAATCAACAACCAGTTTGCCTTTTTAACGGGAGTCCGAAATGATGCCGAAATTAAGTATAATTCGTTATACAGTAGTATCGTCGATTTGAGTTTTGGCGAAACCAAAGTTTCGTATCAGCTTGGCGCAAATAATTCCAAAATTGTTTTTGAGTTTGATTTGAAGAAAAAATACAATGAAACCGATTACCAGCTTTATTTTCCCACATGGTCAACCCCCAATGTCATCGGAAGTGATAAAAGTAAAACAATTCCCAGTTTTTTGGGTTTCAATTATACGAATTATTATCCGTATGTGGCCTATTCGCAGAAAAATATATTACCACTCATTGGAGACGAAGGGTCCGCAAATGCAACATTGTACACGGTAAATAGTGGGACGAATGATATCTCTGCAAACAATTACTTTACTGTATACCAGTATTCGGGAACTGGCCAGTTTAATATTGCGACTTCCACCATTATCAACCAAATACAGGTGAAACTTACACTTGCCAATGGAACATACAGCAGAAATTCGGTATACGACAATATTTTGAGTCAACTGGCAACAAATAAGTTTTTGGACAATAATTGGTCTTATTTTCGGCGCGTAAACAATACGTCCATTGATTTATCCAATTCGCATTTTGAAATTGCGGTTAAATTGAACCGTGTTGAAATTACGCAAACCGACAATTCCAAGTTGGCAATTGTTTTTCCAAATGAAACCAGCATTGGTGGAAAACACATCTGGACGGGAAATGATTCGTGTTTTGTTTTCAAGAATGTAAACACAATTGAACTGAATGAAATTGTCTCAGAAACAGAGACGCTATTAACCAATTACATCATTGGTTCAGATTTAAGTGGAGCAACCATTAAAATTGAGTGCATAAAACCAAACTACAATGTGATTGAGAATACGCGGATTGCCACGGTTCCCGCGTCCGCAACAAATGGGTCTCCAAACGGTTATTTATTTACCACTTATATTGACGCCGTAAATAGCGCATTGATTGCAATGAATGCAACGACTATTGTGCCAACTTATAAGCCAGATGGCGAATTCAATATTAATGTGGGGTCTTCCACCTACAATACAGGGCTATCTATTTTGCAAGACAAAGCCAATTTTCAATTTGACATTGCGCGCGAATTTAATCAGACAACCTATATCGTGGATTTGTCGTCGTGTTTTTTAAGCCAAAGTCCGTTTTACTTTGATTCTAGTATTAATGATCTGACGGATTCCAATTTTACACGGGTGAGACCATTCAGTTCGGCGCCGTCCATTACCGTGAATAGCACAAATAACAAAATTGTCTTGATACCCAAAAAAACCGGCGGACCCAATGGAAACGGATACGGCAACCAAAACAGTCCAAACATTGAATTGTTTTTCACGGAAAAAATTTATGATATATTGGAGGATTTGTTAAGAGGCATAAACAATGATTTTATTCGGTTTGCGGATTCTGACGGTTATCGCATTATGAATGCAAGCACAATTTCATTTTCATCTTCAACTTCATTATTGTATTTGGATCTCAAAATTAGCAAAGTATTGACAGAACTCAATTACAAGGTTTCATTTATTGATAACAGCTCATATAATTCATGGAATATTTATTTGTTTATGGATCCCTCCTATAATTTGGCAGACAATATGGTTGCGACAACTACACACGCTGAAGTAATTGGCCGAAGTCCAGTATTCAACAATACGATAAACTTGACACCGCTTAACAATCAGTTTTTATTCAAACCCTATTTCAACGGCGTGGCCGATGCTGGGGGTGCAAATGATATTGTTTTTACGCTGCCACTTAATTCAGACAATACGAAAGTTTATACGAGAGAAGGGTTGATTACCGCGATTCAGGCATTGTTTGATGCAAGCGATTTGGCAAAAGGTACTAAAATCGCGCTTATCGATGAAGGCAATTTGCAGTATGCCAACATTCGGATGAATATTAACAAAACGTATTATGCCAGTGATTTCAAACTGGTTTTTTACGATGCGGTCAGTTTTGTTTACTGCAATGTCGGCGTTACCCAAAATGCCACGTGGGACTCTACGCTTGGATGGCTTCTCGGGTTCCATTCTTTCACCGAGTATGCTTTGGGCGATTTTACTCAAATAACCGAGTCATCACTTCCAACAGAAAATTATAAATACAACGTGTTTGATAGTAATAATTATAAATATACGTATTCATACAATGCGCCCAGTAAAAAAATTGCAGTCATTGGTGATGTCGTGTTGAACACAAATTTGTACAATTATTTCTTGATTGTGTTGGACGATTTTATCCAGAACCATGTCAATGCGGGTTTGATTACCATAACTTCCTTAGAGAACGACATTGCATTGCCATCATATGCTTCGCGCATTTCTTATCAGTGCGACCCAGTAACCGGTATTAAAACCGCGGTTTCCGCCACCAACAAATTGAACACGGATTTGACTTCGAAACAATTGTATGCGATGAACCAAATCATAGAGAACCGGCGAACCAAGGCCAGAAGTTATGCGTCGGGACCTTATTTGAAAGACGTTTTTGCGTTGATTCCGATGAAATTGACCGGTATGCAATTTGGCCAAACCTACATGGAATTCGGAGGCACACTGCAGAACCAGGACCGCAAATATTATGGGCCCGTTCGTATTCAAAAAATTGCAATCAAGTTGATGAACGACAAGGGGCAAACCGTGGATTTGAACGGCGCGAACTTCTCTATTTGTCTTGTTTGCGAGATTTTGAATACAACTACAAAATAAAACATATAAAACGATGGTGCTATATATACTTATTCAATATGTCATTAATCTACAATGCGTTCAGCTATATGTTTGGGTCAAAAAAAAAGGAGGAGAAGGTTGCTGAAACTGCGCAATCAATCAACGATAAGTCATCATTGTCTTTTGAACATGTGTTGGATTTATTCTACAATGTTCACCGTGATACCGGCGATATGGATTTGCGAAATGCGGTGATAAATTCGGCCCAAGAGAGTTTGATGTACACTCTGAAAATAATTGCCCATATCCGAAATGTTCGCGGTGAACGCGATTTGGGTCGCCGATTGCTCGGATGGTTGCAGAAATACGACGAGCAACAGTTGATTGAAAACATGCCTTTGTTTTTGAATAAATACGGGCGCTACGATGACCTGATTTATTTGCCCCGCAAATCCAAGGCAATGCACGCCTACTTGAAGCATTTGAGCGAACAATTGGTTGCGGACCTCGCCAATATGTCTGTTGGAAAACCGGTTTCTCTTGCCGCCAAGTGGG
>Ga0214919_10011253_pt1 | contig 11179 bp, 9 predicted proteins | sample LL1503_MetaG_FD_177994 | JGI IMG/M metagenome (GOLD analysis project Ga0214919, IMG submission 177994) | Freshwater microbial communities from Lake Lanier, Atlanta, Georgia, United States - LL-1503 | ecosystem: Environmental > Aquatic > Freshwater > Lake | place: USA: Georgia | collected 2015-03-15
CGCAGAGGAGGCGGGGCATGTCGTATCCAAAACCGAACTACCCCGAGGGTCAAGCGGTCCCCGTTCAGCGGACGGCGCCGCCGGCGACCAAGGCGCGGATGGCGGCTTCCTCGGGGACGCTGTCCGACGTGCACGCCGCGCCGATGCCGTCCTGGAGGACGAAGCGCAGCTTGCCGCCGCGGACCTTCTTGTCGCGACGCATCGCGGCGAGCATGGGCTCGAGCGGGAGCGGCGCGCGCAGCGCGACCGGCAAGGCGTGGGCTTTCAGCGTGGCTTCGACCTGTTCGGCCTGGGCCGCGGTGCAGTGCTTCAGTTCGGCGGAAAGGCGCGCGGCCATCACGAGCCCGATCGCGACGGCTTCGCCGTGCAGGTAGGTGCCGTAGCCGGCGGTGGCTTCGATGGCATGGCCGAAGGTGTGGCCGAGGTTGAGGAGCGCGCGGCCTCCCTGGGCGCTGGTCTCGCGTTCGTCGCCGGCGACCACGGCTGCCTTGATCTCGACGCAGCGGCGGATGACGCGCGGGAGCAGGGGATGCTTCCAGCCGAGCGGCGAGTTCTGTTCGAGGAGCCCGAAGAGGTCGGCGTCGGCGATGATGCCGTGCTTGATGACTTCGGCCATGCCGGCGGCGAACTCGCGCGGGGGCAGGGTGGCCAGCAGCTCGGTGTCGGCGAAGACGGCCGTGGGCTGGTGGAAGTTGCCGACGAGGTTCTTGCCCGCGGCGAGGTTGATGCCGGTCTTGCCGCCGACGGAACTGTCGACCATCGCGAGGAGGGTCGTCGGGAGCTGGTAGAAATCGACGCCGCGCTGGTAGGAGGCCGCCGCGAAGCCGGCGAGGTCGCCCACGACGCCGCCGCCGAGCGCGAAGACCGCGCCGTCGCGGGCCACGCCGTTGGCGGCGAGGAAATCCCAGACGCGCGCGAGTTCGGCGGCGGACTTGGCGGTCTCGCCGTCCGAAGCGGTCGCGAGCACGGGCATGAGGCGGGCGAGTTCCGCGGCGAAGCCCGACTGCGCGGCCGCGACGCCGGGGGAGGTGATCGCCACGCACTTCTGGCCGGAGGCCACGCGCCGCTCCGCCACGGCCAAGGCTTCCTTGCGCATCCCGGCCCCGATGCGGACGGGGTAGGAGCGCTGGCCTAGTTCGACGGTGACGGTCTCGGCCGACATGGGCTCACGCTGGGGCGGGGCGCCCTCGCTGGCAAGACAACCTCACTCGGCCAGCCCGACGACCGAACGGGCGTAGGCCCGCGCGTCGAAGGGCTGGAGGTCGGCCGGCTGCTCGCCGACGCCGATGAAGCGGACCGGGACGCCGAGTTCGCGGACCACCGCGACGAGCGCGCCGCCGCGGGCGGTGCCGTCGAGCTTGGTGACGATCAGGCCGGTGAGCCCGACGGCCTCATGGAAGATGCGGGCCTGTTCGATCGAGTTCGCGCCGAGCGAGCCGTCGATGACGAGCCACTTCTCGTGCGGAGCGCCGGCGTGGGCCTTGGCCGTGACGCGGACGACCTTGCGGAGTTCCTCGAGCAGGTGCGCCTTGGTGTGGAGCCGGCCCGCGGTGTCGAGGACGACGAGGTCGGCGCCGCGCGCGACGCCGGCCTTGACGGCGTCGAAGGCCACGGCGGCCGGATCGGCGCCGGCGGCTCCGCCCACGACCTCGACGCCGAGCCGGTCCGCCCAGGCGGAAAGCTGTTCGCCGGCGGCGGCGCGGAAGGTGTCGCACGCGCCGAGCAGGCAGGGCTTGTTTTCCTGGCGCCAGCGCCAGGCGAGCTTCGCGGCGGTGGTCGTCTTGCCGGCGCCGTTGACGCCGAGGAGCATGATCACGTGCGGCTTGGAGAAGGCGGGCGCGGCGACGGTGTCGCCGCCGAGCGCGCGGACGATGCTTTCGGCCGCGGCTTCGGCGGGCGAGGTCTTGCGGAGCGCGGCTTCGGATTTCCAGGCGGAGCGGGCGGCTTCGACGACTTCGTCGGCGGTGGCCGGGCCGAAGTCGGCGGCGATCAGGCGTTCACGCAGCTGTTCGGCCGACTCGGCGTCCATCGGGCGCGCGAGCAGGTTGGCCACGGCCTCGGCCGTACGGCTGAGGCCGGACTTCAGTCGCTCGAAGAAGCCCGCCATCGGTTCAGCCGCCCTCGGCTTTGCGCGGGTCGCGACCCAGTTCTTCCTTATAGCTGTCGAGGATGCCGTTCACGAAGCGCTTGGATTCCTCGGTCGAGAACTCCTTGGCGATGTCGACGGCCTCGTTGATGCTGACGACCGGCGGGATGTCCGTGCGGCGCATCAGCTCGAAGATGGCGATGCGCAGGATGGCGAGGTCGACGCGCGCGATGCGGCCGAAGGCCCAGTTCTTGGCGTACTTGCCGATGACCTCGTCGATCAGGGTGAGGTCGCGGATGACGCCCTGGATGAGCTCCTCGGCGAAGGCGTAGTATTCGCGGGGCTGCGGACGCTCGGAGAAGAAGTCGAAGAGCCCCGTCACCATGTCGGCGTGACGCTGGACTTCCCAGGAGCAGAGGAACTGCATGGCGGCGACGCGGCCGTCATGGCGTCGGTTGCGCTTGGCCGGGGCCGCGGCGGGGTCCGGCACGACGGGTTCCTCGGGGGCGACGATGGCGATCTCGACGCCGGCGGGCACGTTGTGTCGACGGAAGGCGTCGACGGTCTTCTGGTTGGAGCCGATGATCTCGATCAGGCGGCGATGGCTGCGGATCTCCTCGCGGAGCGCCGTACGGGGTTCCTCGACCTGCGATGGCAGCGGGAAGGGGCCGGAGATGCGGGCGCCCGTGCCGGCCACGCTGGCGATGATGTCGGCCGCGGTCTGGTCCGCCATGCGGTAGTCCACGCCTTTGATCCGGATGCGGATCTTGGCGCGCGCGGAGGCGGAAATCGGAGAGTCGTTGTCCATCGGTCAGTTCTGGGCGAAAGGTTCCTGGCCGCCGCGCTTGCGTTCCTCCTCCTCGACCTGGTCGAGGCGTTCGCCGAGCGTGATGCGGTGGCGGGCCATGGCGAGGGCGGCGTGCGCGAATTCGGTGCCGCGGTCGAGCGCGCCCTGGCAGCGGGCGACGGCCTGCTCGCGGTTGTTGGTGACGACGATGCCGTTGATCACCGGGACTTCGGAGCGGATGGCGGCGTCCTGCAGGGCCTGGGCCGTCGAGTGGGCGATGATCTCGTGGTGCGGGGTGTCGCCGGCGATGACGACGCCGAGCGCGATGACGCAGTCGTAGTCGCCGGTCATGGCCGACATGTAGGCGGCGAAGGGGATCTCGCCCGAGCCGGGGACGGCGAGCTCGACGATGGAGGCGGCCGGCACGCCGGCGGCGCGGAGGCCTTTGATGGCGTTCTTCTTCAGGGCCTGGACGAGTTCCGCGTTATAACCGGCCGACACGATGGCGAAGCGGAGTTCGGCGCCGTCGATGGCGTCAGGGGTGGGCTTGTCGAGGCTCATGGCGGAAGAACGGATGGCCGATGGAGTCGGTTCCGAACCCGCCTGCAAGCGGAAAGAGCCGAAACCCCTTAGAAGGGAACCTGTTCGACGATCTCCAGCCCGTACCCGCCGAGCCCCACCACCTTGCGCGGGTTGTTCGTGATGAGCCGGATGCGACGGAGGCCGAGGTGCGAAAGGATCTGGGCGCCGATGCCGTAGTCGCGCGCGTCCATGGCGCCGAGGCGGACGCCCGACTGGTCGGCCTGCACGCCGCCGAACGGCTGCGTGACGTGGACGATGACGCCGCGGCCGGCCTTGGCCACGGCTTCGAAACTGGCGGCGAGGGAGGTGCCGGCTCCGAACGCGCTGCCGCGGAAGAGGTCGCCGAGCATGTTCTCGCGCTGCACGCGGACGAGCGTCGGGGATTCGTCCGGCTGGCCGAGGGTGAAGACGAGGTGCTGGCGGCCGTCGGGCAGCGAGCGGTAGACTCGCAACGTGAATTCGCCCCAGGCGGACCGGAAGGGGCTTTCGGCGACGAGCTCGACGAGGCGTTCGCGGCGGTGGCGGAACTCGATGAGCTGCGCGATGGAGATCATGTGCAGGCCGAACTTCTTCTTGAGTTCGACGAGCTCGGGCAGGCGCGCCATCGAGCCGTCCTCGTTGAGGATCTCGCAGATGACGCCGCTCGGGTGGAGGCCGGCGAGCGACGCGAGGTCGACCGCGGCTTCGGTGTGGCCGGCGCGCTGCAGCACGCCGCCGGGCCGGGAGAGGAGCGGGAAGATGTGTCCGGGCTGCACGAGCGCCTCAGGCTTGGCCTGCGGGTCGGCGAGGATCGCGATGGTCTTCGCGCGGTCGTAGGCGGAGATGCCGGTGGAGATGCCTTCCGCGGCGTCGACGGAGACGGCGAACGCCGTGCGCTGCGACTCGCGGTTCTCCGGCACCATCTGGGAGATGCCCAGGCGGCGGAGCTGGTGCTCGACGGTCGGGACGCAGATCAGGCCGCGCGCGTGGCGGATCATCATGTTGACGGTCTCGGGCGTCGCCTTCGAGGCCGCCATCACGAGGTCGCCCTCGTTCTCGCGGTTCTCGTCGTCGGTCACGATGACGAGCTTCCCGGCGGCGATGTCCGCAAGGGCTTCCTCGATGGTGTCGAAGGGCTCGTTCATGAAAGAGGGAGGTTCGAACTTGGTCGGAACCTCCCTCGGTGCAAGCGGGGAGATGCTCCCCCGCCGTTCAAAATGGCCCGCCGGACCGTTATTTCGCGGCGGCGGCCTTGCCTTTGCCCTTGGCGGCGGCCTTGCCCTTGGCGGCGGGAGCGGCGGGAGCCGGCGCGGCCTTCATGGCTTCGGCGATCTTGGCGCTGGCTTCCTTCCACGAGGCCTTGGGCTCCGGCTTGGCGCTCCAGATCACGAAGTTGCGGAAGGTGGCCGACTGGCCGCCGCAGGTGAAGCCGGGGTTGGCCTTCTCGGCCTTGAAGAGGTCGTTGCTGCCGAAGCCGCTGATCTTGCCGTCGATCGTCGCGACCATGGTGTCGCCGACCATCTCGAGCACGACGCTGTGCCAGGTGCCGGCTTCGAACGCCTGCGCCTGGTTCAGGAACACGACGCCCTTGTCGGGGCCGTCATGGTCATGGTCGTCCTTCTGCACGCGCAGGGCGGTCGGCGTGATCATCACGCGGGCCACGTGTTCCTTGGCGTCGTTGATGCTGAGCGAGACCACCTTCGCGCCGTCGAGGCGGAATTCGAAGGAAGCGACGAAGTCCTGTAGCTTCATCGGCACGCGGCCGGCGGCGCCATGGTTATCGGCCGGCAGTTCCTCGACATGGATGCCGTCGGCGGCGCGCTCCCATTTGCCTTTGGCGACCTTCCACTCGGCGGCCTTGGACTCCTTGGTCAGCGCGTCGTTGAGGATCTCCTTGTCGGGCTGGGCGAGGAGGGTGGCGGGAGCGTCGGCCGCGCAGAGCGGGGCGACGAAGGCGAGGAGGGCGAGGAGGCGGAGCGACATGAGGTGGGGTGTTCTTTTGAAACAGCGCAAACGGCCGATGGTTGCGATTATTCGTAGGTCAGCTGGGCGGAGAGGACGGCGTCCTCGTCGGCGACGAAGCGGACCCAGTAGGCGTTGAGCGCCGGTTCGAAGGCGTGGACGATGTCCTTGCCCGCCGGCACCTCGAGGATGCGGTACGTGGTGCTGCGTCCGTCGCCGGCGACGTCGAGGAGCACGGAAATCCGGACGGGCTTCGCGCCATGGTTGGTGAGCTTGAGCGTCTTCTTGTCGTAGCCCGTCATGAGGTAGGGGTCGGAAGGCGCGCCCTTCTGCACGGCGGTGTTGAGCCAGGGGCCGCCGTGTCCGCGCGGCTTGCCCAGTTGCCAGAGGTCGTCGGCGGCGCCGACCCACACGGCGGCCTTGCCGTCTTCGGAACGGACGATGTGGCGATCGTCCTTCGCGGCCTCCGGCGAGACGCCGCTGAGCACGAGCAGCCCGCGGTACGAGCAATAATCATGGATGGCGGCGTCGCTCGTCGCGACGGGGCGCATGCGGATCGCGCCCTTGGCGTTCAAGGCCGGCAGTTCGTAGAAGGTGCCGTGCGCCTGGAGCAGGTCGCGTTCGGTGCAGACTTCGCGGGCCTTGCGGAGGGCGCTGCGCCCGAGCAGGCCGTCCTGCGCGGACGAAGCCGAGCGCGGCAGGCGCCAGCGGACGCCGCCTTCCTCGAAGATGACCGAGGCCGCGTCGGTGGTGACGATGCCCTGCGGGATGACGGTGTTCTTCTGGTAGAAATCCACGCCCTTCTGGTCGGCCATCTTCGCGAGCTTGAGGTCGGCGGAAAGTTCGTAGACGTCGCCGAGCGTGGTCTTGTCGGGCGTGACGTCCGCGGCGAGGACCGCGAGCGTGCGCAGGTTCGCGCCGCGTGTCAGGAGGAAGGCGCCGTGCGAAGCGTCGTCGCCGGCCTTGCTGAGGCTCTTGAAGAGGGCGCCGCGTTCGTGGCTGCGTCCGTCGTTGGCGGCGTATTGGAAGGTGGCGCTCGCCTTCGCGATGTCACGGTCGGCCTTCGCGCGGATCCAGACGCCGGGTTCGTCCGCGGTGATCTCCACCCAGGCCGACAGGTCATCGGCCTTCATCGGCACGGCGCACAAGGTCTTCCACTGGCCGTCGCCCTTGACGTCGACCTCGAGGGTGAAGGTCGCCGCCGCCGCGCCGTCATGCGAGAGGAAGACGGCGCGCTTGGCGAAGCCGGCGAGCAGGAAGGGGTCGGAGGGGACGCCCGCCTTGACGGGTTCGTCGACCCAGACGCTGCCGCGGCCGATCGCGGGGCCGAGCTTGTCGGGCGTGTCGAGCGACGTGAACCAGAGGTTGGACTGCGACTGGCCCGGTCCGGCGAGCGCGCCCTTGGCGGGGCGCTTGTTGAGGAACTCGGACTTCGCGGTGTCGTCGCAGCCGAAGACGAGACGGTCCTGCCAGCGGGTGAAGTCGCCGATGACCTTGAGGTAGGCGGAGCGCGGCGTGATGCCGGCCGAATGCTTCGACGAGAAGTTCGCGGGGAACTTCCAGAAGAGGCCGTGCATGGTCATCAGGCGCGAGCCTTCCTCGCCGATGTCGCGGATGCGCGGCCACTCGGTGTTCCAGCCATGGGCGCCGTCGTAGGAGTGGCTGCCCTTCGGCAGGCGGTAGCTCGTCCACTTGCCGTCTTCCATCACCATGAGGATGACCGAGCGGAAATCCCAGCCGACCGTCCACACCGGGTCCTTCGCCGGGTCGGCGTTGCCGGCGAGGCCGCCGGGGCCGGTGACTTCGGTGAACTGGTTGCGACGGATGAGCGACCAGTTGCCTTCGCCGTTGAACGAGCCGAGCGCGCCGCTCGTGACGGTCGGGTCGACGAGCGCCTTGGCGCTCTGCTCGCCGTTGTTCGCGAGGATCACGAGGCCCTGGCCGGAGTAGAGTCCTTTGCCGTGGTAGCCGGGCAGCGTCGAGGTGATCGTCGCCGGGCTGACTTCCGCGGTCTGGCCGGGCTTCGGCTTGTTCTTGATCTCCTTGATGAGGCCTTTCACCGCGAGCGTGCGGACGTCGACCTCATAGAGGCCGTCTTCCATCGTCGCGAAGTAGACTTTGTTGGCCGGATCCGAGAGGTGACGGGCATTGCCGGTCAGGCGGCCGGGCATGAGCTTCGGGGGGATGACGCGCACATCGCGCTCGGCGCCGATGAAGTAAGGTCCGATGATCAGCTGATTGGACTCCTTGTGGATCATGCGGTTCGCCGGGGTGCCGCCGACGCTCTCCGGCCGGATGATCTGCGTCAGGTCGGGCGTGACCTCATAGAGCTTGTCGCTCGAGCCGTAGGGCAGGTGCGGACCGTAGGTGATGACCCAGAGCCGATCGGCCCAAGGTACGACGGCGCCGGTGCCGCATTCGCCCTCGTTGTTGAAATAGGCCAGCTCAGGGTAGATGCCGGACCACTCCTGGGGCGCGGCGTGGGCGGTGAACGCCGTCAGCGCGAACGCGACCGACGAACGGAACGTGGATAGGGTCATCCCTCGACTTTTCCCGCCGGCCCGTGGCTGGCAAGGTCAGGATAAAGCCCTTAGGAGAAAGACGAGCAGCAGCCAGGCCGCCAGGGCCGCCGCCGGAATCCCGAGCAGCCGGGAGAAGCTTCGGCTTTGCGCCTGCGTCAGGAACGCCCCGGCGAGCAGCGCCCCGCCCAACGGCCCCAGCCAGCGATGCGGCAGCGCCAGCGTGAGGTTCACGGACGGCAGCAGCGCGCACGCCTGCGCGATCCAGGTCATCAGGTGGAGCAACGCGGCGGCGAGCCCGTTGAGCCAGGACGCCGGCCACGCCAGCCACTCGCTCGTGCCGCACGCGACCGAGGCCATCCCGAGCATCAGCGGAATCTCCGAGAGCGGCACCAGGACGAGGTTCACGAAGACGCCGCCCCAGCTCGCCGAGCCGAACAGGCCGAGGGTGAGCGGCGTGCCGGCGAGCGTGGCCGCCAGGGAGACGCAGAGGCCGCCGAGCAGGAACTTCCGCGCGCGCCAACGCAGCCTTTGCGTCGCGGTCTGCGCTTCGGTCGGCGTGAGTCGTTCTTCCTCCGTCGGGCGCGCGCAGAGATTGGCCGCCGGTCCGCCGGCCGCGATGATGCCGAGCACCGCCGCATAGCTGAGCTGGAAGCCGGCGTCCGTGCAGGCCTCGGGCGTGAGGATGAGCGTGACGGCGCAGGCGAGCGCGAGCGACTGCAGCGCCGGGGTGGCGCGTTCGCTCGCGCGTCCGCCCCAGAGGAAGGCGGCCATGATCCAGGCGCGCACCGAAGACGGCGACGCCCCCGTCACCTGCACATAGAGCCAGAGCAGTCCGAGGATGGCGACGCCGGCCGGCAGCTCGGGCAGCCGCGCGCGTTTCGCCAGCCAGAGCAGGGCCGCGGCCATGCCGGCGATGTGCAGGCCGCTGATCGCGAAGAGGTGCAAGGTGCCGGTCGCCGCGAACGCCTCCTTCGCGTCCGCCGGCAGGAGCGCGGTCCGGCCCAGCATCGTCGCCGCGAGCAAGGCGCCGCCGTCGGGATCGTCCCAAGGCAAGGCGCGCAGCCACTTTTCCAACCGTGCCTGCTGAGCCTGCCGCCACACCGCGAAGCGCGAGGGCGGCGCGAGCACGCCGAGCACGCGCCCGCCGCGCAGCTTCAGCGTCGCGCCTTGCGAGCGCAGCCAGGCGTCGTAGCCGTCCGCGTCCGCCGCGATCGGCGTCAATCCTCCCGCGATCATGAGTTCGGCGCCTTCGGCCGGACAGGCTCCGCGGGCGGAGAGGGCGATGCGTCGACGGAAATAGCCGCCATCGCGGTCGGTGATCCAGCCGAGCCCGTTCCAGCCTTCGCCGTCTTTGCGTGGCGTGGCATGTTCGACGAGAATCGGCAACTCGACGAACGGGCGGCGCACGGTCACCGGCGACTGCGGTGGCATCCGCAGCTGATGCCACGCCGCGCCGATCGTCGTGCCGGCGATGACGATCGCGAGGCCGGCGACGAACGCTTGCCGGCGCGCGACCCAGCCGAGCGCGGCCGCGAGCGCGCCGACGAGCAGCCAAGGTCCGGGCGCGATGCCGATGGCCGCGTCGAGCGAGCAACCGAGCAGGAGGGGCAGGGCGAGCCAGAGCGCCGGACAGTGTCCGAAGCGGTCGGCGGTCAGGGAGTCTGGTTCCAGGGGGTCGGGCCTTGCCATGCGCGGAGGCCTTGGCCTCCGACGGGCAGCGACCGGACCTCCGCGGCGAGCGAACCCCAGGAGGGGTGCTTGGCGAGGACGGGGTCCTGAAGGAGATTACTTAGGGGAATCACGACGAACCCGCGGGAAGACCATCTAGGGTGGGGGAGGGTCACCGTCGGGCTGACCCAGGCGCCCTTATCATAGAAGAGCAGATCGATATCCAAGGTCCGGGGGCCGTTACGGTTGGCGGACCGCTCCCGCCCGAGCGCCCGTTCGATCTCGAGGGTTCGGGTCAGTAATTCGTCAGGATTTAAACCACAAGTTATTGCTAAGCAAAGGTTTAAGAAATTAGGCTGCTCCGCGTACCCGACCGGATCGGAGTCGACGGCCTCCGAAATCGCCAAAACCTGGGTTTCGGGCAGCTCGCGGAGGCGTCGGATGGCTTGGCCGATGATGTCAGCCCGCTCGCCCAGGTTGCTACCGAGACCGAGGATATAGTGATGAGGGGTGCCCTTCACGCCCGCTCGCGCCGGATCTTCACCGAAATGGCGTCAAACTCGGCGGCCACCGGGGCGAAGGGTTTGGTGACTTCGACCGTGACGGCCTTGACCACCCCGAAAGTGCCCAAAATCCGCGCAGCGATCTGCTGGGCCAAGGTCTCGATGAGGTAGACCGGTTGGCCTGTGAGCTGGGCTTCGACGGTCCGGATCACCTGGGCGTAGTCGACGGTCAGTTTCAGGTCGTCGGCGGCGGCCGCCGGACGGGTGTCGACCTCGAGGTCCACGGAGACGGTGAACCGCTGCCCGAGACGCTTCTCCTCGGGCAGGGCGCCATGGTGTCCGAAGGACTTGATGCCGGCGATCCTGATGATGTCCACGCCCCGATGAATGCCCGCCCGGGACGACCCTGCAAGCGCCTTCCCGCGGCGCGCCCGCAATTGTTAGAAGTCCCCACTTGACCACCCTTCCAGCGGTCGCTGACAGTCCGCGGAACACTATGCCTAAGAGGACCGATATCCGCTCAATCCTCATCATCGGCTCGGGACCGATCATCATCGGCCAAGCCTGCGAATTCGATTATTCCGGCACCCAGGCCTGCAAGGCGCTCCGCGAGGAAGGCTACCGCGTCATCCTGGTGAACTCCAATCCGGCCACGATCATGACGGACCCCGAGACGGCGGACGTCACCTACGTGGAACCCCTCACGGTCGAATCCGTGGAACGCATCATCGCCAAGGAGAAGCCCGACGCGCTCCTCCCGACGCTCGGCGGCCAGACGGCGCTCAACCTTTCGCTCAAGCTCGCGCGCACCGGCGTGCTCAAGAAGCATGGCGTCGAACTGATCGGCGCGAAGGAGGAAGCGATCGAACGCGGCGAAGACCGCGAAATCTTCAAGAAGCTGATGCTCGACATCGGCCTCGACGTCCCGCGCTCCCGCGTCGTGAAGTCGCTCGAAGCCGCGCGCGAGACCATCGCCCTCATCGGCGGCGAGTTCCCCGTCATCATCCGTCCGTCCTACACGCTCGGCGGCACCGGCGGCGGCATCGCCTACAACAAGGAAGAGTTCGAGCGCATGGCCCAGGCCGGCCTC
>Ga0214919_10011254_pt1 | contig 11179 bp, 10 predicted proteins | sample LL1503_MetaG_FD_177994 | JGI IMG/M metagenome (GOLD analysis project Ga0214919, IMG submission 177994) | Freshwater microbial communities from Lake Lanier, Atlanta, Georgia, United States - LL-1503 | ecosystem: Environmental > Aquatic > Freshwater > Lake | place: USA: Georgia | collected...
CTGGCCCTTATCTTTCAAATGGAAACCGCCGGCATTCAACACCATTGATTTCTTGGTGGCGTACAAAACCGACAAAACTGGGAAAGAAGTTATCCATAACAAGTTTATGGATGGGTTTAATATGAGTGAAACCGTGGTCCAACAGTACCGAACCATTGTGTTAATGTGCGGATTTAATCGCAAATCGCACGCCATCATAAACCCCTTTCAAGATGTCTTGGATGATAACATTCCAAGGATGAGTTCGGACATTGACAACGAAGACGCCTACGTTCCGGTGCCTTTTGAACCGAGTTCGCCATATGACCCGACCGCATGTTTTGCAAATTTTGATATTGCCAATGGAAAAATGAGGACCAAGTCCGGCGAAATGTTTGAAAAAGACATGATTGTGGAGTTCAGTTACGATTTGCCAAGCAAAACATGGATACCTTTGCGCGTGCGCCACGATAAGACATACGAATTCAAAAATGGAAGCAAAAATTATGGAAATGCGTACCACGTCGCCAACGACAATTGGAAATCAATTCATTATCCGGTAACGGAAGAAATGTTGTGTGGTCAAAATATTCCGCGTGAAGACAGTGGTGACGACGTTTATTACAATAAAACGCAATCCGATAATAATTATACACTTGGATTGCGCAATTTTCACAACTTGTATGTGAAGAAACGGTTGATTACGGGTGTTGCCAAACCGGAAGATACATTGATTGATTATGCGGTTGGGAAAGGTGGCGACATTCCAAAATGGAAGCAGGCAAAACTGCAATTTGTCTTGGGAATTGATGTTGCAAAAGACAATATTTACAATCAGAACGACGGCGTTTGTGCGAGATATTTGAACGAGCGCAAACAAAATCGCCGTGTATTTGATGCAATATTTATTCCTGGCGACAGTAAATTGAATATTAGAGACGGTTCTGCATTCTTCAAAGACAATGAACGCGCAGTTGCCAAAGCCGTTTTGAGTAATTCATCCAAAGAACAACTTGGAAAAGCAGTGACTCGAAGTCAGGGAATCGGACACAAAGGATTCAACATAAGTTCGTGTCAGTTTGCCATTCATTATATGTTTGAAAACAACACGGTTTTGCACAGCTTTTTGAGAAATGTCTCCGAATGCACAAAAGTGAATGGGTATTTTATCGGAACCTGTTATGATGGTCGTACAGTTTTCCAAAAATTGGGTAATCGAGAGAACTACTCAATTCATGTGGATGGAAAGATGATCTTTGATATTCAGAAAAAATACAACCAGACTGGGTTTCCCGACGACGAAACCAGTGTTGGATATCCAATCAGCGTTTATCAGGAATCCATAAATAAATATGCAACTGAGTTTTTAGTGAATTTTGAGTATTTGGTTCGACTCATGGAAGATTATGGATTTAAACTAATCAGTTTGGAAGAAGCCAAATCAATTGGGTTTTCTGCAGGAAGTGGGTTGTTTGAAGATTTGTTCAGACAGATGAACAAGGAAGGCAATCTTACTCAATATGGCGAAGCTCCAAAAATGTCAAGAGAAGAAAAGGAAATATCGTTTCTAAACCGATACTTTATTTTCAGAAAAATCCATGATGTTAAAGCGGACAAAGTATTTGGTAAAATTGGTCAAATCGAAGACAAAGAAGCATTCGAAGAAGCCGTAAAAGAAACCATGAAGAAACCGACCATGTTTATACAAAAGTTGAAGCGTAAGGTTCGGTTGCACAAGTACGAAGAAGTGGATGAACTTGGAAGTGTGAAGGACATTATCGATAAATACGACGTAAAACGATGAATGCAGTAAGAGTGATGGAACAAAACGTTTTGTTAAAGCAAAACGTATTGCAATTATTGTTGTTTGGTTGCTGATAAAAATTTAAAATTTGTAAAATAACTTGTATGAAATAAAACAAGTTCTAAAACAACAAACCAAAAAAGAAATTTTGATTTTATAAATTTATAGTTTATTAATAGCAATCCAATCAACAATAATAACATATTATTTATTGTGTATTGCATTTTTATTGTAAAAATTGGAATTGTTAATAGCCATACATAGTAATTTAATCCAAACCATTTCAATATGTTTGATGTAACTGTATTATTTGGTTTTCCAAGCGTGGTTTCATCATCAGTTACGGTAATTACTGGTTTGTTTGAAGTATAATAATTAAAATAACCTTTGATACGATTTAAAGAAATTTCAACATCAATATGGTAATTTGTTTTTTCTAAATCATCCAATAATTTTTGCGCACCTTTTTTGGTAATTATATAACCAGCGGTGCATAATGGAAAAATTGGTTTTCCAAACTCATAATCATCTATTTTAAATTCTGTTTTTGCAAAACCACAACCAGTATTATTACAATATAAACTTATAAAATCAATGGAATGCTCTCTAATTTTAGGTTCTAGTTTTTTTATTATTTCAACTGATTTTTTGGATAAACTCGCGTCGTCTTCCAAAATTAAATAATAGTCGGTTTTATTATCTTTTACTAATTTTTGCCATATTTTTTTATGCGATTGTGCACATCCAATGATTCCAGGGTTGCATAGTAAATTTGTACATAATGGTGTAGCCACTTTATCTATTTCGGATTCTTTCAATTCTTTTCCATTGACCGCACTAAACCTATTAAATTTTAATCCGAGAGAATTTAAATTTTTTGTAATATGTTCAAGTCTGTCTTTACTTTTATCCATATTAATTACCCATATGTTATTCAAAATCATGTTATATAATATATAATATATAATATATATATAAAATAAAAAATGTGTAAATAAAACTATATAGTTTATATAATATTTATTTGTTCAAATAATTGTCCAAGTGCTTATCCAAATACTCGCAAATATTCAAGTTATTTTGGTAAATGATTATAACTACAAAAATAGATACAATGATGTCAATGGTGTAATGGCTACGTGATAAAAGTATAAACAATGCATTAAAAAAATTAATCATTATCATAAACAAATTGTTAATAAGTCCGTTGTCAAAAAGAATTAATGTTGTCAAAAATGTAATTCCAAAATGTGCACTAAATATTTTATCATAACATCCACCGCGAAAAATAGATGAGTGTTTTATATGACACAATTCATTTTTTGGCAGCACTGTAATTTGAATAATAAACTGACGCAAAAGCACGAGGGTAAAAACAAGCCCACCTAATTGATAGAATAGTTCAAATTTCATTATTGCGAGGTATGCAAATACGAATGTTGATAAAATATCCGACGCGTATTCGAATTGTGAAAGGTGTGGCAAAACGTTGTGAAGAATGTCTTGTACTTTTTTATAATTTTCTTTATTTTGGTAGAATTTTTCAGATTTTGTTTCAAGATAGGTAAGATTGAAATAGTGGAATATTAAAAACAAACCATATAATAAAAATAAAATTGAACAACTCGATAAATTCATAATATATATTTACTATATATTGTGAAAAGAAACCGTATGTCCCCCTTTATAAGGGGGAATCAAAAAAGGCATAGCGAAGCTAAATCTTGGTTCCCATTATAAGGGAAGGTATAAGCAAAGCAAAAAAAGGAAACCATAGGTTTCCTTTAAAGGCAACACGTTTTGAAAATGGCCGATGTCACTAAATACGGATTTATATTGGACGCAGGTCGTCTGTCTTCAAAGTATCCGCATCCGTTTTTGACCACTTGATTCGGAATGCGCACCGATGTGTTTCTAGTTCCATATCCATACGTGAAATTGTCCATAGAAGACGTCTCATGTTTACCCGTCAAACGATTTTCATTGTCGTTTCCGTAAATCGCCAAATGTTCTTGATGTGCAAATTCCAACCTGGCCATGCAATCCACGATTGCAGTCATTCCGCCAGGCTCTCTCATTCCAATTGTGCTAAAATTGGCATGACACCCTGAACCATTATAATTGGAAAAAGGTTTTGGCTCGTAACAAATGAAAAGTCCGTGCTTTTCGGCGATTCGCTCCAATAAATACCGGGCTATTAATAATTGGTCAGCGGCTGCAATTCCTTCGCACGGGCCGATTTGAAACTCCCATTGGTTGGGTGCGACTTCCGCATTTGTTCCGGATATTTGGATTCTTGCAGTCAAACATGCCTCCAAATGTTCTTCCACAATTTTTCGCTGGACTGCGGGCAATCCGACACCGCAATAGAACCGGCCCTGCTCCTCTTTTTTCTCGAAAAATATATTGGTCGGCGTGGTTGAAAAGAAATATTCTTGTTCCAGACCGAACCACGGTTTTGCATCCCGATTTTGGTTGAAAATCTGGACGGCGTGTTCTCTATTTGATACCAAATTATTATTTGAATCATAGGTTTCACATAACACCAAGGTTGATTTGAATTCACTATTCGGGTTGGCTAGCGGGTTTATACATTTATACACTGGTCTTAAATTAATTTCGGTGTTTCCTGAATCGGATGCCTGACCAGTGGAGGACCCGTCATAATTCCACTCAGTAATTGGATAACCGTGTTCCTCAACTTTTACTTTGCTTCGGAATTCGCCATTTCCTCCAAGCCATATATATTCTTGAATTTCCTTCATTTGGATTATGTATGAAAATATCTTTAAACGTTTTTATAAAAACGTAAAATTGAAAAAATATTATATACTCGTTTTATACGCATAAAATATATAAACAATTAAGACAAAGCTAGTAAAATGAACTTCACCTCCAACCAATACTCCAAGTACAACAACCGATCTTCGAATAACGATAGGTCTTTCGACAGACCAAGAAACGAGAAGCCGAGAAACGATGATAGGCAGAGAAACGAGAGACCGAGCAACGAAAGGCCGAACAACGAAAGGCCGAACAACGAAAGACAAAGACCCGCACCATTCTGCCCAGTTTGCAAGAAGAACGGAAGACCTGAATCCGAGTACAATTCGCATTTTATCCGCGAGACATCTGACGAAAACAGTCCAATTACATGCCCTTTCATACTAAGTATGGAGTGCAACCATTGTGGTGAAAAGGGACATCTTGTTGCCAAATGCCCTCACAAGAAGTGTGTTTACTGCAACGAGACAGGACATACAGTTTCAAGATGCAATGCTGCGCCCAAGGCCGAAATCGACCGGTTCTTGGATGAAAGACATCAAACCTATGTGAATCGTGAACAAAGAAGAGACAATATTTTCCAAAGATATCAACATCAACAAGCACCACCACCAGTAGTTGTTGCACCATCGATAGTAGATATGTTTGCGGACGCACCGTCGTTGTGCAAGAAGCCAACCAAGGTTTTGGAAACACCCATTGTTCACTATGCAAAAGTTGCTGAGATAGCTGCGCCTTTGGTACAGCCGGTTTATAAGAAACCAGAGAAAGAAATTGAATATGATGAGGACTATGACAGCGAGGATGAATATGTGGTAAATATAGATAATAATTCACTCGCATCAGACAGTACGAGCGACGATGAAAACTCATGGTAAGGTAAGGGGTAAGCGAAGCGGAACTCGTCGTTCCCTTATGATCCCATACTACAATAAGAATTTAAAGGTAAATTATAGTTTTTTTTCTAGTATGGGATTTAAAGGGAACGACGAGTTCCCTTTAGTTATAAGAAAAAAACATAAATACAATTTACCAATTTGTATTAGTAAGTATGATTTTTGTTTTATTACCAAGTATTAATAGAATCAATCTATTCGATAAATTAAAAATAACAAATAGTCCGGATAAACCATTGCCGTTTATGTTGTATTCTCTGAACCACTATTTAACTGAAATCAAGGGTAAAATCTCCGATTGCGGTGAAGAATGGAACATAAACAAAAAATACACAAATCCGTATGAGTACATTTACACCAACACGCCGAAAACCAGCGTTTGCAGATACAAACCCATTTCGCGCGCCTATTTCAAAATGATTGAAATCATGAACACATTCAGTTTTCCCGCATTTGAATCGGTTGCCCCCATTGAAATGTTTGCATTGGCGGAAGGACCCGGCGGATTCATTGAAGCCGTTTCCAATTACCGCAACAATCCTGCGGATAAGTATTATGGCATGACCATCGAAGACCCTGTGGACGCGGAAGTGCCCGGGTGGAAAAAAACGGCTAATTTTTTGAAACAACATCCGAATGTTTTCTTGGAAAAGGGTGCCGACGAAACCGGTAATATTTTGAATTTGGATAATTTCAAGCATGTTACTGCCAAATACAAGAACAAATGCGAATTGATTACGGGCGATGGAGGGTTTGATTTTTCGTCGGATTTTAACAGTCAGGAAATCAATATTACGCGACTTTTGTTCGGCCAAATCGCATATGCGGTTTGTATGCAAAAAAAAGGCGGGTGTTTTGTTCTCAAATCGTTTGACTGCTTTTACAAGGCAACCGCGGAACTCATTTATTTGCTGTCAACCATGTATGAAAAAGTGTATGTCGTCAAACCGAATACAAGCCGGTATGCAAACTCGGAACGGTATTTGGTCTGCATCAACTTTTTGTATTCCGACAGCAAATTATATGCACCTGTTTTTGAACAATTGATGGCGAATGTGTGTAGCGATGATAACACTGGTTTTATCCGGAGTTTTTTCAACGGAGTCAAAATCCCGATGTTTTATTACAGCAAATTGGAGGAGTGCAACTCCGTAATTGGTCAAATGCAGATTGATAATATTTACACCACGTTGGCTCTTATTGATAATCGATACAAGGCGGACAAAATCAACTTTTATATGAAAACCAATATAAAAAAATGTATGAATTGGTGCATCAAAAACAAAATGGAATACAACGCGGGTATGATTATGATTGATGGTGGAGGAGAGAAAAACATATTCAAACCATTGCCAGTAGCAAATGACAAGATGCATTCGTTTCAAATCTCGGATTATGAGTAGGGGAACGTAGTTCCCCCTACGACCCCCTCCTTTTTTCTTTTGTACATTTATTACGTCTTTTATCTATAAAGACGTAATGATTATTTTAAAAGGAGGGTGAATAACATTGGTTCCCTTTATAGGAGCATATCAACAAGTTCCTTCTTTTTCAACTTGTTCACTGTCTCTGCATTAGCACCTTTTGAAATAAGCAAAGATTTCAAAGAAGCTGGCGACATCTTTTGCAGGTCTTCTTTTGAAACGGGTTTTCTCGTCTCTTCCACCTTATTCACCACAATGGTTTCTTGATTATTTAGAGAAACAATCTCGGATTCGGGTTCATCTATGATTTCATCTTCCGATTCCGATTCTTCGTCAATACTAATGTCGCACTCTTCTGGATAGCTAAGGTCTACATTGACGATTTTAATCTTTTGATTCGATTCGTCATGATTCGATTCATTGTCTTCGTCATCGGATTCGCTGTCGTCGGATTCGTCATCGGATTCATCATCTGATTCAGACAATTCTACGTGAATACGTTCGTTAAAAGTACGTTCGTTAAGGGTACGCTCTTCCGGTAAATGTTGTGTTTGCGTAAAAACCTCTTCTTTCTCTCGGAACAAAACCGCAAAAACATCCTTCTTCAATTGCATCTGTTGCATATAGACATCTTGCACAATTTCAAAACATTTGGCATTTTTATGCTCAATGTCCACAATGCGTTTCTTGAAATAGTATACCAACATTCCAACCAAAATGATTAAAACGGCTAAACTAAATAACAATATTGATTCAAAAAGAAGACCCATCTATTTTATTATAACAGATTAAATATTAAACTGTTTTAGAACGCATTTCTTCCAGCTGTTCTGGAGTATTGATTCCGCACACTTCATACTGTTTCTCTGCGGGTATCTCAAATAATTTGATTTCTTCTTCTCCTCCCGAAAAAATACTCGTCAAATAATATTCTTGTTGCGCATTCTCATTGTTTATTTTGGGCAAATTCTTCCACAAAAACTCGTTATCAAATGCATAAATCCCGCAGTTCACCATTTTCACAAGTCTCTCTTCTTCCGAACAGTCTTTCTCTTCCACAATCCGAATTGGGGCTTGGATAATTCGCCCGTAACCATGCGGGTCTTCCATCTGCGTACAAACAATGGTGGCTTTAGACCGAATATTCATAACTTCTCTCATGGACTGTTTGCTGAAAAGGGGCACATCCCCTGACAAAACAAGGACCTTTGAATTACAATTATACTCTTTCAACGTTGGAAGACAACACTGGATCGCATGTCCTGTGCCCAATGGTTCGGGTTGGTTTATGTACCGGATATAATCTGACTTCATAAAATGTTTATCAATAATATTCTCTATTTGTTCTCTGTATTTACCAACAATAATATAGATTATGGAAGTTGCATCCATATGCAACGCGGATTTAACAACATGCACAATCAGTGGTAATCCATTCAATTCATGCAAAACCTTGGGCAAATCCGAGTTCATTCGTTTTCCGAGTCCACCGGCCATAATTAACACCAGGTTTCTCTGTTTTTCCCACATTTTTCTTCTATTTTCGTGTGCTTCCCACATCAAGTTGTTTTCGAATACGTGCTCCATTTTATTTATTTTATTGAAACTAATATTTTATATGTTTTTGATTACAAATAAATGTTACAAATAAAGAGAATCAGCTAAATTATTATTTACTTATATATTATTATGGACCAATTACAACAACCTATTATGAATTCCAATTCCACTGGTGGTATTGACAACAAAACCATCATCATTGTTTTATTGGTATTGCTTTCTCTCTCGTTTTTAGGCATAAATATTCTAACAATTCTGGGAGATTTTATGAAAACAATTGTTTCTATTTTGGGACCATTGGTTTCGCAGATTCTCTCCATCTTTGGATACACAACTGGCTCAATCCTCAATAAAACTGCCGACGTAGTCGGCGATGTGGCAAAAACGAGCGTAGACATTGCCGAAGGGTCCGTTCAATCGGTCGGAACCATTTTGAAGGATGCCAGCAGGGCCAATGTGGATTCTAAAGCCACCAATAGTTTAGACAATGTGCTTAATGTGAGCACTGCAGCACAAGAACAACAACCCGCGCCAACACCTGGAGAGAACCCCATTCAGAAACCGATTGCCTCGGGCAAATCAGGATGGTGTTTGGTCGGTGAATACGAAGGCAAACGCGGATGCATTTCCGTAAATGATTACGACAAGTGCCTGTCAGGACAAGTGTATCCCACCCAGGACCAGTGCTTGTTGCCTCCACCGCAACCACGTGTGTAATTACTTTTGTGAATAAATAAATATAAACAATTATTTATTTACAAATATATAAAATGCTTTACAACATTTACGTTTATGAACTAAAAGACGGAAAACAACTTCTTTATCCAAAGGTTGCACTCGATAACAACGATTTTGGAATGAATGAATGTGCGTTTGTTTACCAAGAAATTGTGAAAAACAATCCAATTATTCGGGTAAATCATATTCAAGAAGGCGTTGAGTCCTGGCAAATAGATGGGTATGTTCATACATATATGCGCAAATACGGGTTAGAGAATGTCCGCGGAGGCAGATATGACACCCTGGAATTATCCGAATCCGCGAAATCCGAGATCTCCGAAGCCATCAAGTTTTTTTCAGGCAGACTGGACCAGCAAGAAAATCGCGTTTATCAATATCATCATTGCAGAGAAAGCATCCGATATGGAATTGACCATTATCGAGGTTGTATTAATATATATGAAAATTTGAAAATGGAGAGAAAGAAATATGAAATTGATAGAACCATTCGATATGAGCTGAACTGGCTGAACCGAATTGTAGCAAAAGGAGGCGTCAATTTTTTTGACATAAAGGAAAAATACGATAGTTTGATGACGAATCTTGTAACTGTGTATGAACAATATTTGAATGTGGGCGAAGATGCGAGAGAGAAGATTGACCGAATACACGAATTGTATGGAAACTGTGCAAAATGCGAACTTTTTTTTCAAAATCCCTGTACTTTTTTTGACAGCCGGGTTATTGAAGAAGAGCGCGAACACAATAATTACAATTATGAGTCGGACACCAAATTAAAATGCGTAGTGGCAGTTTTTGAACTGGCGATTTATTCGTTGATTAATAGAGAAGACGAATTGATTTTTGATATGAACCAAATTTTTATACAAGAAAACAGAGACAAACTCTTTATACTGGAGTACCAGTTAAACTAAACGTAGTTATTGGGTCAGTTGATGCAGGTGTTAAAAATTTCAGTCCGGATTCCACAAGTTTTGCCGAATTGGATGTTCGATTGGTTTTGAGTTTGAGAGAAAAATTATCAATTTTGTTGTCAATTGTATAACTTGGAATATATTGAACATAAAAATCAAATGTGTTTTTATTATAGGTGCTTAACAAAATGTTTGAAAATGTTATGTTGCCCATAAAAATATCCCCGTTAAAATAGTTTTCAGTTGCTCTTGTCAAAACATATCCAGAAGCGTCGGTTAAAAACATGGGCGAGTAGGTGATGGTTGGTGGATTCATCAACTGTACTTGCTCACCTCCATACATAACGGTTAAGCTCAAATTCTGAGGTGGAATGCTGAATTGAAATAGACCGCTTGCGTCTTGACCCGGATGCGCAGTGTTGTAACCTGATATGTTGAGACTGACCGAAGTGGTGAATGTGAATCGATAATTGTTGCTATCGATGGACGGTTGAATATTGAGTGTAAAAATTTGCGGATTATTGTCGTCAAGTATATCTGTTTCGTAATTTGTTAGCCACAATGCACCACCTTGGATATTTTTTATACCATACGCTTCCTGATTTGAATTGTACTTGTAAAGAGGGATAGTTGGGTCGTAGTTCAGATACATTGCTGGGCCGGGAACGTCAGATGCAGTAGTCAAGGTTGGAATGAGAATATCACTGGGACACAATTGTTCGGCCCCATCCTGAACGGCTTTCAAATAATAAGATGAAAATGTGCGACGTTGGAGAGAACCCTTGACCGCAGTGACAAATTTATCCTTTTTTGAAGATTTGCCATTCGATGATTTGTTGTATTGGAGGATTTCCGCTTTGCGACGCATGTCCAACTGGGCTTGAGTATAGCCGTTCAAATATGGATTGACTGGTGTGTATCGCGTTCCAGGGACATTAAATACTAATGAATTACGATAATTTTGTGCAGTCGTGCAAACTGTTTTATCAGCCATTATTTAATATATCAAATGGATATATTAAATAAAGGGAACCCATGGTTCCCCTTTGACCCCTCCTTATTAAGGGAAAGGGCAAG
>Ga0214919_10011258_pt1 | contig 11177 bp, 12 predicted proteins | sample LL1503_MetaG_FD_177994 | JGI IMG/M metagenome (GOLD analysis project Ga0214919, IMG submission 177994) | Freshwater microbial communities from Lake Lanier, Atlanta, Georgia, United States - LL-1503 | ecosystem: Environmental > Aquatic > Freshwater > Lake | place: USA: Georgia | collected...
CTCGTGATCTCGCACTTAAAGATGTAACCGCTGTTGGCATCTTATCGGCATCCCCTGGCTTAAAAGGTGCAATTGAAATCTTTGCGCGCGGAGAAGTAGATCCCCGCCCGCTAATTGCAGCAACTATCTCCTTAAATGAAGTACATGATGTCTTTTTGGGTAAGCGCCCAAAAGGCGCGGGCGATGGTCCAAAGATCCATATCGACCCCCGGATGAAGTAAGGAATAAAGATGACCAGTACTTCATTAGTTGAATTCAACGGCCAAGTAGTTGTTATTTCAGGTGCAGCCACCGGAATCGGTAAGGCCAGCGCGCAGTTAATCGCGGCACGCGGCGCAACAGTCGTCGCTCTCGATTTCAACGCCGCAGCACTCGGCGAACTAGCGAAAGAGTTAAATCTTGCTGCAAACCAAATTCACACTTGCGATATCTCAGATCAAAGCCAGATCGATAAGGCAATTGCTGCAATTCTCAAAGACCACGGCAAGATCGATGCGTTAATCAATACCGCTGGAATTGTTGGTCCTTCAAACACAATCCTGGAAGACGTTAAATGGGCGGATTTTGAAAAAGTTTTGCAGGTAAATCTGTACGGAGCGATTTGGTTAACTCAGGCAGTTATCCCATCAATGAAAGATAAGAAGTACGGCCGAATTGTTCACCTAGCTTCCATTGCAGGAAAAGAAGGAAACCCAGGACTTTCTCCGTACAACACTTCAAAAGCAGGCATGATCGGATTCGTTAAGGGAATTGCCAAGGAAGTCGCACCTCACGGAATCGTCATCAACTCACTCGCACCAGCGGTGATCAGTACTCCGATGAATTCAAATACCAGCGAAGAAACTTTGAAGTACATGATTAGCCGAATCCCAATGGGTCGCGTTGGCCAGCCAGAAGAAGTTGCTGAGATCGTTGCCTTTATGGCATCGAAGGCGTGTTCATTTACAACAGGCTTTACCTTTGATGCCTCCGGCGGAAGAGCTACCTACTAATATGGTTCAAAAGTATTTTGCACAGTTACTTGCTGTCTGTCTGGCTATTTCACTTGCACTCATTTCAAATATCCAAACTCCAGTAAATGCTGCACAGCAACCACTGGTGATGCTGCGAAATTGTATAAACACTCCAAATCTTCCTTGTGTTCAGAGTATTAAAGCGATTATGCCGAATGGACAACAGATTTCAGCTGAGTTAACAGGACGTTATGCGACCGGCGAAGGAGCATCTCCGAGAGACAAATCGGATGAGTACTCATTAAAAGGCTTGAAATTTGAAGAACCATCTGAAGACAAAATGATAAACCGAGTCTTCTATGACGGAAATTGGATCCAAACAGTCGTGGAAGCCTCTTGGTTGAATAACTACTCCGGACTAGATCGATCGTTGTCACTCCCGCGTAGAGCGACCAATTTGTATTGTGGAATCAAGGAAAGTCCACAGAAATGTAATAGAAATCAATTATTCAACCAATCAATGCAGATAATCCAAGAACTTAGACTTCCAAAAGATTTTGTCTTAAGTTTCTTGAATTCAAGATCAGATTTCCTTGAATTCGAAACTGGATTGAATCCGAAAGTGATTGACGGGGTTGAGTTTGTAACTACAAAGCTGACATTTAATGTAACTAAAAAGCAGCAGGTTCTTTTTGCTCCTCTGCTTCCAGACCCTCTGGCCAGCTCAGAATATGCAGATTTTGAAATTGATCAGTCGATTGTGAATTTATATACGCCTGATTCGTATGACGGCAGAAGACTTGGAAAATGCTCAACGACTCCTTCTATAAGCGTGGTATCTGATGGGCTCAATCCAGCAACTCCAGAATGGGACTCGGCGGATCAGACTATTAAAGTGTCGATATCTGGACCACACTACAAGGTTAATGGCGATTTAAACCGTGGCTTTTTCGAAGCAAAAATTTCTAAGGCACTAGGCATGTGTCTTTGGGGAATAGACCTCAGCGCAAAGACTCAGGCAACCATCAGCATTACTGATGGTGCAGGAGTTCAAGAAATTCAAACGCTTTCAGCAAAAATGATTGGGAATATTTATTCGCTGAAAGTTTCAAATTTTCACTATTCAAACCCAATCATTAAGTTTAGATTGAGCGAAACTCAAGAAATCATTCCCCAAAAAGTGGAAGCGGCTACAGCCCCGAAGAAAACCACGATTACCTGCCTTAAAGGCAAAGTCACAAAGAAGGTAACTGCGGTTAAACCAAAGTGCCCTGCTGGTTATAAAAAGAAGTAATTAATAGGCAGTTGCGGCTTTAATCTCGACTTTGATTTCTTTTCCGTTAGGTGCGGTGTAAGAAACGGTTTCGCCGATCTTTGCGCCCATTACTGCGGCTCCAAGTGGTGACTTCTCGCTGTAAACACTTAGATCACCTGATGCGATCTCACGTGAACCTAGTAAGAATTTCTCTTCATCTCCAGCGATGATCGCGGTGACAACCATTCCGGGACCAACGGTGCCATCTGCAGAAGCCGGTGGAGTTCCGATGTGTGCGTTCTCTAGCATCTGCTTTAACTGGCGGATGCGCGCTTCCATCTTTCCTTGTTCATCACGAGCAGCGTGATAGCCGCCGTTCTCTTTTAGATCGCCCTCTGCGCGAGCAGCCTCAATCTTTGCGGTGACTTCTTTACGACCAACGTTCTCGAGGTTCTCGAGTTCGGCGCGTAAGCGATCAGCGGCTTCTTGGGTAAGCCAAGTTTGTGGGGTACTCATAAGGGACAACGGTATACGAAGTAATTATTCGGCGCGACAACGGGCGATGCTGGCAGAAACGGGCGCAGTTCGCGCAGGAATTGCAGTGGTCTGTTCGCTGCGCGCTTGGCCGGCGGCGATGGTGTCATCGATTTGGCCAACGACGTTTTTATCTTGATCCATCGCAGTCAAGGTGCAGATAACAACTTGGTTTGGGTTGGTGCGATTTATTGAGTAGCGAATTGAAATTTCTTTTTCAGCGGTTACTTCAAATGAAATTAATTGGCTGCTTATCGCTGGATTTGCGTGATGTAGCCCAGCCCAGAAAATCCAAAGTAGGCCAACAATGGCAAAGCCAAAGGCGTAGGCAACCCAGCGGTTTCCGCCAGTTTTGCCGTAGCGGTCTTCGTAGGAGAACTCTGCGCCCGAATGCATGCGATGATTATGGCATGCAAAAAGATGTTGAAATGGGCTGGGCGGGTTCGCTGACAGTTTTTATTCTGTGTGTGACCGTGGCCATTTTGCTGCGCAGTTTTTACAAACGCTATATGCGTATGAATGCACGCAGAGATGAAAACCCAACTGATAATTAAAAGGTTTTTTCAAGGCTTGGGAGTTCTGCTCCTGGTCTTGGTTTTTATTTCTCTGGGCAAATGGCAGCTAGATCGCGCCGCAGATTTAAAGACCATGCAGGCAGCCGCCAAAGTCGTAGATCAAAAGGTTTATTCGCTTGATGAATTGGCGCAACCTTCAGTGGCACTTGATTCGCGAAATGTTAATAAAACAGTTTCAGTAACTGGTTTCTACGTTGCCAACTTTAAAGCACCGCTTCAGAAAGATGCTGCTGGCAAGGTAAGCGATTGGGAAGTAGCACTTTTACAAGTAGATGGATCAAGCCCTTTATCTGGAATCTTGGTAGTGCGCGGACTTTGGGCTGATCGTTTGAAAAACCCTGAAGTCGCAATGTCCACCAAAATCGAACTAGTCGGAACTCTGCAACCACATCAATATGATGACCGCGCCGAGAATGTGCCGGGTGTTATTTCGCGCCTTGATAGCAGCGTCATCGTTGGAATCTCTGACCTTGCTTTATATGACGGGTTTATCGTTGCCAAATCTGAAAAAGTTCGCGAGGGTGAATTAACGAGAGAGCGCGTAATCGCCGCCGCCCCTGTTTCCAAAGTTGCTGGCTACTACTGGCAACATATTTCCTACGTTGCGATCTGGTGGCTAATGGCGGCAATCGCGCTTTATCTCCCCTTTTATCGCCGTCGCGAAGGCCAATAAGCCATAGGCTTACCGCTATGAAATCTGCAGTCAATCGCTTTCGAATTATGGCCATAATCTGTGGCGTCATGTCGCTCTTGCTCTGGTTTGGTTACATGCCAGGAAAATATGTCTTTGATGCGATCGATACCCATAAATATCTGATTGCGATTCCGATCGTCCACGGCTATCTATATATGGTCTATTTGATTACCGCCTTGCAGGTTGGCGTTAAAGGCCGTTGGCATCTGCTCAAGATTCTCTGGGTAATGCTTGCGGGCACCTTGCCGGTCGCCTCATTCGTTGCGGAGCGCAGAATTGTTAAGCAATATCCGTAAGGCGATTAAATCCGCGCTCTATCCACTTTATGAGTGGCGGATTGTTAAGGATCTTGATTTTTCAAAGACCCCGCGCCACGTAGGTGTAATCCTTGATGGAAACCGGCGCTTTGCGAAAGAGAACCCCAGTCCGTTAGATCCGAAGGGCCATCGTCGCGGCGCGAGCAAGATCGTGGAATTTCTTGGCTGGTGCGATGAGGCCAAAGTAGAAGTTGTAACACTCTGGCTACTTTCGACTGAAAACTTTAAACGCACCCCCGAAGAACTTGATGGCTTACTTCGAATTATCGGTGAGACCGTGGATGAGCTACGTGCAACTGGTAAATGGAATATCAAAGCGGTGGGTGCGCTCGATCTCTTGCCACCTTGGTTAAGTGAAAAGCTGGCCAACTTGCCGCCAGTTGTTAATGGTGGAGTAGAAGTAAATGTGGCGATTGGATATGGCGGACGTCGCGAGATCGTTGATGCAGTTAAGGGCTACTTGCAAGATAAGAGCGCACACGGCGGCAGTCTAGAAAGCGCGGCTAATGATTTAAGTGCTGATGAGATTTCAAAGTATTTGTATACGGCTGGCCAACCTGATCCCGAACTATTGATCCGCACATCCGGTGAACAACGCCTGGGCGGCTTCTTGTTGTGGCAGAGCGCGCTTTCCGAGTTCTATTTCTGTGAAGCCTATTGGCCAGATTTTCGTCGCGTAGATTTCTTACGTGCACTGCGCGCATATTCACAGCGCCATCGCCGTCTAGGGGCTTAAGCCAATTTAGAAATTAATTAAGCGTTAATAAATAGTTATGGCGTGTCGCACTTAAAAGCGTTGCTCTGAGTTCTATCTTTTTCTAGTCAGAAGTAAGTCCGCCGGATAAAACTAAAGAGAATGCGAGAGATGGCCATTGGCTACTCCAGTATCTTCAAGTAAGAAAAAGAACTTAATAAAGACTTATGTAATAGATACCAGCGTTTTGTTGGCGGACCCGAATGCGCTCTCGAAATTTGAAGAGCATGAAGTAATCATCCCGATCGCAGTAATCGGTGAGTTAGAAACCAAGCGTGATCACCCGGAACTCGGCTACTTTGCTCGCGCTGCCCTGCGCACCCTCGATGATCTACGTGTTACACATGGCCGCCTCGATCAACCACTTGTTATTACACCTGAAGGCGGCACGCTTTCAGTTGAGTTAAACCACAATGATTTGAGCACCTTGCCACATGGTTTCTTACGCGATGGCACCAATGATTCGCGCATCTTGGCGATCTCCAAAAATTTAATGTCTGATGGAAAACAAGTAGTCCTTGTAACCAAAGATCTGCCGCTTCGCGTTAAGGCATCATCAGTTGGCGTTGAGGCGCAAGAATATTTAGCTGAACTCGTTTCCAATAGCGGCTGGACCGGAATCGAAGAGATCAATGTTGGCCATTACGTGATCGATGATTTGTATGCGTCAGATCGCGCCGACCACGAATCTGCTCATCAGTTGCCAGTTCATACCGGCGTTGTTTTGCATTCTGAAAAAGGTAGCGCTTTAGCTCGCGTTACCACCGACAAGCGTCTGCAATTAGTTCGTGGCGATCGAAATGCATTTGGTCTTCATGGGCGAAGTGCCGAGCAACGGATCGCTCTCGATATTTTGCTCGATCCCGAAATCGGAATCGTTTCTCTCGGTGGCCGCGCGGGAACTGGAAAGTCCGCGCTCGCACTTTGCGCCGGACTCGAAGCGGTAATGGAGAAACGCCTGCATAAGAAAGTTGTAATTTTCCGTCCGCTCTATCCAGTAGGCGGCCAAGAGCTCGGCTACCTGCCAGGCAGTGAAGGTGAAAAGATGTCGCCTTGGGCCCAGGCAGTCTTTGATACTTTGGGCGCTCTCGTATCGGAGGCGGTCATTGAAGAAGTCATGGCCCGCGGACTTATTGAAGTTCTGCCACTGACCCATATCCGCGGTCGCTCACTCCATGACTCTTTTGTAATTGTTGACGAGGCCCAGTCGCTAGAACGCGGAGTTCTGCTCACCGTCCTTTCCCGAATCGGCCAATCTTCACGAGTCGTCCTGACCCACGACGTCGCCCAGCGCGATAACCTGCGGGTCGGTCGCCACGATGGCGTGGTCGCCGTCGTTGAAACCCTCAAAGGCCACCCGCTCTTTGCCCACGTGACCCTGACCCGAAGCGAGCGCTCGCCGATCGCAGCCCTGGTCACCGAGATGCTCGAAGGACCGGTCGCTTAACCCATAATTTAAATCTCACAGTCGCAATTCGGACATTACGGACTTCGCCCTAACTGAGCAGGACTTTTGCTCGTCCACAGCCACCGACTTTCCTGAGAATTTTCGCCACACGCATGGATTAATTTGCGACATCACCCACACCTTGCCACCCTTAACTCATTCCCCGCAGGTCATCAACCTATTTTTAGGTCGATAGCCCACGGGCCAAACCGGCAAACGAGGACAGGAAAGGAGATAGACGATGGCAAAGTTTTCACTTACAAAGTCAGATCGCTTTAAGTCGCGCGCGCTCTGGATCCTGGTTGCCTCCTTCCTTCTAATCTCATCTGCCCAACCAACTGCCTACGGTCTCGACTTTCCAATGACCACCAGTTTGTCCTTGCCAGAATCTGCCAACTTATCAATGTCAATTTCGCTAAACGCCGAAGTTGATCTCTCTGAAGGCGCCGAGCTCTTTAGCCAACTAGATCAAGGCGCCGAGCTCTTCGCTTCACAAATGGCTTTGGCTGCGGCAGTTAGCCAACAAGTAGAAATGGCCCGATCAATCATCGGCGCTAAGAAGGTCGCAAAGGCGATCGCACTTTCAGAATATGCCTGGGGCGATGACCAATACTCATGCCTTAACCGACTTTGGACAAAAGAGAGCCACTGGAATTACAAGGCGCGCAACAAGCGCTCTGGCGCTCACGGAATTCCGCAGGCGCTTCCTGCCGATCGTATGGAAGTCATCTCATCTGACTGGCGCACCAACCCGGTCACACAGATCCGCTGGGGACTTCGCTATATCGAAGCTCGTTATGACAACCCATGTAAAGCATGGGCGAAGTTCAAGCGCAGCCGTTACTACTAATTTTAAACTTCGGGCTTTTTGCCGATTACTAGCGGCTTAGAAGACTCCGCGAAAAAGTCATTTCCTTTATCGTCGACGACGATGAATGCTGGGAAATCAACGACATCGATCTTCCAGACCGCTTCCATTCCGAGATCTTCAAAATCTAGAACTTCAACTTTCTTGATGCAATCTTGGGCAAGGCGCGCAGCTGGTCCACCGATAGATCCAAGATAGAAACCGCCGCGTGATTTGCAGGCATCGGTAACTGCCTTGGAACGATTTCCTTTTGCCAGCATTACAAAAGATCCGCCAGCTGCCTGGAATTGATCAACGTAAGAATCCATACGGCCTGCAGTTGTTGGACCAAATGAACCAGAGGCATAACCAGTTGGAGTCTTGGCAGGACCTGCGTAATAAACGGCGTAATCCTTCATATATTGCGGCAGCGGTTGGCCGGCATCGAGCGCATCTTTGATGCGGGCATGTGCCAAGTCGCGAGCAACGACAATGGTTCCGGTAAGTGAAACGCGAGTCTTAACTGGGTGCTTTGAAAGCTCAGCGCGAACTGCATCCATTGGCTGGTTTAAATCAATCTTTACAACGTTATCGTCGAGATGTTCATCAGTTGTATCGGGTAAGAAATGCGCTGGATCGCGCTCTAGCTCTTCAAGGAAGATGCCATCTTTAGTGATCTTCGCTTTTGCTTGGCGATCTGCCGAACACGAAACAGCAATTGCAATTGGAAGCGATGCGCCATGGCGAGGCAGACGAACAACGCGAACATCGTGGCAGAAGTACTTGCCACCGAACTGTGCGCCAATTCCAAGTGTGCGAGTTAGTTCTAGAACTTCTTTCTCTAGTTCAATATCGCGGAAACCATGGCCAGTTGCGGCATCACCTGATGTTGGAAGTGAATCTAAATACTTGGTACTGGCTAGCTTTGCGGTCTTAACTGTGTGCTCTGCACTGGTCCCGCCGATGACAATTGCCAAGTGATATGGCGGGCATGCTGCAGTTCCGATAGAACGAAGCTTCTCATCGAGCCAAGCCATAAACGCCTTGGGATTTAAAACTGCTTTGGTCTCTTGATATAAAAATGATTTATTGGCGCTGCCGCCGCCCTTGGCGATAAACATAAAGTTGTATTCGTCTTGGTGATCTGAATCTGCAAAAATTTCGATCTGCGCAGGCAAGTTATTTCCGGTGTTCTTCTCTTCCCAGGTTGTGACAGGGGCCATCTGCGAATAACGCAGGTTTAACTTGGTATAGGCGTCGTAAATACCTTGCGAGATCGCAACCTCATCTTTGGCAGTGGTCAATACATATTGACCCTTTTTGCCCATAACAAGTGCGGTGCCAGTGTCTTGGCACATCGGCAGAATTCCACCAGCTGAAATATTTGCGTTCTTAAGTAGATCAAGTGCCACGAAGCGATCGTTAGGTGAGCTTTCCGGATCTTTCAAAATATTGGCCAGCTGCTGCAAATGTTCTGCGCGCAGGTAATGTGAAATATCGTGGATCGCAGTTTCGGTAAGCAGCGTTAAGGCTTCTGGTGAAACTTGCAAGAATTCGCGATCGCCGAGTTTGATAACGCTAACGCCATCTTTTCCGATATTGCGGTACTTCGTTTTATCTTCACCGATCGGCAGTAAATCAGAGTAAGAAAATTGTGGAGCCATTATTGCGCCGGCTTCTTTGCGGCATCTAACTTCTTCTTAGCTCCGTCCAACCATTCCTGGCAGATCTTGGCTAACTCTTCGCCGCGTTCCCAAAGTTTTAGCGATTCTTCTAAAGTGGCGCTGCCATCTTCAAGTGATTCAACGATTTCCGCGAGTTCGTCGCGAGCTTCTTCATATGAAGGTTTTGCATCTTTTGCGGCCATAGGAGAAATCTACTCTTTCATTTTGATTTAGGTTCAAGAACGCTTGCTCTGGTCTCGCCCTTTGCCGCCCGAATGCGCAGCACAGCGCCAGCCTTTAACTTTGTGGCATCGCGCACAATCTTTCCGTCATCGCTTTGAACCACTGAATAACCACGATCCATAGTTGATTGCGGTGAAAGCGAACGAAGGTGCGCAATGACGCCCTTGATCTCCTTCTTTTCGATTTCCAGCAGCGATTTAAAACCGCGGTTAGAGCGATCGCGAAGCGCATTTAACTCATCAAAGCGAACCTTGACCATAACGCTGGGATCTTTCATAACTGGGCGATTGCGCAACTGTGCGATCTGGTTTAACTCAAATTCAATCGCGGAAACTAAGCGACGATACATACGATCGCGGATCTTATTTATATCGGCGATCTCTTGTTCAATATCTGGCACCACGCGCTTTGCGGCATCAGTTGGCGTTGAGGCGCGATAGTCGGCGACTAAATCCAGCAGTGGTGAATCTTTCTCGTGGCCGATTGCGCTAACAATTGGTGTCTCACAACTTGCGGCTAAGCGAACAAGTGACTCATCGCTAAATGGCAAGAGATCTTCAAATGATCCACCGCCGCGAGTAATGATGATGACATCGACATCTGCGATGCTTTCTAGTTCGCGCAGCGCTTCAGAGACTTCAACAACTGCGGCCGCACCTTGCACCGCAACTTCGCGGATTTCAAATTCAACTGCTGGCCAGCGACGGCGGGCATTTTCAACAACATCTTTCTCGGCATCGGTATTGCGACCGCAGATCAGACCAACTTTGCGAGGCAATAGTGGAAGAGCGACTTTACGATCTGCGTTAAATAAACCTTCAGCGGCGAGAACTCCTTTAAGTGCCTCTAAACGTGCCAGTAATTCACCGACGCCAACTTGGCGAATCTCTTTAGCTGACATGGTGAGCGAACCATTTTTGGTAAACCAAGATGCTTTAGCGTGTATAACTACGCGCGCATTTGCAGGCAGTGGTTGCACTGCAGCTAAAATGTTTTTGTAACACATCACTGAAAGGCTCATATCAACCGAGGTATCGCGCAGGCGCATAAAGGCCATTCCGCCACTGCGTTCGTTGAGTTCTGAGATCTCGCCTTCGATCCAAATTGGACCTAAACGTTCTACATAATCTTTGATCGCCTCAGAGACCACCCGAACTGGCGCGGGGGATTCACTTGAAGTTTCGAACATGGGGCGAGCCTAATAGACTCACGCACATGGCTAAGAGAGTTCTCCTTGCAGCGCCACGCGGATATTGCGCCGGCGTAGACCGCGCGGTGATCACCGTGGAAAAGTCCCTCGAACTCTATGGCGCTCCAATTTATGTCCGCAAAGAGATCGTCCACAACAAGCATGTCGTCTCGACCCTCGAATCCCGCGGAGTCATTTTCGTAAATGAAACCGATGAAGTTCCAGAGGGTGCAACCGTTGTCTTCTCGGCGCACGGCGTTTCACCAGCAGTTCACGAACAAGCTGCGGCTCGTAATCTAAAAACTATTGATGCAACTTGCCCGCTAGTTACCAAAGTGCACCACGAAGTAAAACGTTTTGCCGATGATGAAACCGAAATTTTGCTAATCGGCCACAACGGCCACGAAGAAGTTGAAGGCACAGCTGGCGAAGCACCCGGCAAAGTTCGCATCGTAGATGGCTTAGAAGAAGCGCGCACAATTGTTCCAACGCCAGGTAAGAAACTAGTTTGGTTGACTCAAACAACTTTGAGCGTTGATGAAACTATGCAATCAGTCGCGATTTTAAAAGAGCGCTTTCCAGAGATTGCTAATCCGCCATCAGATGACATTTGCTATGCAACGCAAAATCGCCAAGAAGCGATCAAACAGATTGCGCCTCAAGCAGATTTGGTAATCGTTGTCGGTTCAACCAACTCTTCAAACT
>Ga0214919_10011260_pt1 | contig 11177 bp, 6 predicted proteins | sample LL1503_MetaG_FD_177994 | JGI IMG/M metagenome (GOLD analysis project Ga0214919, IMG submission 177994) | Freshwater microbial communities from Lake Lanier, Atlanta, Georgia, United States - LL-1503 | ecosystem: Environmental > Aquatic > Freshwater > Lake | place: USA: Georgia | collected 2015-03-15
GCATATCCCTCTGGCCTCTTTGCCGGCCCAGCATAATAAACTGCATACTTCTTTAAATACTCGGGTAGCGGTTTTCCAGAATCAACTAACTCTTTAATTTTGGCATGAGCTAAATCGCGGGCCACCACCAAAGTGCCAGTGAGTGAAAGCCGCGTCTTTATTGGGTTTTTGGCTAGGGTCTGCAAAATCTCGGCCATCGGCTTATTTAAATCAATTGCCACCACATCGCTATCAAGGTGATCATCAGTAGTTTCGGGTAAGAAGTGGGCTGGGTCTTGTTCAAGTTGTTCTAAGAAAATTCCTGCCTTAGTTATCTTCGCTTTTGCTTGACGATCGGCAGAGCAGGAGACCGCAATTGCAATTGGGAGTGAAGCGCCATGGCGAGGTAATCGAATTACGCGCACATCATGGCAAAAATATTTGCCGCCAAATTGAGCGCCGATTCCTAAACTCTGGGTCAACTTATGAACTTGAGCCTCTAATTCAAGATCTCGGAAGGCCCGACCAGTTTTAGCATCACCAGTTGTTGGCAGCGAATCTAAATATTTAGTACTCGCTAACTTGGCAGTTTTAACTGTGAACTCAGCGCTAGTTCCGCCGATAACAATTGCGAGGTGATAAGGCGGGCAAGCAGCAGTTCCAATCGATCGTAATTTTTCATCAAGCCAATTCATAAAGGATGTTGGGTTTAGCACCGCTTTAGTTTCTTGATAAAGGAATGATTTATTTGCGCTACCGCCACCCTTTGCGATGAAGAGAAAGTTATATTCATCGGGATGCGCGCTATCGGAGTAAACCTCAACTTGGGCAGGCAAATTATTGCCAGTGTTCTTCTCTACCCAAGTCGTGACCGCAGCCAATTGGGAGTAGCGCAGGTTTAACTTGGTAAATGCGTCGTAGACCCCGCGCGAGATACTCGCTTCATCACGGCCTTCGGTCAAAACATGTTGACCTTTCTTGCCCATCACGATTGCAGTTCCAGTGTCTTGGCACATAGGCAAAATTCCGCCAGCTGAAATATTGGCATTTTTCAATAGATCCAACGCTACAAATCGATCGTTTGGTGAGCTCTCGGGATCGCTCAAGATATTGGCGAGTTGTTGTAGATGCTCACCGCGTAAGTAATGGGAAATATCGTGGATAGCTGCTTCAGTTAACTTCGAAATAGCATCTGCGGAAACTTTTAGGAATTCTCGACCATCTGCGGAAAAAGTTGAGATTCCTTCTTTTGAAACTAATCGATATTTCGTCGAGTCTGGGCCGACCGGCAGTAAATCTTCGTAACTAAATTCTGGCATTTACTTTTCTTCCGTTGGTTTCGCCGCTTCCAACTTCTTCCGTGCGCCATCAAGCCAATCCTGACAAATCTGGGCCAATTCTTCGCCACGCTCCCAGAGTTTTAAGGATTCCTCTAATCCAGCTCCGCCTGCTTCTAAGGTTGAAACGACTTTGGTTAGTTCATCCCGAGCTTGCTCATAAGATAATTTCGCGGCGGCCATGTTCGTAATCTACTCCTTTAATCTTGCACGGTTAATAACTAATTCTTACTTTCGCCTCTGGCTGTCGCCAACGCCACACCAGCTGCAAGGCGAAGCTCTAATTCATCGCCCTTTATTAAATCTTTGGCAGCACGGATGATTGAACCATCAGGTTTTTGCACAACTGCATAACCGCGATCCAAGGTTGCTTGCGGCGATAGCGTTTTAACTCGCGCAGCAATCTGGGAGATTTCCGATTTTGCATGGGAAATTGCGTTATCCATGCTGCGCCACCCGCGGACTCTAATTCCTCTAATTATCTCTTCGCGCGATGTCACCATAATCATTGGTTCGCGCATCACAGGCCGCTGCATCAAGCCAGCAATTTTCGTCATTTCCAGCACCACTAAATCATTAATTCGACGATCAGCCCGATCCCGTAAATTAGAAATTTTAGTGAGCTCCTCGTTCATATCTGGCACAACTTTCTTGCCAGCATCGGTAGGAGTTGATGCGCGCCAATCAGCAACTAAATCTAGGAGTGGTGAATCTTTCTCGTGACCGATTGCGCTAACAATCGGAGTTTTCGCATTAGCAACTATTCGAAGTAGCGATTCATCGGAAAAGGGGAGCAAATCTTCAAAATTTCCGCCGCCGCGAGTAATGATAATTACATCAACGTTTGGATCAGCATCTAACTCCAAGATCGCTTCCGAAACTTCACTTACTGCCGCAGCGCTTGCCACCGCAACTTCGCGAATTTCAAATTGCACCGATGGCCAACGACGTTTTGCATTTTCAACCACATCTTTTCCGGCATCGCTATTTCGACCGCAGATCAGACCAACTTTATTTGGCAGGAATGGAAGTGGTAATTTTCGCGATTCATCAAATAAACCTTCAAGAGCCAATTTATTTTTCAACGCTTCTAACCTAGCTAGTAACTCACCTTCGCCAACTTTGCGAAGTTCATTAACTTGAAATGCCAGCGATCCATTTTTGGTCCACCATTGTGGTTTGGAACGAATCACAATGCGCGCGTTCTGTTCTAACGGCGCAACCAAATCAAAAACATTTTTAAAACATTTAATTGAGATACTCATATCTGCGCTGGTATCGCGGAGCCGCATAAAAATAGTAGGTGAGCCGGGCCGCACATTTATCTCAGATAATTCGCCCTCAATCCAGAGCTCTGGCAGATCATCAATAATCTGACCAATCCGCTCAGTGACATAGCGAACCGATACTGGTTTGATTTCTGGAGCGTCAGACATGGCGCGATTCTATTAGGATGCACGCATGGCAAAACGGGTCCTTTTAGCAGCGCCGCGCGGATATTGCGCTGGCGTTGATCGCGCCGTTATTACCGTTGAGAAAGCGCTCGACCTTTATGGCGCTCCGGTTTATGTTAGAAAACAAATCGTTCATAACAAGCATGTAGTTGAAACTCTGGAAAAGCGTGGCGCGATATTTGTTGACGAAACCAATGAAGTTCCAAAAGGTGCGATTGTGGTTTTTTCAGCCCATGGGGTCTCGCCTAAAGTTCACGAAGAAGCTGCATCTCGCAATCTAAAAACTATCGATGCAACTTGTCCGCTAGTTACCAAAGTTCACCACGAAGCAAAGCGTTTTGCTGCCGAAGATTTACAGATACTTCTCATCGGCCACGCCGGTCATGAAGAGGTGGAAGGTACTGCGGGCGAAGCCCCTGACCATATGAAAATTGTTGATGGCCTTGATGGCGCGCGCACCGTTGAGATTGATCCAAATAAGAAAGTTGCTTGGCTTTCGCAAACCACTTTGAGCGTTGATGAAACTTTAGAAACTGTCGCAATTTTGAAAAATCGTTTTCCTAATTTGATGGATCCGCCAAGTGATGACATCTGTTATGCAACCCAGAATCGCCAAGTTGCGATTAAGCAGATTGCGGCAGATGCAGATTTAGTTTTAGTTGTTGGCTCTAAAAACTCTTCAAATTCGGTGCGCCTAGTTGAAGTTGCACTTGAGTATGGCGCAAAAGCTTCGTATTTAATTGATTATGCCGCCGAAGTAAAAGAGGAATGGTTTGTTGGCGTCGAAACCATCGGCGTAAGTAGCGGCGCCTCCGTCCCAGAAATATTAGTTACCGACTTGTTAAACGATTTAAAAAACCGAGGTTATAGCGATGTAGAGACAGTAACCGCGATGGAAGAACACTTACTTTTCTCCATCCCCCCAGAGCTTCGGAAAGATTTACGCGCCGCTGGAAAGTGAGTTCTGCCGCTTCTTGGTTATGTAAATGCCCCAACCTGCGAGCGCTCCAGTAATAAGAAATGGTGCCACGCTGGCTAAACCTGAGACCAAATCAACGCCAATTCTAGAAATTCGAAGTGAAGAGCCACCGACGGTTGGCATTAAGAAGAAGATCGCTACCGCAAATGCAATTGGGGGATTAACAATTGCGGGATAAAGCGTGCCTGGGCGACCAAGTTTAATGCCACCGAAGTAAGCAAGCCAGATTGCAATTCCAGTAAGTGCGCCAACATTGGAACGGAAGAAGATCTCCACCATTGCCCAAAATCCAATAAATATAAATTGCAGAATTACAACGCCAGGCGCAGTTAGACCTGCACCTTGAATTGGGTTCTTAAGTTCAATCTTTGGCAGGTTAGTTGTCATCGGGTTCTCCTTCTTCTATTACTTCAACATCAATAAAGTCATCAAGCGAAGTTTGGCCACCGCTCTTTAGATCTCTAACGCTATCGGTAATCTCTGGAATCGCTTTTAAAGATTTCGGATCACCACCGCTAATTTTCATTATCTGTTTGGCTGGGTTAACCACCGTAGTTTCTGCGGTTGGGACCATATCGTTATAAGCCTTAACGGTGCTCTTTAGACGTTCGCCCACTGTGACAAGTTTTGCATGGAGCGCAGAGACGTTTTTTAGGAATTTTCCAGCAAGCTCTTGAATTTCGTTGGCATTTGTTGCAATTTTATTCTTACTAAAAACAAAGCCAACGGTGCGAAGTAGCGCCATCATTGTGGTTGGGGTTGCGATGGTTACCCCCTTTTCAAAAGCTTTATCTAGCAATCGTTTATCGATTCGGAGCGCTTCACTTAAGATGGTTTCAAATGGCGCAAAGAGAACCACGAAATCTGGCGAAGCTTCATGTTTATGGTAATCGCGTTTTGCGAGCGCGGTTACGTGCTTTAATAAATCATCAGCATGTTGTTGTAATAATGTTTCGCGCTCTGCCATATCTTCAGTATTAAATGCATCTAAGAAGCGATCGAATGGAAATTTTGAATCAATAAAGAGCACGCTGCCACCAGGCATCTTGATAGTTACATCTGGAATACCTGCAGAGTCACTTCCAACTACCGCTTTCTGACGTTCGAATTCAATTCCTTCACGCAATCCCGCCATCTCTAAAAGAAGTTCCAATTGCGCTTCGCCAAATTTTCCGCGAACTTGGGTATTGGATAGCGCCCCTGCAATTTTTGTAGTTTCATCAAGTAATAACTTATTGGCATCACCCATATTTTTAATTTGGCTCTTTAAGTCGGATTCCGCAGTTGATCGGCGACGATCCGCATCTATTGCTTGGCTAGCTAAAGTTTCAACGCTCTTTTTCATCGCATCAAGTTCAGTCGTTAGTCGCGTTGAATCGCTCTGATTACTTTGCATTGCAGCAATTTGATCTTGCAACGCTTTAGTTGCGCCACGGGAATTCGCTCGTGAAATTGCAAGGGCACCAGTAGCGCCGATGGCTAACCCGATAAGTAAGCCGATGGCAAGGAATATCGCACTGTTCATACGCCTATCGTGGCAGGAAGCACCGACAATCACGCGTAGGCTCTACCCCTAGCTACCCCCAGCCACCCCCAGCCACCCCTAGGTTCATATTAAAACCGCTCTGAGCCGCAAGTATTAATAGGAGTAATTCAAGTGAGTCTTTCAATCGGAATTGTCGGGCTGCCGAACGTGGGTAAGTCGACCCTTTTTAATGCGCTCACCAAAAATAATGTACTGGCTGCGAACTATCCCTTTGCCACGATTGAGCCAAATGTTGGCGTAGTTGGCGTACCTGATCCTCGACTTGCAGTTTTGGCGAGTATTTTCAGTTCTGAAAAAATATTGCCAGCTGCCGTTTCATTTGTTGATATCGCTGGAATTGTGAAAGGCGCATCGGAAGGTGCTGGCCTTGGTAATAAATTTCTCGCCAACATCCGCGAGACCGATGCGATCTGCCAAGTTATTCGAGTTTTTAGCGATGGCGATGTGGTTCACGTTGATGGCAAAGTCGATCCAGCAAGTGATATTGAAACTATCAATACGGAGTTAGCGCTTGCCGATATGCAGACTATTGAAAAAGCAATTCCGAGACTTGAAAAAGAAGCGCGGATCCAAAAAGATCGCGTTGCAGTTTTAGAGGTAACAAAAGCTGCTGAAAAAATTCTTGGCGATGGAAAAGTTCTTCACGGCTCCGGCATTGATTTATCACTGATTTCAGAGCTAGGACTTTTAACTGCGAAACCTTTCTTATATGTATTTAACGTTGATGCTGCCGAATTAGCCGATGGTGAGCTGCGGAAGAAAATGTCCGCATTAGTTGCGCCGGCAGAGGCGATTTTTCTAGATGCGAAGACTGAAATGGAATTGAGCGAGTTAGATGACGCTGAAGCGCTCGAACTTTTGCAGTCAATTGGACTCGATGAACCTGGCTTGAGTACTCTTGCCCGTGTTGGTTTCGTAACTCTTGGGTTGCAGACATATCTCACTGCGGGCCCTAAAGAAGCCCGTGCGTGGACAATTCACAAAGGTGATACCGCTCCAGTTGCGGCTGGTGTGATTCATACGGATTTCCAAAAAGGCTTTATCAAAGCCGAAGTTGTTTCATTTGAGGACCTAGTAGCCGCAGGTTCAATGGTTGAAGCAAAAGCAAAAGGGAAAGTTCGTATGGAAGGTAAGGATTACGTAATGTCCGATGGCGATGTAGTGGAGTTCCGATTCAACGTTTAATTTTCCGTAATAACCGTATAAAAACCCGCTCCAAGTGGAATTTCTAAGCATTTATTGGGGGCTAACCCCTTAAAATCACCCTATCGTTAAGGTCGTGAATTTTTTATTGCGCAAGCGGGGCAAAGGTAACTTAAAGCGACTAGGTCGTATCTCACTCTCAATTTTACAAATATCTACCACTCTTATAGCAATTTCAGCAATTTCTTCCGCGCCAGCAAATGCAGCATGTGCCACAGACTTTCCAACAGTTGGCTGGCAGGCGATTCGCTCTGCTTCTGCAAGTGCCACATTGACCGACACAACTAATGATTTCACTCCTTATCCAAGTGGTGGCACTGCAGACATTTCTTCTGTGAATGGATCGGCCATGGATTGGTTTTCATCAGGCGAAGGTTGCGATTTCTTTTTCAGAATTCGATTGAAAGGTAATCCTGCGCAAGGCACAGGTATAGACAATAATATTTACTTGGTTGCCTTAGGGCGTGGCAGTACACCAATTGTTTGGACAGGAATTAACGGTGCTGGAAATAATAAAAACTCAATAGTTTATGTGTATAACCCAGTAACTTCTACTTATATATCTCAAGTAAGCGTTTCTGGTTCTAATGGAACTTCTAAAATAAAAATGGTTGCGGATACAGTCGGTGGTACAACTGAGTATTTGCTTGAGTGGCGAGTTGCTAACTCACTTTTGCCTGCATCAGTATTCACAAGTCCTGTTGGTTTTTTTGCTGGAACAAGTCAATCAAATACTATATCTACTATCAACGCTGATTGTATTAATTCATTAACTTCAAATGGGACTGCAAGTGGATCATGCACAGTTGATTACACAAAAACACTTGCCGCGGATCTAACAGTAAATACTGACTCAGCTGTTAGACCAAATATAACTTCAGTTACACCAAATAAAGGAACTTCGGCAGGTGGCACCACTGTAAGTATTTTGGGAACAAATTTAACTAACACCTCACAAGTATATTTTGGCGGAACTGCGGCAGCGATAACTTCGAGTTCAAATGACTCTATTACAGTTAGTGTTTCTACGCCTTCCGGTGGGGTAGGAGCTGTTGATGTTTATGTAGTTGCTCCAGGTGGAACTTCTAACACACGGATAAATGCATATACATATATAGCGATTCCGACTGTTCTAACGGATACAGCAACGGCAATTGCAGCTAATTCCGCTCAATTGAATGGTCTTGTACAGGCCGGTGCTGATACCTCGACAGTTAGTTTTTTCTGGGGGACTTCAAATACTTTATCGAGTGGCGAAACAGTTACTGCTTCACAGAGTCCAGCATTAGGTAATGACAACACGCAAGTTTCATATAATTTATCTGGGCTTACCACAAATACCACATATTATTATAGAGTTTCAGCCACAAATAGTTTAGGAACTTCCTATGGCACAATAAAAAGTTTTGTACCAGTTACTACTTCATTAGCTATCAGCACCACCTCAATTGACGTAGGCACAGTTGGCACCAGTTATAGTTTTAAACTTAATGCAACTGGTGGAACTGGTACCTATTCAAGTTGGGCAATTACAAGTGGAACCTTGCCCGCAGGTTTAACTTTCAATACAACAACTGGAGTAATATCAGGAACGCCTACTGAAACTGCAACTGCGCGGAGTTTAATTTTCTCAGTCACAGATAATTTGACCCCTACCCCCCAAACGGCAACAAGAACTTTAACTTTAACTGTTAATCCTGGCGTAGCGACAGCTACTACCAATGAAGCAACATCTGTTGCTGCTACCAGTGCAACATTAAATGGTTCCATTACTGCGAACGGAGCTAGTACTACCATTACATTTTGCGTTTCAACTTCACCTACCACTACAGCAGGTGCATTGACTTGCGCAACCAGTCCGGTAGCGATTGGTGCAACTTCTCCATCTACAACTTCTACAACTTCTAGCGCATCTGCGTCGGCAACCGGTCTTACTTCTGGAACCCAGTATTACTACCAAATTAAAGGCGTAAATAGCGCAGGAACTTCCTACGGTAAAGTTTTGAGTTTTGTACCATCCTCCGCGCCAAACGTAACCACTAATAATGCAGATACCATCACCGCAACCTCGGCAGAATTAAGCGGATCTGTTACGGCAAATGGTTCAAGCACAACAATTACTTTTTGCGTGAGTACTTCTAATGCCGTAAATGGGAGCGGCGCTTTAACTTCTTGCTCACTATCACCGACTTCATCACCACTTGGTACGCTTTCTAGCACATCAGCAAGCGCTAGTTCAGGGACTTTATCTGCTGGAACTACATATTCTTACCAACTAATTGGCACTAACTCTTCTGGCACAACTTATGGAAGTGTAAAAACTTTTAATACTTTAATTGCCGCCCCTGCCTTCACGATTTCACCAATCGCAGAAACTGTTACTGTAAATACGGCTATTACTGGTTACACGATTTCATCAACTGGCGGTGCAATTGCTAGCTATGCTCTTTCCAGCACACCGGCTGGATTAACATTTGACACATCTACTGGTTTACTAAGTGGATCACCTACTACGGTTGCCGCAGCCACTTCTTACACAATTACAGCGACCAACGCGAATACAACTACAACTAGAACATTTACATTAACAGTCGTTAAAGCTAGCCGAACTCTTACAATTGATTCAGGTTCCTACACGTCAACTTATTCAAAATTGGCAACAGGGCCGACGCTAACGAGTACGGCATCAGCTGGAAGTGGCACAAAAAATTACACAAGTTCAACTACTGGCGTCTGTACCGTCAATTTAACTTCCGGAGCAGTCTCGTTTGTCTCAGTAGGTACTTGCCGAATTACGGCATCAATAGCTACTGATGCCACATATTTAGCAGCAACTTCAGCAGAAATAAATTTTGCAATTGCTCTAGCAAGTCGAACTTTGAGCATAGATGAAAGTTCTTACACATCGACTTACACCATGATCGCAACTCCACCCACGCTCACTTCCACACCATCTGCCGGAACATCGACGGGGAAAAGTTATGCAAGTTCCACTTCGGGAGTATGTACCGTGGAATCTTCAACAGGGCTAGTGGCTTTAGTTTCAATCGGAACTTGCACCTTAAGCGCTGCGATTACTGCTGACTCAAATTACAGTTCCGCAAACTCCGCCTCAATATCATTTACGATAACTAAAGCAAATCAAACAATCACATTTCCATCGATGGGTTCGATGGTAGTTGGAGAGACAATTAGTGTTACAGTTTCAGCAACTTCTGGCTTAACAGTTACGTTAACTCCAACAGATCTTTCAAAATGTACAATATCTGGATTGGTTGTAACTGCGGTAGTAGCCGGAGACTGCACATTGACAGCAACTCAAACCGGAAATGGAAGCTACAACGCAGCAAGCTCAGTTCCACAATCTTTTGTAATATCAAGCAGCTTGGCCGCGCCGATTATTTCAATTTCTCCAACGGCCGAAACAGTCACCGTCAATACCGCAATTACTGGATATGTGGTTAGTCAATCTGGTGGCGCCCCTGCAAGCTACGGAATATCTAGCACTCCTGCTGGGCTTTCATTTGGTACATCTAATGGCCTTTTAAGTGGATCGCCAACATCTGTTGCCGGAGCAACTATCTATGTAATCACCGCAACAAATGGAGCTGGTAATTCGACTTCTAATTACACACTCACAGTATTAGCTGCTCCTACTATTTCATCCTTGTCTCCAATAGTTGGCACGATTGCCGGCGGAACAACTGTGACAATTACCGGAACGAATTTAACGGGAACTAATTCCGTTACCTTTGGCGGAACTACTGCAACCATAGTTTCCACAAGTGGAACTTCAGTCGTTGTAACTACACCAGCGCACGCACTTGGGTTAGTTAACGTAGTGCTTACAGTTTCTTTTGGCGGTTCTGTAACTTCAACTGGAGCATTTACATACGTTCAGCCCCCCGCATTTTCAATATCTTCTAGCGGTGAAACCGTAACCGTAGGTTCGGCTATAACTGGCTACACCATTACTTCTACTGGAGGAGTTATTTCAAGCTATTCATTATCCAGCACCCCAACTGGATTAAGTTTTGATTTAACTTCTGGGCTGTTGACCGGTTCGCCAACTATTGCGGCTGGCGCAACTATATTGACAATTACCGGAAGCAATAGCTCCGGAACTGCAACTAGAACTTTTACCTTAACAGTTTCTAAAGCTACTCCTACATTTACGTGGAGTGATACTTCAGTAACGCTTGGCGGCCCAAGTTTTTACGACACACCAACCGCCTCTGTAGCGGGTACTTTCACTTATGTATCAAGTGATACACCGGTAACTACAACTGGAAATAATTATTTTACAATTTTTGCAGCGGGCACCGCGGTAATTACCGCAACATTTACTCCTACAAATACCACTAATTACATTTCTGGTGGAACCGCTTCAATGACAGTTACCGTGAATTCAGTCTCTAAAACCAATCAGGCAGAATTAGTTTTATCCGATACCTCAGTTGTGTATGGAGCGACCCTAACTCTTACTACTACCGGCGGTTCTGGATCTGGCGCACTAACTTATACAAGTTCGGATATAACACTTTGTTCAATTTCTGGAAGTACATTAACTGCTCAATCAGGCACTGGCACTTGCACAATTACTGCTACAAAAGCTACTGATAGCTCTTACAATGCAACTTCCGATACCGCAACTGTGACTCTAACTAAAGCCAGTCAAA
>Ga0214919_10011262_pt1 | contig 11176 bp, 9 predicted proteins | sample LL1503_MetaG_FD_177994 | JGI IMG/M metagenome (GOLD analysis project Ga0214919, IMG submission 177994) | Freshwater microbial communities from Lake Lanier, Atlanta, Georgia, United States - LL-1503 | ecosystem: Environmental > Aquatic > Freshwater > Lake | place: USA: Georgia | collected 2015-03-15
CCCGCACTTTCATTGGATTCTGCGTCCGTTGCGGAAATATTGAACCTGGAATCGCGCCAACACCAAGTAATAAAAGTAGTATTAAAGCAGTACGCATGCTTGTAAGTTGGCGCCACAAATAACGGAAGAAGCTGAAACCTGTAAGTTCAAGTGGTTTATCAGACATTAAATCACCGGCGCAAAATCAGATATTAGAGATCTTAAATTAATCATGACGTCATTCCAAATTCCAAATACTTGCATTAGTCCGATAAGTATTAAGAAAACTCCACCGATATTTGTAATGTAATTACCGCGTTTTGTTAAAAACGACCGGAGTTTGCGAGATTTTTCTAACGCTAAGCCAAATAGCAAAAACGGTAAGCCCAAACCAAAACAATAAGCTAGCGACAGAATCGCACCTCTTGCCGCACTTCCCTCTTGGAAAGCTAGAGTTTCAACTGCACCAAGGGTTGGACCAATGCAAGGTGTCCAACCTAATCCAAATAGAAAACCAAGAATCGGCGCACTTGCTATTCCCGAAAACTTTTGCATAGATGGACGCCAACTCCATGAAAATTTTTCACTATTAATGAAGATAAAACCAAACCCAATTGTTAAAATACCCAATACTCGGGTTAGCCAGTCAGAGTTTTCAGAAATTGTGGCGCCGAGTGAACCGAATAGCGCGCCATAAATAGCAAATAAGAATGCAAAGCCCGAAATAAACAAAACCGTACCAAGTACGATTCTAGATTTTGAATTACTTACTCCAGCTATATAGCCAAGAAATCCTGGCAATAACGGGAGCACACATGGCGAAATAAATGAAAATAACCCCGCAATGGCGGCAATCACCATTGCAAAAATAAGATTCCCATCAAATACTTGGTTTACAAAAAAATCGCTCATGCTACTCCGCCAACAATTTCTTAATTAAGTTTTCTAAAGCTAACACTGTTATTTCGCCACTTATTCGAGCTGCAATTCTGTTTTCTTTATCCAGAACTAAAGTTGTTGGGATTGCGTTGGGTGATAATTCACCGCGGAATTTCAATAAAATTGCATCATCAGTCAACGTTGGATAGGAAATTCCGAATCGCTTTACAAATGCATTTGCAGAAGAAAGATTGTCTCTCGTTAATATCCCGATAAACTGTGCCTCTGGATACCTATTAGCTAAAACTTCCAGAGCAGGAGCTTCGGCGCGGCAGGGCGAACACCAAGATGCCCAAACATTAACCACTGTAATTTTCTTGTTTTTTGCGATAAATGTGGCACCATCTAACGTCGGACCAGAAATTTCTGGTGCAGCTTTTCGATCTCCTTTCGCAATGAATACAACTGCGCCGTTTCCTGATATGAATTTATCTTCGTTTGGTGTCGAGATACCACCTCCAGCACAACTTGTCAGAGTCAAAGTTAATGCAATAACTAATGTAATTCGTTTCATATTAGGATTTTTTTGGAAGCAAATGCGCTGCCGGTTCACTGTAACTTAAACCTGAAATCATTCCATTACTATCAAAATGAACACTTGTAATAGAGGCTAATGTGCATTGGCGTTTTCTAGGATCATGCAAGAAATTTCGATGCTCTATCGCAGATCGCATTATCCAAATCGGTAATTGATGCGAAACACAAATTGCATCTTTACCTTTTGCAGCTTTGTTAGCTGAGAAAATTGCAGCAAACATACGATTTACTTGATCAACATATGGTTCACCCCATGATGGACGCCATGGGTTCCATAAATGTCGCCAAGCACTCGGTCTACGCAATACGCCATCACCAACTCCAAATGGTTTTCCTTCAAAAATATTGGAAGCTTCAATTAAACGATCGTCGGTGGTGATTTGAATGTTATGCATTTTTGCAATCGGAGCAGCGGTTTCTTGCGCTCGTTGTAGTGGGGAGACATGGAGCGCGCCAATATTTAGATCTTTAGACCATTTTGCAACAGCTTCAGCCATCGCTACGCCACGTTCAGATAAACGCCATCCTGGTTCTCTTCCATAAAGAATTTTTCCAGGATTTTCAACCTCGCCGTGACGAAGCACGTGAACGGTTGATTGGCTTTCCATGACTTAAGCATAAAGCAGTAATTCGCGACGAGTTCCGCTTCTTTCGCTAAGGTATGGATATGGCAATCAACGTTAAAAGGGTTGCCTTTTTTGATGTAGATAACACTCTAATTAAAGGTTCAACTATTTTCTTTCTGGGTCGCGGGATGTACCAAAGAGGTTTTTTCTCGAAAAAAGATATAGGCGCATTCGTCCTGGCAAATTTGCGGTATCGAATGACTGGCACCGAGAAGCCAGAAGAGATTGCTAGATTTCAAAAAGCTGCCACAGATTTCATTGGTGGTCATGATGTTTCTGAGATCAAAGCAACTGGTAGTGAAATTTATGATGAGTTTGTTTCGCCAGCGATCTGGCAAGGGACAATCGACATCGCCAATCAACATCTAAAAAATAGTGAAGAAGTTTGGTTGGTGACTGCTGCTCCAGAAGATATGGCAAATTTAATTGCAGAGAAATTGGGTTTGACTGGTGCAATTGGCACAAAGGCTGAAGTTAAAGATAATAAGTACACCGGAAATTTAGTTGGAAACTTATTACATGGTCGCGAAAAAGCTAACGCAATTAAGTTGCTTGCAGTTAAGAAAGGTTTCAACCTAGAAGATTGTTATGCATACACCGACAGCCATCATGATTTACCTTTATTAAATGCGGTTGGAAATCCGTGCGCCATAAATCCAGATGCGAAACTCAGAATTATTGCTTTTGCAAACGGATGGCCAGTTCATGATTTCCGGAGACTTCGTTGGGTGAACCGTTTTATTGGGCCGGTAATTAGTCGCTTCGCTGGCCTCTTCGCATTTATTAAGCCAAGGCTTCGATAAAGCGCTCAGTAAATTCTCGAATAGGCAGAATCGATACTTCTTCGGTAATGTAAGCCAGTTATGTCTGATTTAAAAGTGGTCCGTTCAATCATGCGATCTGCGCCATCGTTTGCTGATGAGTTGCGCGCCCGCAGCGATGCCCAACTTCAGACTCTTTTCAAATTGCGGGCAGATTTACTTGCACCAGTTCCATCAGATATGACTGCGCTTTCAATTAGAGCAACTTCTGGACCGAGTCTGGTTCGAGCTATTGAATCGTTAAATCAATGGCAATTTGAGGTTTTAGAAGCGTGTGTGGCTTTAGAAGAACCGCTTTCCATTAAATCAATAATTGCTGCAACAGATAAAGCTGCTACGCCAATCATCGAAGAACTTATCGAACGCGCGCTGCTTTATAAAGATGGTGAAGATTTGCGCGCCCCAAGAGCGCTGCGCGACATGATTGGAACTCAACCAGCCGGACTTGGCCCTGTTGGACCTGCAAAAGTTAAATTTAAAGATTTAGATGATGCACCAAAAGCTGCACATGAAATTTTAGAAAGATTAACTTGGGGACCGCCGCGCGGCCAAGTTGGCGATGTCAGAAAAAAAGGTACCGCGGTTGCTTGGTTAATAGAGCATCACTTTTTAATTCCAATGGATCAAACAACAGTTGCAATGCCCCGAGAAGTTGGACTTTATTTAAGAAAAGGCAAAGTACATAAAAAAATATCGATCGCAGCGCCCGAATTGATTGGTGAAAAGCGAAAGCAAAATGAAATCGATCGAGCTGCAATCGCTGGTATAAGTAATATTTTGCGTTGGTGTAATGAATTAATGAATTTCTGGGCAGAGGAAACGCCTTCAACATTGCAAGCGGGTGGATTAGGAATTAGAGATCTTAGAAAAGCTGCAGAACACTTAGGAGTAACGGATAATTGTGCAGCTTTTGTTGCTGAACTTTGCTATCTATCTGGCTTAGTTGTTGCCGACCCAGATGGTCGAGTGCTGCCAACTACTGCATTTGATATGTGGCAGTTAAAAACTCCAGAAGAACAATGGGTAGAGATTGCAACGCTTTGGGCGCTAACTTCAAGAGTTGCTGGTTTAGTTGGTAAAGCTGATTCCAAAAATGTAAATGCGCTTGGATCTGAATTAGACCGAGCAAATGCTGCAACCATTCGAAGTCATATTTTGCAGATGCTCCTTGGGAAAACCGAACTAGCCCCGTCGCTGGAGAGCGCACAAACCTTTATTCAATGGGTTTATCCCAATCGCCGCGGTGGCACGCTTCATGCTGATTTAGTTGAATGGACACTTCGCGAAGCCGAATGGCTTGGCATTACCGGACAAGGCGCACTTTCATCATTTGGAAATAGGTTTGTTGAAGATGCAGATTCGATAAAAATTAATGAAGCGCTACCAAAACCCGTTGACCACATTCTAATCCAAGCCGATAACACTGCAATTGCTCCTGGCCCACTCACGATTGAAATTGCGCGTCACTTATCAACTTTTGCCGATATTGAAAGTCGCGGTGGCGCAACTGTTTATCGGTTTAGTGAAAGTTCAATTCGCCGTGGATTGGATCATGGTCACTCCGGTGATGAGATTCGCACTTTCTTAACTAAAACTTCTAAGACGCCAATGCCCCAACCACTTGAATATTTAATTACTGATGTTGCCCGCAAACATGGTCGACTTAAAGTTGGATATGCAAATACTTACTTAAGGTGTGAAGACGAATCAACAATTAACCAAATACTTGGCGACAAACGACTAGAACATTTGCGGTTAAGACAGATTGCTCCTCAAGTAATTATCTCCGATACGGAATCGCGAGAAACTATTGAAGAACTGCGAAGCGCTGGTTACTTTCCTGCCGGTGAAAGTAACACTGGTTCGGTAATTACCGCAGCTGGCCAAACCCGAGCAAAATCTCGCCCTAAACCACCACGAATAATCGGCGAAGCTACCGAACCTTCGCAAACTATTTTAAATTCTGCTGTCAGAGCACTTCGCGCTGGTGAAAAAGCATCGGCTCGCCAACCACAACGGGGCGCTGAAGTTCCAAGAAGCACTGCAAATGAAACTATGGATATGTTAAATAAATATATTGGCGAAGAAGTTTCATTGATAATTGGTTATGCCGATACAAATGGTGGCGTAACACAACGAATAATTGACCCTATTTCTATTTCTCTTGGAACTCTAGTTGCCCGAGATCACGGCTCAGGCGAAGTTCAACACTTCAGAATTCCGCGTATTACCGGCGTAACTCCCGCATGAGCAGCGATTACGGCAGACTTAGCGCCATGATTATCGATGACCTAAAACTCTTAGTTGAAACCGAATCCCCAACTGAAGATTTAGCTGCATGTCAAAAAGTTATGGAAGTCGCTAGCCAAATAACTAAAAAATTGCATGGCGAAACTGGCGAAATAATTATTGAGAATGGTCGGCCAGTATTTTGGTTTGGCGCAAAGAATCCTAAAATTATTTTGCTATGTCACCTGGACACTGTCTGGCCGCATGGTTCGTTCCAACCAGTATGGAGCGTTGAAGGTGATGTGGCACGCGGACCAGGTGCTTACGATATGAAAGCTGGATTCTTACAAGCGCTATATGCCATGAAAGATTTATCCCGTGAAAAAATAGCGCTGGTCGCAACCTCTGATGAAGAGACAGGTAGTGCAACATCTCGTGGCATGATCGAACGAATTTCTAAGAACGCAGATGCAGTTTTAGTTTTTGAATCTGCAATTGATGGGAAAGTAAAAACTGGCAGAAAAGGTACTTCGATGTACAAGATTGTTGTACATGGTCGAGCTTCACATGCTGGTCTAGAACCTGAGAAGGGAATTAACGCAACCGTTGAAATTGCAGAAGTTGTGCAAAAAGTAATTGCATTACAAGATTTAAGCAACGGTACGACTGTAGTTCCAACTTCAATGGCTTCTGGCACTACTACAAACACTGTTCCTGCAATTGCAACTTTAGATATCGATGCACGTTCATTTAAAATGTCTGAGTTAGAACGCGTTGATGCCGCGATGAGAGAACTAATGCCATCAAATCCAGAATGTAGAATTGAAATTGAAGGTGGCATAAATCGACCGCCGTTAGAACTTTCAGCAACATCTGCTTTATACGATCGATTAGAAAAAGTTGCAGCCGCGACCGGATTTAAACCAGTTGGATCAGCTCAAGTTGGCGGCGCTAGCGATAGCAACTTCGCAGCGGCTGCAGGAGCGCCTACTCTGGATGGACTTGGAGCGCTTGGATCAGGTGCACATGCGCTCTCTGAATGGGTCCAAATCTCCGCAATGACCGAACGTTCACAATTAATCCATGAATTTATTAAGGATTTAATTAAATGAGCGATGGGCCGTTAATTGTTCAGAGCGACAAAACGCTTTTACTAGATATCGATCATCCGCTATCAACTGATTGCCGTCGTGCTATTGCGCCTTTTGCTGAGTTAGAAAAATCTCCAGAACATATTCATACTTATCGACTCACATCATTAGGTCTTTGGAACGCTCGGGCGGCTGGACACGATGCCGAGAAAGTTATTGATGTTCTAATTAAGTACTCTCGATTCGCAATTCCGCATGCATTGTTACTCGATGTTGCTGAGACAATGGGACGTTATGGACGACTTCGATTGGAGTCAGATCCAATTCACGGCTTAATTTTAATTTCTACTGATCCTGCCGTTTTACAAGAAGTAGTGCGTGGCAAAAAAGTTGCTCCGCTGCTAGGCGCGAGAATTGATAACGAAACAATTGCGGTGCATCCAAGTCAACGCGGACATCTAAAGCAAGCGCTACTTCGCTTAGGTTGGCCAGCTGAAGATTTTGCTGGATATGTTGATGGCCAAGCCCATGAGATTTCATTACTTGAAGATGGTTGGAATATTCGGGAATACCAAAAACTAGCGGCTGAAGGTTTCTGGCATGGTGGATCTGGTGTTGTCGTACTTCCTTGCGGTGCTGGCAAGACTATTGTCGGCGCTGCCGCAATGGCACACGCGAAAGCTACGACTTTAATTTTGGTAACAAATACTGTTGCTGCTCGCCAATGGCGCGATGAATTATTGCGCCGCACAAATCTTCACGAGGATGAAATAGGTGAATATTCGGGTGCGAAGAAAGAGATTCGTCCAGTCACAATTGCGACTTATCAAGTAATGACCACTAAGAAAAAGGGCTTATTTGCCCATTTAGATCTCTTTGATGGCCATGATTGGGGCTTAATTATTTACGATGAAGTTCATCTTTTGCCAGCGCCGATCTTTCGATTTACCGCTGATATTCAATCACGTCGACGTTTGGGCTTAACTGCAACGTTAGTTCGAGAAGATGGAATGGAAGGCGAAGTATTTTCATTAATTGGCCCAAAGAGATTTGATGTGCCTTGGAAAGAGATTGAAGCTCAAGGCTATATTGCCCCTGCGGATTGCGTAGAAGTTCGAGTTACTCTTACTGAGCACGAACGATTGAATTATGCGACTGCAGAAACTGAAAATCGCTACCGGGTTTGTGCTACTACTGTTACAAAGAAAAATGTTGCCATGGCATTAGCAAAGTTCCATGAGAATGATCAAGTATTAATAATCGGTCAGTACATTGACCAAATAGATGAAATTTCTAAAGATTTAGGTGTTCCAATTATAAAAGGTGATACGCCAGTCAAAGAACGTGAAGTTCTTTATAACGCTTTTCGAAGCGGCGAAATAAAATGTTTAGTGGTTTCTAAAGTTGCTAACTTCTCAATTGATTTACCGGAAGCTTCGATAGCAATCCAAATATCAGGAACTTTTGGATCTCGCCAAGAAGAGGCGCAACGCCTTGGTCGAATTCTGCGTCCTAAGTCTGATGGTCGCGGTGCGCGTTTTTATTCACTTGTCGCTAGAGATACAGTTGATCAAGATTTTGCGCAAAACCGTCAACGTTTCTTAGCGGAGCAAGGTTATTCTTACCGAATCATCGATGCTGATGATGTATTTACTGGGAAGCTTTAATTTCCGAGATAGCTTTAATGAATCGCTCTGGATTAACTCGCCAATAATCATGTGGTGCACCATTTATAAATATAACTGGGACCTTATCCCCGAATTCTCGCTCGAGCTCTAAATCCCCATCGATTAGCCGCTTCTCCAAATTGAATTGCAGTGAGGGCTTCAACTCATTCAATTTTTCTTCAGCGATGTCGCAGAGGTGACAGCCAGAACGGGAATAGATCAATACCTCAATCATTTTTAATTACCTTTAATTCTTGCGCTAAGTGGGAGTGTGAATACTTAATAATTCCTGACAGTTTCGAGCCACCTGCGTAACCGAACATGACCCAATCTTCTCAGCCTGATAGCGTCTCCCGCTATGCGCGGCAAAATCTTCCTCATCACATCTGCTTTAGCGCTCTCAATCCTAAGCGTCCCAGACGCGGAAGCGCTTGGATTTACGAGAACTCCTTCAACTGTTTGGTTCCATACTTTTGCTACCGGAATTCAGAGCAAGCCCTTTCCGGTCGCCAATGCGAAAGCAAGCGAATCATCCAAAAGCGCAAATCTTGAAACAAAAAGTAAATTTATTGTCACTTATACCGGGTTTCCAGATGATGCTAAAGCCGCTTTTCAAGCAGCTGTTGATATTTGGTCAGATCTTTTTCCGTCAACAGTTCCAATTCAAATCAACGTAACTTGGGGAAGACAAGCAACTGCGGTATTGGGTTCAACACGTCCAGATTTCTTTTATAAAAATTTTATTGGTGCGCCAGCTCGTGATTTAAATTATGCCTCTGCCTTAGCAAATGCAATTGCTGGAAAAGATTTAGATCCGCGGCGTCCAGATATCATAATGACGATTAATTCTCGATCACCTTTTTATACCGGAACAGATGGCAAGCCATCGCCACGAACTTACGATTTAGAGTCTGTTGTAATGCATGAAATTGCACATGGCCTTGGATTCTTAACACTCGCTGCATACGATCCGTTCTTTGGCTATGGAAATATCCAAGATCCAACGCCGTTTGATGCTTTTACACAATTAGCTGATGGAAGACGTCTGATGGATTTATCTTCCCCATCGCTTGAGTTAGGAAGTGCGCTAACTGCACCGCTTTATTGGACTGGCGCAAATGGTGTTGCCGCAAATAATGGAATCAAACCATTGCTTTATACCCCATCGACTTATGAAGGTGGTTCTTCAGTTAGCCATCTAGATGAAAAAACTTTTAGACAAAGCACAACTGATGCTGCGATGACACCTAATTTAGATGCCGGTGAAGTTTTTAGATCACCAGGTCCAATTACGCTTGGAATATTGGATGATTTGCGCACCAAGCCTGGCGCTGGAATTCCAGTTGGGTTACCGGAAGCGCCGCGAAATGTTAAAGCGCTAATTGGTGATAAATCGGCCATCGTTACATTTGACCCACCTGCAAACTATCGGGCAGCTCAAGTAACTTCTTACTTAGTTACTGCAAGTTTCGGTGGCCAATCTGTTGAAGTTACCGATAGCCCTGCATTAATAACTGGCCTTAAAAATGGCAGTACTTATTCCTTTAAAGTGATCGCTCGGAATCAACTTGGTGAATCTGTAGCTGAACCAAGCAATGCAATCTCACCCGAAGCGGGCTGGAAAACTTCGGTGATTGATGGAATTGCAGATGGCAAATACATATCCACCAACATGTATAAAGGCCAACCAATAATCGCTTATACCGATTCAAAGAGTGGTGATGTAAAAATCGCTACCTTTAATGGAAAAACTTGGGTTACTTCTACAGTAGATGGAAACAGCACTTTGAATGGCAAAACTAATAACAATGTTGCTGGTGATGTTTCACTTTGCGTTTCCGGAACTGGAACTAAACAAACTTTAAATCTCTTTTATCCAGATCTAGTTAATAAAGATTTACGCTACGCCGAATTCAACGGAAAAACTTGGAAATATGAAGTCGTAGATGGCGATGCGCAAACCATTCAAAATTACAATGAAAAAGTACGAGTTCGTACTGCTAGTGATGTGAGTGTCACTAACGCTTGCGCCGTAACACCTTCTGGTCTCCAAGTATTTTACCGTGATGAGAGTCAAGGGGTACTGCTCGGCGCAGTTCGAAGTACTGATACGTGGATTTATGAGTTGATTGATGGCGATCGAACCACTGATGATCGTTCTACTGGCGATGTCGGTTTCCACTTACAAGCAGCTGTAGTTGGTAAAAAAGTTTATGTACTCTACGACTCTATTCTTACAGTTAATCAAAATAGTGAAGCGACTCAAGGTGAAGTACGACTTGCAACACGCAGTACTATTTATCCAGAAGATTGGGTTTATCAAACTATTGCCGTTTCTGGTGGTGCAGTAGCGGTATCCGGTTATAACGTTGCTATTTCTGTAGTTGGAAATAGAGTTTTTGGAAGTTGGTATAGCGCTTCTGGAATCACGATTCCACAACCAAATAAATTAAATTGGGCAGTAATTTCAAATTCAGATCCGGCAGTGAACGCATCAAGCGATGCATATGGAACACCCATTGGAGCCCTTGCAATTGATGATAAGGAGTTGGTATTTGGTTGCGAAAGCCGACTTTGTAAAATATCTAAACTAGATCAAAGCATCCACTTAGTTTCCAATGCTAAATCGGATGTTAAAAGCGATGTAGTTTGGATTACTATAAATAAAGTGCGTTATGCGCTAACGAGTGTTAACGCAAAACTCACACTTCTCAAACCTTAATTACTTCTTATTTCGACGCTGAATACGTGTCTTCTTGAGTAACTTCTTATGCTTTTTCTTCGCCATACGCTTGCGGCGCTTCTTAATTACCGAACCCATATCAACTCCTTTACAAACTCTGAACTTCTCTGAAATTCTATAGCCGTAGGTTACCTGTTAATTCAAGCTGCTAGGTACAAAGGTCGCCGAATACTCACTTTCCACTCCAGATTGCGTAATTATTGAATACCCAAGCCCTTTTTGGTAGCTAATTGCTATCGGTAACTGAGCGCCATTTAATGTTCTTGCAATTTTGATTGTGCCTTTGCTATCAAATTCCAAAAACATCACCGTGCCTGATTTTGGCTTCCAATTTATGAGGGTAGGAACCCCACCTTTTGCGACCAATACTGCGCCACTACCTGCCGTGAGCGCTCCAATGTTTGACGCAATCCGCATACTCCAAAGTGGTTTCGCACTTTGATTGAATTGCGTGATAGCTGCTTCCTTATTGGAACTAGAAGTTGCTAAACCGCCAAGTAAATAGGAATCTGAAACGGTCTCCCAAGTTCTAAAACTCTTTGGT
>Ga0214919_10011263_pt1 | contig 11176 bp, 12 predicted proteins | sample LL1503_MetaG_FD_177994 | JGI IMG/M metagenome (GOLD analysis project Ga0214919, IMG submission 177994) | Freshwater microbial communities from Lake Lanier, Atlanta, Georgia, United States - LL-1503 | ecosystem: Environmental > Aquatic > Freshwater > Lake | place: USA: Georgia | collected...
ACGCGTTAGCTCTGCGGTAGGTCGCACTTTGATGGGTTCTTCCCGCGCCTCGCCCATACGAATTGCATCGATTACATCTGACATTTCGTCGCGACGGAATTCGGATCCACCCGCGCGTTTCTCCAGACGGGCGCGGACTTTTTGTTCCCAATCCACCCAGATTGGATGCTCCGGAATAGGCGACCAAGCGACACGAAGAGAGGGGGCGGGAGTGCCGGCAGCTCCGACGAAACTGACCTCGTCGTCGGAGCCGAATAGCACAATCTGTTTCTTGGGAAGAGGGCCCATAGGTTTCAACCATATGAGAGCGGGAGAAGCCCAGAGACCCCCGAACTTGGCAAGAACCGCTGCGCGAATCCAATTGAGTTCGGGGTCATTTACAACGGCTTCCGGATTTCGAAGAGGTGTGGGTAGGGCATTCCAGCCACCGAATAGGACTGCCAGATCTCCGAGCCCTCCAATCACTTCTATGCGATACTCCTTTCCATTCGCTTTTATACAGCTTTCATAACACAGATTCAAAAAGGGGAGATTCAATACACGGGATGATCGTGCCTCAAAATCCATCCAGTTGCGGGAATTCACATCGCTGTTATTCACATATATCCAGAGTACTGGAAGATCCATGCCGCGTTTTAGCAAATGTCGATCTTGCATAGGATCTTCTGATTGCGCGTGTGAAACAGCATACCATCCTCCAAGAATAGCCGTTGAAAGAATAATACATACCACAACGAGCTGTAGTGTTTCTGGCCTTGCCATTCTCCTGCTTTGTGCTATTATTTGTTAGGGCTATTTATTTGTTAATACCAGCCGCTTCATTCGTTCAAAATATTGGGAGCCGAGGGAATCTTCTTGTGCGGCTCGGAGGCGTCTTTGCTCTTCTCGCTTAGCGGCGGCAGCTTCTGCGGCTTGAATACCGGCGAGTTCCTGGTTTGTGAGCGGAGTGGGTGCCTGTTTTCTACTTGCCGAAAACTGGTCAAAACTTCTTGTTTCTACACGGACATCTGCCACTTGATTCGTGATCATATTCTCACTCGTATAGGCATTTCGGAGATCTGTGAATTTAAGATTCGCATTTGCAGCGGCAGTGAATCCTCCACCTCCCGTGCGCCCGAGTTCAACACCACTATTCGGGGCAAGTGTAAGAGCTTCAGGTTGCCTCACCGTCATTGCCGAACTTGCTTGCCTTTTATGGGCTTCTTCTTCAAACGCACGGTTGAAGACATCGCGGTTGAATTTACCGCCAAAGTTAGGGGTAGAAGATGCGGCATCTCCGCCCTTTAGCCAATCACCGTATCCATCCTCTTCAGGATCTGGAATGCGTGTTTGTTCAAACATCTGATTAAAGAGATTCATGTCCAGCTTTTTTGGATTTAACCGGACAGGTTCCACCATTTCCCATTCTTTGGACGCTCCGTCACGTGTATCACGCAGTCGATCGGGGGCTTCTACTTTCCCTTCTTTTACACGACCACCCTTGACACGAAGCAGGATCTCGCCAAGATATGCATGGGCGCGTGTGATTGCCTCAAAGTCCTTTTCATTCCCTCCCTTGTCTGGATGTGCCTTTAATGCCGCCTTTTTATATGCCTTTTTGAGGGCATCTTCTGTAAGTGCAACTTCCTCCTCAAGTCCGAGAACTTCAAGGCAGCTCTGGAAATAGTTGAGCGCTTTTTTATCTCGATGCCCTTTTATTACGGTGCTGGAGGCACTTTGGGCTTGAGATGTATGGTGTGATAGGGTTGTATGTGGTCTTCCGTTTGCCACTGCGTTTGCCATTGCGTTTGATGCCACTGCGTTTGCCATTGCGTTTGATCCCACTACGTTTGCGATCACTACATTCATAGCCATTTCCCCAGGTAAAGGATTTGGTATTTGACTCGCTTCTACCTTGGCAATATAGGCCAACATCTGGGCATAAATTCCAGCAGACCGGAAAGATGCTACATATTCCGGAGCCACTAAAAGAGTGCGTATCATTTCAGCACGCGTTTGAGGATTTTGAATCCCTAGCAAGTTCTTATAAATTCGGACATGCGAGGAATTGTATGATTGGACGTTTCCCATTAGCTGTAAGACTGAAATTCTTCCAGAAAAAAATACCGACAAGAACCACTATCTAATTTTTATCTAAATATCTGTTATATCATGGAACCCCATTGGATGCAAGTTATTTCAAATGCCACCGTCTGTAATTGGTTCTATATTTTTTTCTTAGTGTATGCCGCGCTTATAATCATGTTAGTCGTATCAATACTAATTACTTTGACAAATAAAGCTGCTAGGCAAAATCTTACATTTCCATATATAGTTGGAGGTACAGTATCTTTAATTGTTGCCACTACACAATTCCTATTTTTCTATATTCTATGTGACCGCTCTTTGAAACCTCAATAAATATCTGATACCCGAATATAATGTCGCTTCTTTCGAACGCAAGCGCAAATTTCAGTTCGGCAAGTAGTAAAAGGTCCTATATTACTACGACTCCCTTCAATACCTCTATTTTCACGTATACTACCCGCTTGAATACCTCTAATTTTAAGAATGAAGGGCAGCTTGCCGTGGTTTCTGCTCTTCCTTCTGGGGCCGCGTTAACCGCAACAAATTGTCCGGCTGGGCGTATTTTGCGCGAATCGGGTCGCAAGATTTACCCCGGTGCCAATCCTGGTCTCGCGGTTGGTGATACCTACAGTGGCACTACTGTAGGAACTACCGCGACCAACCACATGTGGGTTCTTGTGTTTGATTCCGTGACTGGGCTACGTGGATTCATTGATCCTAATGCACCCGGGTTTGCCGTCTACAACTCGGATAGGAATGCCGCATATGTGGATTTGGGTGAGCAAACCGGTGGGCCCCCTACTCGCTTGGGACAGTCCGTGTACAGTGCTGGAAACGTCACGAGCGGCGGCGGTTTGCTCGGATATGCTTACACTGGAACTCTTGCGGCGGTCACTCAGCTAACCAACAAGGGTACTGCCGTAACGCTGAATACCCCTACAGGGCAAATTACTATGAACAATGCACAGCTTAACGCCGGTACTAATGTGAGCTTCACCTTCACTAACTCATACATTAGCTCTGCCAATGATGTGGTTCTTCTTAGCTTGGCAACTACTACCGGCCTTGGCAACTATTCCCTTGTGGCGGTTCCAACGGCTGGTAGTGCGACCGTTACCGTGCGTAATACCACGGCCGGTAACTTGACAGATGCCATTGTGATACAGTTTGTCATCATTAAGGGTGTAAACCTGACTTAAGGCGCATAGCCGTAAGAATCGGAAGTTCCGCTTCACACTCCCAAAGGAAACGCCGCCCTACAGAAAAAAACCCAAATTGCTTTGGCCAATACGCGGGCAACTTCCCAGGAAGTTCCCGAAGCCTCGCATCGCGCACTAACCACCATGAATCCATTGGTAATACCATCGCCAGCTGCTCCTGTGGAGCCACCGGCGTTGTTGGAGGATTCGCCTCTAATTTCGTCTTCGGAACCTCCCCCGCCAAATCCGACCAAAGAGGCGGGACATTCCAGGGAAAATACCAAGAGAAACTTACCGGCTTTCCCAGATAATAATCCAGAATCCATTGAAGCCCTCGCAGATATTCCTTCACCGTCTGCCCCGACCCAGCTCCATAGAGCCATTTATTCGTATAGATGCCACGCCAGCCGCCCACAAGACCCTTTTCCAAACTCCAAATGGCCGATTCCTCTTTCCAATCCAACGGGAGTCTTTCTACAGAACTCATCAGCCGCTCTCTTTCATTTCGCGGGGGCATCGGTCGTCCCTTATATTTCTGTGTAAAGTTCTCTATAATCCATTCTTCCTCGTGCGCGGCCCATCGCCGAACAAGCTCCAACACGGTTTCAAGAACAATCTTGTCGCCTACCACTAGCCGCTTTTTCATCGCATGAAGCTCCGCCAAAGTGCTACAGAGAAGATCATGCCCTCCTTCCTTCATCTTTACAGATAATGAATGTGGTAAGAAATCATTCCCGAGAAAACTCATTCCGCAGATGTATTCCATCATGTATTCCGCAGGCGTCATCGCGGGAGGCACAAGCAACTTTAGCAATTCACACACATCCAATGTCGCAAAGACTCCTCCATCCGGCCTTCCTCCTTGAAATTCCGCGAGTTCTCGCAACAGCTTCCACGCCCCTACGCCAGGAACATCCCGTGCAATACTCAGCAGAGAAAGCACAATCAAATCCGCATCCAACCCATAGACAACAACCGATTTCCCCACAAGTCGCGCAGCCTCGGCACGCACCCAGGCCATCACTTTCTGCTCTCCTTCTCCCGGCTCCGCCGCACAACTTACCGACCATCCTCTTGCCGCCGCCAAGACTCGCAGGCCATTTCCCAGCTTTTCCATGAATTGCGTCCCAGGTGTTATGGAATTCGTATCCCAGACTTCTTCACCCGGTTTGCGAACTCCGACTTCCAACTCCCGCGCTGCGAGCCACCTCGATTTGAAACGCCGCAATCTCTGTTGGCGAATCTTTGCCATGGGCACTACGCCATCTACGGCAATCAGCACCGTCGCAGGCCGCCCTGCCGTTTCCCACACTTTTACCGTGTATTTCTTTACAGCTTCTATGAGCGCCCGCTCCCAATCGTCCCGCGTATCCATTGTAAATGCCGGCAGCTTGTCACTCCGAACGCATTGATATATAAGACAATTAAAATCCATCAAAAGAGCATCGCTTTTCACAGCCCCCTTTTGAACCAGCTTTGGAAATCTGTCTATAAGACGTTTGTAATACGATGGAATACCCATACCCTACTTTATATTTGCCCCTTTTCTTAAGGCAGGTCAGAATAGGTATGGGAAGTATATGGTTACAAAATGCATCGAATACGGTGGGATTGGTTGTGCAAGAATGTATGCGGATATTTCCTGATTCGCTATTACTAGGTTCCGGCGTATACGCATTAGTCACCCAATCACTCGCATATGGAATATTGTTTTTAACGTTGATTGAGTCTTCATTTATATACAGCGTGATAAATACATTTTCCTCGTATGTAAGTTTGCTAGGAAGATTTCCACCTTCTACAGGATTCGCAAGTGAAAAATGTAGGTCCGGATTTGTTATGCCAATTGCAACTCTTGATACACTTTCCATGTTTGGCCAGTATCCGCATAGATATCCATTTCCTTCGGCACCCATTTTCATGCTCTCCGTCGCATCCTCCTATATTTTTACAACCCTACAACAACAGAAAAATGAACTTGAAGCTCTCGGCCCGGTGTATGCCACGCGATATTATATGAGTGCCTTATTCCTATTAGTCATTCTTGCTATATTCATCTCTTTCCGGTCTTCTATGGGCTGCGACACGATGGCTAATTTAATTATTTCTTCCGTGGTTGGCCTCATCCTAGGAACACTGCTAGTGTCACAAAATCTGCGATTGTTTGGACCTCAGAGTATCAACCTTATCGGTATTCCACTTCTCCGCAACCGCACGTCAAGTGGTGGTACTTTATATATATGCCCCACGCAAAACTAAATAATCAAACCTACAAGTAATGGAAACAGTCTTACTGTCGGTACGTTCATCTATATTATCAGGGTTTAGAACTCTCCCACTTATATTAATATCTTTTATTGGTTTTCTCGCAGTTGGAATTGGTAATATGGGGCTCTTTATGTTATTTATTGGGCATATTCTCATCATACCGCTTCTATATATATCAAATTGGATATTCAAAAGCTTACCCGCACCGATTCATTCCCGTGTAGGTATGCTAGTTCCAACTGCTACGAGCACTGAGCTATATGATCCTGGATATCCTAGTTTCTGGATGGGGCATATTTGTTTCTTTTTCGGATATTTGCTAATGAATGCGGGAATCTTATACGAAAACCAAAAGGGAGATACAAAGATTGATAAGCAATTTGTGAATAAACGGAAATCAAAAGCTAGATCTATACTTATTTTTGGTTGTATAATACTCGGTATTCTTATTGGACTTCGTATGGCGACAGGTGCTGAAAAAACCGGCGGTATAATCGTTGCACTGGTAGTAGCAGGTGGTTTAGGTATAGGATGGCATGCATTGGTATCTGCGTGTGGTGTGGGAATGGCGGACGTGTTTGGAATTTCATCCCAAATGGGGCCTTCTATAAATCCTATGCCTACAACCTGTGTCTATAGCCCTAAACCTTAAGCATTCTTCGGAGTAATGCGAGTTTTGCGAGCCATTCGCGAAGATGTATTCCATCAATAAGTCGTTGAAGTTTGGCCCGATCTAATACTTCCAAGAGGTTGTCGAATGCCTCTTGAAAGTGTTTTGTGTTCATTTCTGTATACGGTGCCAATGCATCCACTATAGGTATTCGATCAACACCTCTATCTGCGTTTATAGTGTCATGCAGATTCCACAGCCAGAATTTCACGGATTCGTGGAATTCGGTGGGATTCCTTTTATCCATGATTCGTTTCAAAGGATGTTTCATCCGCCATTCTCGATAATGTTTTTGGCATAGGGGGCACGGCAGAATTGCTTCTACAAGCTTTAGAACATTCGCAAAGGCGCTAACTTCATCCATATGTAGCATCTGGGTTGGTTGTTTCCCACAACGTTCGGCGCATATATGAAGCATTCGCCACAAATGTGGCCCCCATTCTCTAGTATGAACCATCCTACCGTGTGCCTAAAATTGCCATACCGCATTTTACCGCACATGGCATACTCATGGAAGGTAGGCTAGGAGCCGCTGTCCCCTCTATTGTATGGGATGCGTTTGAAGAAGCACTTCACACAAATATGTATCGCCTCGCAAAAGATATTGCAATGACACTCGGGCAGCCGAATCAACCGCTCTTGGATGCAATAAAAGCGAACAAAGTGCGCCCCTTTCTTGTAGAAATGAATGAGGATCGTGATATCAGTCTTGTATGTGATTATATATGTCAGAGGCCCGATGCGCCAGCTATCTTACAGCCCTGCGGCCAAGTAGTCTTGTGGGGAATACATTCACGTAGATGCCCGCAACACATGTATTCTGTTCCGGGTGTAAGTCATATACCCTCTGTAAAGGCCATTCAGGTGGATGATCAGAGATTCTATGTTAGCGAGGATGGAACTATATATGATGGTTCTTATACGATACGCGGGACTTTAACAGGAAAAACCGTGAAAATCTTTGAGGTTGATAAAAATTGAAGCACCAGGCGCCCCTTTTTGTGTGTATGCCGCAAGAATTTTCTATAGGGCGACCAATTGGTCGAAAAGAGAAAGAAAAGCGTAACAAAAAGCTGGCCAACCGGCATCGTGACAACTATGGCAAATTTCCTGTACACACTCTTGCGCAGAATATGGAAAAGCAATGGCTTCTTATATATCCTCATGACTGGGTAATGGGGTATTATATTCATCAATTAGGTGTTGGAACAACAATTGTAGAGCGTATGACCTCTCTTCGCGACTTATTGTCCAAATATCGAAAGAAAATAGCTCTAACACAAAATCTCTTTATTCCACCTGGAACAGAAATCAACTTCTTAATTAAATCAATCAAGCACGTAGTAAAAAATCAACGAGTCGTGAATGCATTCCGATGCCTGGCACGGAGATGGCTAAGAAATCGATTCAAGAATGGAAATGAAGAGGATCTTCTTACGGGAGAAATACCCAAAAACCCAATACGCTTAGTTGTCTGGTCCGAGCGCACGATTTATACATTTGAGGCAACTACAATCATGCGCGATATGGTAGGGCGCTTATTCACACAGGAATATCTCTTTCCAAAATATTTAATGCCACGAAACCCCTATACAAATTGTACCATGACCTATAATCAGTTCTTATCTGTAATGTACCAATTGCGACGACTAGGATATTCGCATTGGGCATTGGAGGGATTACTGCTAACACAGTATAGAACCGACGCGTTCATACAGAAGTTTGGGGGAACTATAAAAAAAGAAGTCATATTGCGTGAGTTTAAGAAGCCTGGGGCGGATGTGCTGGATCTCACTCTTACCTTTATAGAAGATCAGTATTGGGAACATAACAAGATGTTCTCTAAAATTCTGTATAAATGGGCACTCGCACATCAACCGAAAAACTATTATATGCGAAAATGGATAGAGCTCTGTAGGGACTATTACATGATAACATTTAGCGATGGAAACGGAAAGTCATATACGGAAGAAAAAAAACGTATTGCGAATGTCTCAAAGAAGTTGTGTGAATCAAATGCGTTTATTGTGTCGCTGTATAAAAAAGAGCATCCTGAGGCGTTAGAAGAACACTTCTATATATATTCGTCCATCGCAATCATAACGGAGATTCCTCCAGTGATTGACGACAATGTCAACTTACAGGGTTTCTGGCCGGATGATGCGCTTGACGGGGGTGAGGTTCCAGCTCCCAATGTCGATGGGACCTAGATTCCATTCCTTGTATTTGAGAGGACCCCAAAGAGTTGCCGCTGGAAGCCGACCATACCATGCCTGAAACGTCTTGGATAGATCTGCGGATGCTCCTGTGCCATGGGATTTGGCGCGCGAGTCTTTGGACCATTCATCGGGTATGTCATCGGGAAAGTATTTTGCATAAAAGGCTTCTCGAATCACGGGATCTTCTTTGACGGCTTCCCACCCTCCGTATAGTTCTGCGACGGAATCCCAAAAGGGCGAATACCAAAGCCCCGATGGTTTTTCCATGCGACCCATTATATCTTTTTCATTGGACTCATATACGGAGAGTTTACCGCGCTGGGTATATCCGAGACATTCGGGGGGGATACGATATATACGACGCTCACGACGGCCCAGCAGCTCGGACCATACGGGTAATTCTCTTGCTACTTCATTGAGAATGGGGTGGAGGACTTGATTCCACGAGGCGATGAATTCTTCTTTAGAGAGACATAGGGCGGCAACGGCAGTGGCGCGCTGCTCCCATATATCCCCGCTCAATAGTTTTAGAAATATGCCCGCTTTTACCCCGTGTTTGCGCATGGCAGCCCGTTTGAGAAATGCATCGGGTGATTCCATACCACGAATGGCACCCCATGCCGTGAGTGTCTTGCGTTGAAGAATAGCGCGATAGGCAAAGCCTTCCACCGGAGTAAAACGACTGTGAATATTCTGTATATTGACACGATCAGGGATTATTTCTGCGCATAGAAGTGTGAGAATACTGCGATCTCGTTTGCCATTTGAGGCGAGGCGACAAAGTTCTGATACGAGGGCCAAAACACATTCTTGTATGATTTCTTCTTCTTGAAATATTCGTGTATACTGCCGATACCAGCCGAGAGCCTTCACACCGAATCCGTAGAGCCATATTTGTTGTAGGGCGGTCATGAGTTCTTCTATCAGCTCCGAGTCCAGTAACTCTAGCGCCCAGAATGTGGCTTCTACCGATTTCCCACGGAGCGCACAAAACATGAGGGCCGCGACAACTTCATCTTGTGTATATAGGTGCCGTGTGAGAGGCATACAGGAATGTGCCAGCGGAGTATAGGCAATTTTACCGTGCTGTGTTTATATTCTACAGTTGAATCCCGCCCCATTAGTAAGAATGGATATCCATACACGGTATCAAAATGCAAATCCGGCAGATGAGATTGTTCCCGGACTTTGGCTTGGAAATCGCCACGCAGCCGCAGATGCGACATTTGCGGCACAGAAGAAGATCCGCGCCGTTTTTAACTGTTCGAAAGATATCCCCTTTCATGCGTCGATTCCCAGGCAATATCGTGTTCCTGTCGACGATAGTCGCCAAGAGCCCGATATTCAGAACATGGAAAAATGGTCCTACGAGATTGTCTATAAAATAGCACATGAAATGCGCAGAGCTGCTGCGGAGAATACGAGTATTCTTGTGCATTGTGCGGCAGGTATGCAACGTTCTGCAGCCGCGACTGCCATGTATCTTATAGCTACACGGGGTCTAACAACGGACGAGGCAATCGCATATATTCAGAGTAAACGTGCCATTGCATTTCAACCGGAAGCGAATTTTGAGAAATCTATCCGAGGGTTTGAGGCGGCATTTACGAAAGAAGTGCGTCCCCAGTTATCCACGAAATAATCGCGGATCTATGCGCACGACGGCGTCTTTGCGAAAATCCAGATTCTGATAGGGCAGTCCTTTGGGATTGGCTACAAGGAGCACGCTGCCCTTGGAGCCTGTCGCATCATGCCATTCTTTTGTATATTGTATAGATTGATGAACATGCCCACAGACCCATGCCACCATTGGTGCTTTCATTAAATCTTCTACATCGGGAAACGTCACACTTTTATCGGGATCGCCGATGAAGCTCTCTTCTTGGAGCCATGTAGTTGGCCCGTAATGCGAAAGAATCATTACAGGTTCATGCTGGGCCTTGACTTTGGAGCGAATCCATGCGAGATCCTTGTTATACAGGGCGCGTAAGAATTCGGGATCTACTGGGCTGGGCTCTGCTTCTACGTAGCGGAAGAATTGGGGGTGCCAGACATGCCCTTCATCGCGAGGAAACTTCCAGAAGGGGAGTCCAAATATATAGAGACCATCTTCGCTCACCATTCCTTCGTGATCTAAGATGGTGATATTCCAAAAGGGTTCTATGATATGTCGCATTTTCCCTACGGCAGCTTCTAAATCGGGTATGGAGCGGCGTTCATTTCCAGATCCGGGTCCAAGAAGTTCGGCTTTCCCGGGAATCCAGATGACAGTGTCCCAATGTTCGGAGCACCATTCTAAAAATGGTTTCAGACCTGTATGGGCCAAGGGAGCCACGTCGCCGAGTAGGGCAAGAACGGGAGCTACGGCAGGTTCCAGTATTTCTTTAAATGTCATCTTCGGCCTCGTTTCCAAATGTAAGTCACTGGCGATCTGTAGGCGCATCTAATCATAATCTCCAATAACACCCACCTTCTACTGACACAGCGGCCCCCGGTATTTCTACGGGACTTGGCCACACCCATGCGTCGTTCCAGAAATGTGAAATGACGGAATGTGTCGCCCAGCGCCGGCCTTTGATTCCGAATAAGACCTGAATAGCTCCTCCGAGAACAAAAGCCGAAATTCCTCGGGCCTTGAGACGACCGGCAATAATCATACCGAGACCCCCACAGCCTATAAGTGTTAGTTGGGCACCGGATGCCACCACAGCTTCTACCACATACTCGACTGCCTTTTGCCACGTATCATATGT
>Ga0214919_10011264_pt1 | contig 11175 bp, 9 predicted proteins | sample LL1503_MetaG_FD_177994 | JGI IMG/M metagenome (GOLD analysis project Ga0214919, IMG submission 177994) | Freshwater microbial communities from Lake Lanier, Atlanta, Georgia, United States - LL-1503 | ecosystem: Environmental > Aquatic > Freshwater > Lake | place: USA: Georgia | collected 2015-03-15
GCGCACAGATTGCCAATTCAGTTTGAGATTCGCTGCCTGCCCCCCCTTCCCAAATTCGGACCTGACCGACCGTGCGAATCAGATCGTTAAAGTGCTCTGGGCCAAGCAGCTCACGCCAACAGTTCAACGCCTCTTGGTGTAAGGATCGCATCGCATCCGACACCTCAAAAACCCGCGAGAGCCGACTGGCCTCAACCCAACGAACCAGCCAAGGCAACACTTTGGGCAAATAAGACGGACGGATGACTAAGGGACCTAAGCGATCAAACAACCAACCTGGCACCTTGCCCAACATTCCTGGCAAGGCAATTGGCGCAGCCGTATCGCAGCTGATGAGGCCAGAGTTTCCGTATGACGCTGCGCTGGCTGGCGGTAACGCATCAATCACAATCACGCGTTGACCCGCACGTTGCAAATACAGGGCGGTTGAAAGACCCACTACACCAGCACCGATCACAATCGTAGTTGAACTTGAGGTTGGCATAAGAGACACCTTTAATATTAAAAAGTACTCGATTGATTAAAAAATTTACTTTTGCGAAACACGCAACTGTCTCAATAACGTGTCCAGCAACAAAATGAAGCCAGTCACTCCAATTAAAAACGCACTGACTGCAGCGATCACTGGCTCAACCTGAAGATGCAAGCTATTCCAGATCCGCACTGGAAGCGTTTCAGACTTTACGCCTGCTAAAAAAAGAGAAATCACCAACTCGTCAAACGACGCCAAAAAAGCAAATAACGCAGCAGATATAATGCCCGGTAGTGCTAGAGGCACAACGACTTTTGTAAAGACTCCAAAGCGACTGCTACCCAGGCTCAACGCGGCCCGCTCTAGATTGATATCCACGTTTTGCAAAGCAGATAATAAAATCAATAAAACAATTGGCAAAGCAATGCACGCGTGACAAATCCCAATCCAAAAAACATTACCAACCAGCTTAAACGGGCCCGACATAAAGTACATGGCAATTGCAGTAATCACGTGAGGCACAATCAAAGGCAAAAGCATAAAAGACAGCAAGAGTTTTTTGCCACGTACATCAGAACGGACGAAGGCGTAGGCCGCGAAAAAACCTAAAAGTGTCGATACGACACACGCAATCAAGGCGATCACGGTACTTGACCATAAGGCACTTCGCCAACGCGGGTCACCAAAAAAAGTCTCAAACCATCTGAGGGAATACGCCTCGGGCGGAAACTTCATGTACCCCTGGCTACCAAAAGCAAGAATCGTGATGATGACGATAGGCGCCATCAGCGTCACCCCGGCGATCGCAACGTAAACATTTAAACTGCGCGTGACCACGCCATCATTCATCATTAGCCACCCATCATTCGGCGCAAATCAGTGACGCGGTAATAGATCGCGTACAAGCCAAGGGTTGCGCCCAGCAACAGCACAGACATGATCGCAGCACTTGCCCAATCAAAGGTCACTTCTACCGCACGCTCAACGAGCATAGCAATCATGACATCTGAGGGGCCTCCCATGAGAGCGGGTGTAATAAAAAATCCGAGTGCCAGAATAAAAACGATCAAAGAACCCGACACGACTCCGTGCAGGCTCAGCGGAAAATAGACCCTCGTAAACGCAAACCACCAGCTAGCCCCCAAACCGCGGGCAGCTCGCATGAGCCCAGGATCAATGGCTTTCAGCGAAGCATATAAGGTCAACACCATATAAGGCAATAGCACATAGACCATGCCAATCAAGATCCCCGTTTTGCTATACAGCAGAGTGAGTGGCTCGTTAATCACGCCAAGCGTTAGTAAAAGATTATTCACAAGACCGTTGCGTCCAAGCAGTACCATCCATGAATACGTGCGCACGATGACGCTCGTAAAATAAGGCACCACAATACAAAACAATATGAGCGAAAAGCGCCAGTCACTGTGAGTCGCCAAAAAATAGGCCAGCGGATAACTCAAGAGTAGAACTAAAAGAGTCACTAGCAGACTAATCCAGTTGGTACTAGATAACGCAGTTAAGACTGCTTTCGAACCAAGCACGGCAACAAACTGCTCGACGATCTCTGAAAAGGTTCCGATACTGCTCAACGATTGAACAAAAAACCAAACAAGCGGCGCTAAAAATACCACGACTAGCAAAGCGATCGCTGGTAATAGCAATACCCAAGACCCACCGAAGGTACTGACTCGCTTCACTTAAGAACTCTCAAACAGTGAAGCGATCGTTGGCCGCGACAAGAGCGCAGAGGCAATGAAGGGACTCGCAAGCTTCATTGATTCACTCTCAGCAAGACACAGTCCTCGACGCGCCACGAAACGGTGACTAAGTCGCCCTTCTCAACAGCAAAGGCCTGCGATGAGTTCTGCGTATCAACAACAATGGTGATACCGGGCTCAATTAAAACCGTCTGGCGCAAGATATTGCCAAGAAAAGATAAGTTCGTGACTGTTCCCTGACAACGATTCCACTCGTCTTGGTGAACTTCATTCAAAGACGCTGAGGGACTCAACACAACGCGCTCTGGTCTCATAAAAATATCTACCTCTGTATCTATTGCAAAGGTTTGGTCGCACTGCGCATGTAACGATAAGCCCTCTGCGGTGCGCACGCTGGCAACAGCTGCCCCAAGGTGGGTAATCTTGCTTCGAACAAGATTCGCCTCGCCTAAGAATTTTGCAATAAAAGTACTGTTTGGTTTTTTGTAAATATCTGCGGGACGTCCGATTTGCTCGATTCGACCATGATTCATGATGGCGATACGGTCTGACATATTCATTGCTTCTTCTTGATCATGCGTCACATACACGACGGTCATGCCAAGACGCTTCTGAATATCTTTGATCTCAACTTGCATTTGATAACGCAGATTTTTATCCAAGGCCCCGAGGGGTTCGTCCATCAACACAATGCTAGGGTTAAAGACAATCGCACGCGCAATCGCGACCCGTTGTTGTTGCCCGCCAGACAATTGACGCGCAAAGCGATCAGCAAAGCCCTCAAGACGCACTAGCTCAAGCGCCTGCATGACCCGCTGAATAAGCTCTGGCTTAGGGATTTTTCTGGCCCGCAGTGGGAAAGCAACGTTATCGAAGACATTCAAATGCGGAAAAATCGCATAGTTTTGAAACACCATGCCAAAACCGCGGTGCTGAGGGGCGACTTGGGCAATGTCACGCTCATCGATGCAGATTTGCCCGGTATCGGCTGCGACAAAGCCCGCCAACATCATTAAGGTCGTCGTTTTGCCCGACCCTGAAGGGCCGAGCAAAGAAAAGAATTCACCTGCTGCAATGTCAATATCGATTGCATCGACGACACATTCTTTACCATAGCGCTTCGTGACTTGGCGAAGCGAGATGCTTCCTAGCTCACGGGCCAAATCTGCTTGCACAAGTGCTAGACTCATACGCGCTCAGCTAATGATCCATTTCGACCATTGAGTTGCAACCTTATTGCGGTTGTCAGCCCACCATTTAATATCAAGCAAAAATCCTTTGGTCTTCGTCCAAGGTTCGTTGCTTGCCGGATCGAGAAGCGATTTGGCCGTTGCGCCATAAGCCTTTGTATTGACGGGGATCGCTTTGTACTTGGCAAGCCAGCGAGACTGAGACTCGACGCTCGTACTAAAGTCAATGAATTTCTTGGCGTTCTCTACGTTCTTTGCCCCTTTAGGTATGCTGTAGGCCTGCACAAGCAACGCATTTTGATTCCATTGCAAGGCAATCGGCGCACCTTCGTCCGCAGCAACCGAGGCGCGAGTGCTCCAGAGCGACCCCATCGACACTTCGTTGTCGGCGATCATCGTAGAGGACAAGGCGCCTGTGTCCCAAAACTTGGGGATCACTGAACGCAGTTTACTGAGCGATTTGAAGGCTCTTTCAATATCAAGCGGATATAGTTTGTCCATCGGGACCCCATCCGCCAAGAGAGCAAACTCGAGGGCAATCGAGCCAGTCGCGATATCAGGTAGGGTACGTCTCATGGGGTATTTTTTGGTATCCCAAAATTCTGCCCATGACTTGGGCTCAGAACCGGGCGCAATCACCTTAGTGTTGTAGCCCAAGACCATCGCATACACAAACGAACCGACACAAAATTTTCTTTTTACTACCGGATCAATGTCAGCGGGATCCGTATATTTAAAGGCCTGATAGTCAATCGGCATTAAATAATTACCGAGTTCTAACTCGAGCAACATGGCATCGCCTGTGTCGATCAAATCAAGCTCGTTTTGACCCGACTTCATCATCGCCAAGAGTTTGCCGTTGGTGGCCGCCACCGGTACCACCTGAATCCCCGTTGCCTTGCGAAAAGGTTCGTAAATTGTCTCGTTTTTAACGGTGTCAAAAGACCCCCCTGGTGTTCGGACGATCACCTGCTGCGCGGCACGTGCTTTGGTTGCCCAGACAAACGGTGCTGCGACCGTCGTCAGTACAGCTGCAGTGTTCAATCTGCGACGAAATAGATTGGGGAGTTTTGATTTAGACATTTTTTTTAACCTTTAGTTGTCATGCGATCGATTACAAAACAATCAAGCGTAGCCTCCGGCGCTTTGACCTTAACAGAGCCACAATCTCACTGTCAATCAATTTACTCGTTCAACTCACATCGTATCGATTCGTGATTTTTATCCGTTAACTTGAGGGGTCATCGCGTGCCGATTTTCATCCCTAAAAGCTCGGGCAACTTTGCAGCAGCTCTTGCGATAAGAGGAATTTTCCGCTGCTGTTCTTCGGCCTCTTCGCAGTTGATGATTCCCCAACGGACTAAGCGACCTCCCACAGTTCGAAAAGGATCCGGCGGAAGATGTGGCAGCGAGCGGGTACAAAAAGGCAGGCTTGACCATTCATCTTTTTGATTCAGCACGAGAGAGGCCAAGCACTGACCCGCAATATAGGTCGGGTTGACACCATGCCCAGAAAAACCACAGGCATAATGCACCCGGGTATTCGGAAACGTTTTAAAGAAAGGAAGACGATCAGAGGACACTTCAATCGCTCCGCCCCAGGCCTTTGCAAGCCCGACTGACTGAAACGACGGAAACAAGCGATACAGCCCGCGCTCGGCGCGGGCAGCACTCCCCGCATCTTGCGTCAGACTGACTGCATTCGCATTACCCGCATAACTAATTGGACCAGACCCCGAACCCATCAGGATCCGTCCATCGGCAGTTTTTCGAAAGTAGTGAATAAACATTCGCAAATCAGACAAGCCTTCATCACCTAGCCAACCAAGCTCTTGCAGCTTTTCAGGTGCAGGGTTAGACATCACCACGTAACTTGAAAACACACTGACGTGCGCCCGAATTTGCGGATCGCTCGCTAACTGCGCGTTAGTTGCTAACACGACATCTTTGGCAATCACTTGCCCTTTAGGGGTTGTCAGTCGATTGGGCGAACCTCTTTCAAGTTGCACCATAGGCGTGTGTTCGAACACCTGCACACCAGCCTCGATCGCGACAGTACGCAGCGCACGAGCCAACCGGGCGGGATGTACCGTTGCACCTTCTGTAAACATGACTCCACCGCGAAACACTGGCGAGCGAACACGGCCTGCGATCTCTTGCGCACTCAAGGCCTGAACAGAGTCAGACACACCTAGACGCTGCGCCTCTGCAATATACGCTGCGATTTTTTTATCTTGCGCAGGCGCCGCAGAAATCTTAATGCTTGGCCCCTCCCTCCACCAAAGGTCGCGCCCACCGGAGGTTGCAAAGGCCCGTATACCATCCTGCGCGCGGGTACCCGCGCGTGCGACAGCCAGCGCTGCGTCTGCGCCAATTGACTTCACCAAGCTCGGCAGCGCAGACCAATAGCCGCTCACTTTGCCACCGTTTTTACCACTCGCACCTGAGCCACACAGTGAGGCCTCAAGCAACGCCACGCTAAGATGCGGCGCACGCGCTTTTAATTGCACCGCAGTCCATAAGCCCGTGAAGCCTCCACCAACGATCACAACATCGACTCGAAGTTCACCTATCAACGGAGGACTAGCAGAGCGATGCCCCTCATGACGCAAGGCCTCTTCAAACCACCACGAAGGGTCGCCAGGCAACACACTAGGAAGCGATTCAGTACTCGACATGGTTCGCGGCCCTTTTGAATTGAATGAATACAGTTATCAGAAACTTACTGAAGATTTTAGTGATTCACGCATTGCCGATGCGCACCCACTGACGAAGGTTTAACTACCAAGCTGTCGCTTGAATATATTGAAAATGATTTCCCAATCGCGATTGAATGCCTGTTTGTTAAAAATATCACGATCGGGCAGTGCATAGCCATGCTCGGTTCTAGGATGCAACTCGAAGCTGTAGGCAGCGGAACAGGTATTGCGCATATACGACGCTAAGGTATCCCGTGTCGACTGTGGTGCGTAAGGATCATTTTCGGCAAACCCGCAGTAGACCTCGCCCTGCGCATGTTTCATTGAAAGATGAGGCGAACTGGCTTGCTCAGTCACAAGATTAGTGCCATGCAAACTAATAATCGCTTTAAAGCGCTCAGGATAGGCACCAGCCACTTTGAAAACATGCCGCCCTCCCATGCAATACCCAACCCCGCCCACGGCCCCCTTGCCTGCCAGAGGCTCGGTCTCTAAAAAAGTTAAGATTGCACCCGTATCCCGCACCACCATGTCATCGGTGAGCTTCGACAGCGGTGTCAGAACCGTCTGCTTATCTTCGGCAGAAAGTGCTTCGAGTGAAATCATCTCGTTTTTTTGATTTCGAAATTCGTTTCTGACACGACCCCATCGATAGTAAAAATCAGGCACTACACAACAATAGCCAGCGACTCCAACTCGTCTTGCGATATCAAATAATTCTTCACGGATTCCCCAGACATCCATGAACAGTACAACTGTAGGAAACGGACCACCAGCTTCGGGTGCTGTTAAAAATGTCTCGATTACACCATCAGCTGTTTTGATTGCTATTGTTTTTTCAATCATTTCCATGTTTCCAAGAACATACTTCTATTGAGGCAAGCCTTTACCTTTTGTCTCAGGAAGAAACCAAGGGATCACCAAGCCAATGACGTAGACTGAGCTCATTGTTAAGGCTGCCTGTGCAACCCCACCGAATGACTCAATCATGCTGCCAGCCATTATCGGAAATATCCAGGCGACCATGCGTGCACCATTGTTCACAACACTCAGCGCTGTTGAGCGAACAGCAGGCGCAAACAATTCAGCAAGATAGATCGCCATCCAGACAAAGCCGCAACCGAGGGTAAAAAATCCATTGATTGGCGCGATGATCATCATGCCAAGCATTGTTGTCGTCATTTTGTAGGTGATATAAGTTGCAATCAAGGCTCCCAAAAAGGTGAAAAATAAAAACCACCGACGGCCAATCCAATCAATAATAAAGCCAGAGGCCCAGTACGCGACAATTCCACCAATCGTGTAATAGATCGTAATCTTTGACCCCCAGGTTGCTGCGTCTGCTAACCCCTCTGCCTTAGCGATGGCAACGGTAAAGGTTGGCAACCAACTTGAAATGGCCCACCAAGCAGTCGTCGTCATGAGTGATAAAAGAAAAGTCAACAGAGTCAATCGCCGGGCTTCAGGCTCTTGAAATAGTTGTTTCAACGTAAAGGGTCGAGTATCGCTGCTAGGTGCTTTCGAGTTTCCGGTCGCGCTCCACCGTTTGTTCGCCAAGGCTTGCATCCACTGCTCAGACTCTCCGATACTGCGCCGGATATAGAGAACAAAAAATGCGGGTAACGCGCCAAGCACAAACATTAAGCGCCACGTATCAGCACCCATTGGGTTGTAGGTTGACAGACCATACCAAACCAAAGCAGCGAGCAAGGTGCCAAAACCGAAACCAGACTGCAGAAAACCGGCGCCTTTGGCACGTGCTTTTTCTGGCCACGTTTCTGCCAATAACGCAATACCAGTACTCCATTCGCTTCCCATGGCTAACCCGGTTAAAAATCGCATGACGCACAGGGTAGCGATTGAGTTTGAGAATGCAGTCAGGCCAGAGAACAAAGCATACAAAAAGACAGACCACAACATCACTCGCTTTCGACCGAAATAATCTGCCAACACTCCCCCAACAATGCCACCAATGCCCCAGCCGAGTAGCGTCATGCCGATAACAAGGCCAGCGTAAACAGAGGGTGTCGCCATTTGAGCAGGCGTCAGAACCGACTTAAGCATTGGAAAAAGTACAACAATCAGTGCAACAGCCTCGAACCCGTCAAACATCCATCCGATGAACGAACTTTTTAATATGTTCCAGTGCTTTGGTGTTAGGCCTGCGTACCATGAATTATTATTTTTAGACTCGGCTACTTGCGTGTTCAATCTCTTCTCCTTTGAGAATATTACTGCGCCCTTAAAGTGACTGTCCCCCTAAAACATGAAGCTTGTACTTAATCAACTTTTGCACCAGATACCTTGACAATCTTTGCCCACTTTGCATTCTCATCCTGAATGAACTGTGCAAATTGCTCTTGCGTCGAGTTCGAAATTTCGATGCCAAGGCTTTCAAATTTTTGACGAACATCCGCTAATTGCAAGACTCGGTTGACGTCTGTATTTAACTGCTTGACGATAGCGCTTGAAACGCCGACGGGCGCAAAGACACCGAACCATTGCAGTGCTTCAAAACCACTTAACCCAGACGCGCTGACTGTTGGAAGCGTAGGTGCGATGGGTGAGGCTTGCGCGCTTGTCACTGCCAGGGCCTTAAGTTTTCCGCTTTGTACATAAGGTAAAAAAGCCACCGCTGTGCCAAACGCCAGCGAAATACGACCGCTCACCAAATCAATCGTCATCGGCGCATCTCCTTTGTATGGAATATGCTCAATCGCGATACCGGCTGTTGACTTGAAATACTCAGCAGTCAGGTGAGACACACTGCCGTTGCCTGTCGAGCCAAAAGACAATTCACCCGGTTTACTTTTGGCTAGCGCGATTAACTCGGTCACCGACGAAACAGGCAGCGACGGATGCGTGACCAACAGTATGGTCGCAGTACCGACTAGCGCAACCGGAGAAAAATCTTTGATGGAGTTGTACGGTAACCGCTCGTACAAAGCTGGGGCAATCGCATGAGTGCTGCTCGTGCCGATTAATAAGGTGTAACCGTCAGAAGCAGCCTTTGCAACAACATCTGAACCGGTCGTGCCGCCCGCGCCGGCTCGATTTTCGACGATCACAGTTTGGCCCAGACTCATCGTCAGTTTTTCGGCGAGAAGTCTACCGACAATGTCGGTTGAACCACCCGCCGGAAAGGGAATCACAAGTTTAATCGGTTTAGTTGGCCAAGTTTGTGCCGTACAGACAGTAGTACCAACGAGTGCAAGTGCGAAGAGCGCGCGGCAAGCAAACCGAGTTATTCGAGACAGCTGATTCTGTGCTCGGGTCATTCGAGACAGATGATGCTGTGCTCGGGTCATTGCGTCGCGTCCTTTTGTGCCTTGCGTTTATCAGAAACAATGCGACCGTCTTTAAACACAAGCTTGAGATCCCGTAAGTTGTTAATGTCGTCGAGCGGGTTCGCGCCAACCACAATCAGATCTGCAATTTTTCCGGCCTCGACCGTGCCGAGTTCGTCGCCGACTCCACAAATCGCAGCACCCGCACGCGTGGCAGCCTGCAAGGCTTGCCAAGGGGTGGCGCCCGCACGTACCCATAAACCCAGTTCAAGCAGTGCGGCATCTTTTAGCGGCCGGATATCTGAGCCCAGTGCCATTTTGACGCCCGCTTTAAGCGCTTTGAGGAACCCCGCTTGATGCACATCGGCTGCAGCGTCTGCCCGGCAGCATAACGAGTGAGAGAGATTACGCTGTTTGAGCCAGCCTCTCTCCCATAAGTTGGTCGCTTGCTGCGGAGTGAGATGACTAATCGCCAGCGTTGGCACATACCAGGTGTCATGTTTCAGAAACAGTTCGATGCACTCATCATCTAAGATATAACCATGCTCAATACTATGTGCACCCAACCGTATCGCATTTTTTACGGCAACCGGGTTGGTGGCGTGTGCCATGACTTTGAATTCACGCAAGCGACAAACATCAAAGGCCGCCTTGAGCTCTTCGTCTAATAAAAAAGAATGACGATGTAAATCCCAGGCTGGGCCCATGATGCCCCCTGAAAGATTCAGTTTGATATGGTCTACGCCATTTTTAATTTGCTCTCGAATCGCCTTCACAAAACCGTAGGGGCCGTCACACTCCAGCGCATGTCCTGACGTTAGAAAATGCCCCGCTGTAGTTGTTAAAAAATGGCCCGCGGCAAACACACGTGGGCCCACATGCTGCCCAGAGTCAAAGGCGCGCTTCCACGCGACATCCATATAATCGTGCGCGCCGGCACAGCGTAAGCCAGTAATCCCAGACTCGGTCATCGCTGCCTGTAGACGATTGCCAAATAAAGTGACCTGTTCAGTTAAGGGCATGTCGGTGGGCGACAAATAGTCTGGATGAATGTGCACGTCCCACAAGCCTGGCAGTAAAAACTGACCCGTCAAATCGATTGTCTCGCAATCAAGCAAAGCATTCGAATCTGCAGCAGACAAGATTTGTTTGATGCGTCCATCTTCAACCAATACCGAGGCGTTCAAGCGTGGCTGGGGGTTGACAGCATCAATCAGGGTGGCGTTTTTTAGAAGGGTTCGCATAAAGTGATGATGAAAATAGTTAAAAATTTAGAGGGATACGGTAGCTTGTTACTGTGCCTGGATGCCAACTTCCAGTGCAAGCTTTTTCCATTTGCTAGTTTCAGACACGATAAATGCGCGAAACTCTTGCGCCGAGCCACCCGCTGGAACAATGTCTCGATCGGCAAAGACTTTCAATAGTTCTGGTAAAGCGAGTACCGCATTGACCTCAGCGTTGAGGCGCTCAACGACTGTCTGTGATGTTTTATTAGGCGTCAAAATCCCAAACCATGTTCCAGCGGTAAAGGTTGTTAAGCCTTGCTCTGCAAAGGTCTGAATATTAGGTGCATTGGCCAGGCGCTGCGTTCCGGCAATGGCAAGCGCCTTTAACCGGCCGCCGCGAACTTGCTCCATGACCGCAGCAGGTGCGTCAAACGAATATTGAATCTGCCCACTGATCAGATCGATGATCGAAGGGCCACTCCCTTTGTAGGGTACGTGCAACGTGTTGATTTGAGTGAGCGATTTGAAAAGCTCGCCTGCAAAGTGATTAGTGGTGTTTTCACCAAAAGAAGAATAATTAAGT
>Ga0214919_10011266_pt1 | contig 11173 bp, 5 predicted proteins | sample LL1503_MetaG_FD_177994 | JGI IMG/M metagenome (GOLD analysis project Ga0214919, IMG submission 177994) | Freshwater microbial communities from Lake Lanier, Atlanta, Georgia, United States - LL-1503 | ecosystem: Environmental > Aquatic > Freshwater > Lake | place: USA: Georgia | collected 2015-03-15
GTGGCCGCGGACGTAGTCGTGGTCGTCGACGGGTTCTGCCCGCCGACGCCACAGCCATGCTTATGAGCGGCGCCTTTGATGATCTTCCAGAAGTGGTTGACGATGAGCCCGCTGTGATTGATGAAGTGCGCGCGCAAGAACTTGAAGAAGGCGAAGAGCCTGGCGATGCGGACAGCGATGCGCCGCGCGATGCGAACACCGAAGGTCGTTCACAACAGCGATTTGAACCGCGCCGCGATCAACGCGGTCGTGGTGGTCAAGGTGGCCGCGGTCAAGATCGCGGTCGTGGCGGTCAAGGTGTTGGTCGCGGTCAAGGCCGTCCGCAATCTTCTCAACCGCAGCGTTCGCCGTTGGCGTCCGCGGGTCGTCCAGATGGTTTGACACCAATCGAAGGCGAGCCTGTTGAAGGCGCGACTCCGCTTGATCCAAATAATCCAACACCTCAATCCACAAATCCAGATGGAAGTCCGCGCCGTCGTCGCGGTCGCCGTGGCGGCCGTGGTCGTCGTGGTGGTCAAATGGATGGCGCGCCTAGTCAAAATGGTGGCAATTCAGCTGGAAATACAGGCGAAAATACGGATGGTCCATCCGATGGTCAATCGGGTTCATCCGAAGACGCCGCACAGAATGGCGAAGGCGAAAATAATTCCAATCAGCCGCACGATCCCAACGCGCCAGCAGGTGATGAACCTCGCGGTCGCCGTCGACGACGTGGCCGCGGTGGTCAAGGTGGCGGTCGCGGTCGAGATCAAGGACCTAACCGCGAACCAATTATTTATCCAAACGCGTCGCAACGCGCCGCGGCGCAACAAGGTTTGAATCCACTTTCAAATCCTGGTTCGTATTCCAATTCTCCAGCTCCATCAAATTCAAACGCACCTAGACAAACGCCCGCGCCCGCTGCGCCAACAAATGCGTCGGGAAATGTTTCCGGCAATGTCTCTGGCAATTCAGCGGCGGCGCAACCCGTGGCCGATGCGCAAAAGAAAACTGGTTTCTTGCGCAGCCTCTACGGCGCCGCTCGACGCGGTCTTGCGCCAGGCGCCGCCAAAGATGCGCAGCGGAAGGAGTAACTAGAAATGACTGCGACTCGACCTGTGCAACGGTTGATCGTGCTTGGTTCGACGGGCTCCATTGGGGTGAGCACGCTCGAAGTTGTTTCACATTTTGCGGCCATGCAGTCCGCGCCCCACGCGCCACAATTTGAAATTGTGGGTCTTGCCGCGGGCAAAAACGCCGCCGAGCTTGCCAAGCAAGCGCGTCAATTTGCCGTAAAAAACCTTGCAATTCTAGATGCCCACGCGTCCCCGCAACTTACGGGCTTTGACAAAGTGCACAGCGGCCCCGACGCCGCGCTGAAACTTATTCAAGACATCGCGCGCCCCGGCGACATTGTGGTGGCCGCCATGGTTGGCTTCGCGGGTCTGGCACCCACACTTGCCGCCATTGAAATGGGTTGCACCATTGCGCTTGCAAATAAAGAAACATTGGTCGCGGCTGGCGCGCTTATGACAGCCGCCGCCAAACGAGCTGGAGTGACGTTGCTGCCAGTGGACAGCGAGCACAGCGGACTTGCTCAGTGTTTGCGCTCTGGCGCTCAAAAAGAAATCACGCGCGTTGTTCTTACAGCAAGCGGCGGACCATTTCGCACATGGAGCCGCGAGCACACTTTCAACGCAACCGTTGAGCAAGCCCTGAATCATCCAACATGGAAGATGGGACCCAAAGTCACCATCGACAGCGCCACGCTTATGAACAAGGCGCTTGAAGTGATCGAAGCACATTGGCTTTTTGATTTGCCAGCCAATCGCATTGACGCCATTGTGCATCCGCAAAGCATTGTGCACGCCATGATTGAATACGCCGACGGCAGCGTGATTGCGCAACTCTCTCCGCCCGATATGAAGTTGCCCATTCAGGCCGCGCTGTGCTGGCCCGAACGCTTTCCTGGCGTGGCCAAAAAATTAGATTGGAACACGCTAAAAACACTTGATTTTGCCCCAATTGATCACGAACGCTTTCCCGCCATTGAATTGGCCAAGCATGTCATTGAACACGGCGGCAGCGCCGGCGCCACACTGAACGCGGCCAATGAAAGTGCGGTCGAGGCATTTATGAATCAGCAGATTCGCTTTGGCGACATCGCACGCATTGTCAAGGAAACGCTTCACGCGCTGCCCACGCATGCAATCACAACCCTAAGCGACGTGGAGGCCGCGGATCAGAATGCCCGCCGCCACGCGCGCACTCTGATCACGCACAATCAAATTCATTCACCACAACCAGCGGGCACTCGGCCGCTTTAAATTTCACTCGCCATAGATCGCCAAGAAAGGCGGAACATTTACACAGTGGAACTTCTCAGCAACACATCAAATATCGCGCTCATTGTGATTGGCTTTGGTCTTCTGATTGCCATTCATGAGTTTGGACATTTCATCGCGGCGCGTTGGGCGGGCATTCGGGTTGAATCATTCGCCGTGGGAATGGGTCCAACTGTCATCGCGTATCGACGCGGCCTTGGCGTTCGCTTTGGCAGCACCGCGCCAGATATTAAAACCCGCTACGGTGCGGAGCCAGAAAAAATTCCAACAGCCGAACTGCACGCGGACGGAGTTGGCGAAACTGAATATTCACTGCGCCTGCTTCCTATTGGCGGGTTCGTACGCATGAAGGGTCAAGAGGATATTGACCCAAGCAACACCAGTGACGCCATTGACGGTTATGGCAGTAAACCCGTATGGAAACGCATGATTGTGGTCAGCGCGGGCGTGATCATGAACATGATCACGGCTGTGATTTTGTTCGTGATCGCATTCATGATTGGCGTGAAATTTGAAGCGCCAATGATTGGCACGGTGCGCCCGGGCAGTCCTGCGGCCAACGCGCGAAATCTTGATGGCGCGCCCAACGGCCTCATGCCCGGCGACCAAATTAATTCCATCAACGGCGACCCCATGACCACTTTCGCCGACATTCAAATTGGCGCGGCCATGAGCCACCCCGACCATGAATTAATTTTGCAAGTCACGCGTGTCGGCTCGGCAACTCCATTGCAATTTCAACTTGACCCCATCAAAGACACCAACAGTGGATTGCGATCATTTGGCGTCGCCCCCGCCCGCAGTGGCACGCTTGCTGATCAAATAGAAATCGCGCCGCTGATTGAAAATATGTTGATCAAGTCCGGCCTCAGTGCGGCGGGCGTGAAGCCCGGCTCCACGTTGACGGCGATCAATGGCGTGCCAATCACAAATGCGGAGGCTCTTGATCTTGCGTTTGAAAAATCAAATGGTCAACCGGTTTCAACAACGTGGTCGCTGGCGCCAAACTCAACGCCACTTTTGTCCGCGACCACAACAAACACTGCGCCGGTCTTGGTCGCCACCGCGCCACTTTCACCAGAGCCCAAGTTTGAAAAACTTTTCTCACCCGATTCAAAATCAATCGGCGAGTACGACCAAGGCTTGATCGGTTTTTCACCCTTGGTGCGAATTGATTCCCTGCAAAAAACAAGCCCAAATCAGGGCATTTTACAGTTCGACGATATTGTCCTTGCCATTGAAGACCGCAGCGGTCCGCGACTTGGAGAATTTCGATCGCTGATTCAAACCTACGCCAACCGCGCCGTGAAATTGCAAATTTTGCGCGCCGGCGAAACACTGTCCATCAACGCCCGGGTGGATAGACAAGGCCGCCTTGATGTGCTGGTGGGACCGGCTTGGAACTTGTTGGTGAGCGCGCGCGTGATTGACCGCGTGCTTGAAAATCCGCAGGACCCTAAATCCACGCAAACCGTAGCCACGCCAATCGCTTCGCTTGAACTTCGGCCACTTACAAAAATAATTTCCATCAACGACATTGCGCTCACGGATTGGGCCTCCATGCGTGATGCGTTGCGGGCAACAACTGCCGAAGCGTTTGCAAAGAACGCCTCCGCCACGCTGAACATTTCATTTCAAAACATGCTGCCCAACTCGCCGGTGAAATCCGCCGTGATCACTCTCAGTGCCGCCGAAATAAACACCCTACACAAACTGGGTTGGTCCAGTCCTCTGCCCAGCGAATTGTTTGAGCCGCAAATGATTACACGCAGCGCGCACGGCAATCCAATCCTGGCGGCCACCATGGGTTTCACCGAAACCAAAAAACTTGCCGTGCTCACCTGGCTCACGCTTGATCGCCTGGCCCGCGGCACCGTGGGCGTGGAACAACTGCGCGGCCCAGTGGGAATTGTGCAGGTTGGCAGCCGCGTGGCCGACCGCGGAATGACCTATTTACTGTTCTTTTTAGCCATGATTAGCGTGAATTTAGCGGTGCTTAATTTCCTGCCACTGCCAATTGTGGACGGCGGCTTATTTCTATTCCTACTGTACGAAGGCTGCTTCCGGCGTCCGCCAAGCCTGCGCTTTCAGAACGCGGCGACCTTGGTTGGACTTGCCTTTCTTGGCAGTTTATTCGTGGTCACTTTTTACAACGATGTGGTTCGTTTATTCACCGGCGGATAATTTTCCGCGCATTTATTACGGAGCAATAAAAGATGGTCACCCTTATCACTGGCGCTGGTTCTGGAATTGGTCGTGCATGCGCCGTCATGCTGTCGCAGCGCAAGCACCAACTTGTCTTAGTTGGGCGCACTGAAAATAAACTTGCCGACGCCGCGGACGAAATTCGCGCCACCGGTTCCGGCGATGTCATGATTGCTCGCGCGGACATTTCGGATGCCGACCAGGCCAAGTCGCTCATTGATCAAACTATTGAACGCTTTGGACGCATTGATAATCTTGTGAATTGCGCCGGCGTTGCGCCAAGCGTGCCCATTGACAAGACCACGAAAGATTTGTTCACCGAGGTCTTTTCCATCAACGCCTTTGGCGCCGGATATCTCATTGCCGCTTGTTGGCCGCATTTTCGCGCGCAAAAAGGCGGCTGCATTGTGAATGTTGGAACGCTTGGATCCTCCGATCCATTCCCAGGATTTTTTGTCTACGCCGCCAGCAAGTCCGCGCTTGATTCACTGACCCGCAGCGCCGAGCGTGAAGGCCGCGCCCTAGGCGTGCGCGCATTCAGCGTGAATTTGGGCTGCGTTGAAACACCCCTGCTGCGCTCCAACTTCAACGAGAAAATGGTGCCGCCACATAAAACCATTTCACCAGAATCAGTGGCGGCCACAATTACCGACTGCATTGAAGGCAAGCGCGCCGACGACCACGGCAAAATAATTTTAATGCCCAGCCCATAAAGCCAGCCCGTAAAGCCACTCGCCCACGCGCCAATCCACTCGTGGGCGCGCGTTGACTGCCTGTGATATTTAAATTCAATTCGCTGTTTACAACGCCAACTCATTCAAACGAATATAAAAAGATCACCGCCGCCGACCCGCGTCGCGGTCCATGTCGCGCTTCATTTCCTTCTCGCGAATCGCGGCGCGCTTATCGGCTTTCTTGCGACCAACCGCCACGCCGACCAGCAACTTGGCCACGCCATTCTTGAAATACACCTTCAACGGCACCAATGAAGAACCCTTGGCCTTCATGGCAAAGGCCAACTTCTTAATCTCGCTCTTGTGCGCCAAAAGCCGCCTGGTCCGAACCGGTTCATGCTGTCTGTCCTTGCCCGCCGGCGGATATTCCGCCACATGAACCCCATGCAATTCCAACTGTGGCGGCGACTCGCGGGCCATCACCCACCCCTCAGCAAGACTTATCTGACCCGTGCGAATGCTCTTGACCTCCGACCCCTTTAGAACCATGCCGCACTCAAAAGTCTCGCCGATCACAAAATCATGGCGCGCCTTGCGGTTCTCAATCTCGGGCTCACGGGTGTCTTTTGTCACTATTTTGGCTCAAATTCGCTCATATACATGCATTTGAAAGTTCTTCACACATCGGCCTTCACACAATATGAAAGCCGCAAGCAACCTGCAGAATAGGGCAAGCCCACCCATACGCACTTTTTCAACCCAATGCCCTTGCAAATTATTGCGCAAAATCAAGGTATTTCCAACTTTCCCCTTGCCTCACAAGCCAATGCGTGGCATTAATAACCAAAGTGTCCGGGCACTGACTGTTGTTGAATTTCTAGCCACTCGCCTGTCCCCATAAAGACTCCTATCTAAAGAAAGTTCATGAAAATGATTTCAACCAAATTGTCTGTTATCAGTTCAATGGTCCTTGCCTTGGCTTCGGTTGCATTTGCAGTGGATGCAAAATCTGGTATTGCCCTCTCGGCAAAAAACGGAGCAAACTCTGGCATTGGAACCCAGACAACTGGCGGCGTGGTTGACCCAGACAACACTATTCGTGACACGTTTGCGCAAAGTTTCCCAACCGGTGGTCTGCATGACATCAAGGGCGTGCTTCGCCGCGTGTACGGAACAACTTTCTCAACTGGAAATTCACCAAGCGAAAGCGCCGACAAGTTCATGAAGAAGTGGTCCATGCTTTGGAAGGTGCCTTACTCGCAACTTGAAAAAGTTGGTCCAACAGAAGATGGCGCGCACACGCAGCCACTTGTTGCCGACGATGATGGCGAGAACACCAAATTCACCGTCGCGTATTTCCGCCAACAAGCCAAAGGCGTTCCAGTTTTCCGCTCCTACGGTTGGGGCCTTGTTCGCAACGAGGACAATTTCCCAATGGTTCTTGGCGGCGGAACGTTGCGCGACATTGGCAACATGGAAGCCCGTCTTGAAGGCACGGACATTGATCCTTCATCTATCAATCTTGGCGCGATCAGTGGGCAAGCCATAAGCCAATTTAGTTCACCACCAGAAATGTCATCGCCGCGCTATGTGATTTGGTCCGGCCTTGATGAAGATGTTCAAGCCTCCAAACTTGCTGTTGAATTCAAAGTGACCGGCGGCGAAGGGACCGACAGTTATCAAAAGATGTTGTTCGTGGTCGACGCCTCCAACGGCAACATTCTCTATCAAGAAAGTTTGATTTATCATGGCAGCGTAAATGTGCAAGTGAACGAATATGTCACTTCAGATTTCAAAGCCGACACCTGTGGCGTTGAAACAACCCGCGCCATGCCCTATGCCAAGGTTGTCATTGGTGCAACAACTCTTTACACAGATGTAAACGGCGCTCTTTCATACACCTATTCAGGAACAGCCTCCGTGGTTGTTGCGCCCACGATGTCTGGAAAATACTTCACGGTTACCCCTGGTTCAGGAACTCTCAACACCGTCATTTCGCAAACTATCGCTGATGGCGGCGCTGGAACCTTCCTTTTCAATCCAAGTGCGGCCAACGCAGCCATCACAACTGCCCAAACCAATTCTTATGAAATGGCTAATAGAACCCGCGACGTTTGCTTGCTTGCCAATCCAAATTACCCAACAGTGAAAACGCAAACAGGTTTCATTATCCGTCCAAATGTCAGTGGAACTTGCAACGCCTATTACGACGGCAACATTAATTTCTACCTGTCTGGTGGTGGTTGCTCCAACACTGGCTATGGCGATGTGGTTTGCCATGAATATGGACATCACCTTGTGAGTTGCGCTGGTAGCGGACAAAATCAATACGGCGAAGGCATGGGCGACGTCATGGGCGTCATGATCACTGACTCGCCAATTCTTGGCTACGGTTTCCAATCCTGCTCAACTGGTATTCGTACAGCTAGCAACACATGCACTTATTCATCGACTGGTTGCTCCAGTTGCGGAAGCGAAATCCACTCTTGCGGCCAATTGATTTCTGGTTGCGTGTGGGATCTTCGCAATTCCTTCGCTGGAACATATCCAAGCGATTACCGCGTTCGCATTCAAAGCTTGGCCGTGAACGCAATGCTGCTGCATGCTGGATCTTCAACAATTGAGAATGACATCACCATTGATTATCTCACGCTTGATGACAACAACGGTAACTTGGGTGACGGTTCACCAAACTATTACGCCATTGCCGCGGCATTTAATGCCCACGGATTAACGGCGCCTGCGTTGAGTCTCTTCACAATTACCGCTCCAAACGGCGCGCCAACAACGGTTCTGCCACTTGGTGGAACAACGATGGCCGTCACCATTACGCCTGTCACTGGCGTGGTTGCGGCTGGTAGTCAAAAGTTGTTCTACAAGGAAAGCACTGCTTCAACATTTAGTTCTGTTCTGTTGAGTTCAACCGGCGGCAATAATTATCTTGCCACCTTCCCAACGTTTAATTGCAACACGTCAGTGCAGTTCTATATACAAGCCACATCAACAGGTGGAACACCTGTGACCTTGCCTGCGGGTGGAGCAACAGCGGCCTATGTGGCAACTGCAGCAATTTCCTCCGCAACTTTAATTGCCGACAACTTTGATGGCTCTTCAACGCTGTTCACGATTGGCGCGCCAGGCGACACCGCGACTGCGGGCATCTGGGTGCGCAATGCGGTGCTGAGTGGCTGCGGTGCTAACACTGTTTCATACAGTGGAACCAAGGCGTTTGTGACGGCTTATAGAAGTTGCGAGGATGTTGACGGCGGCAAGACTTCATTTCTAAGTCCAATTGTAGATGCCTCTTCGGGTGACACGGTTGAATTGTCCTACGCCATCTTCTTAAGTTACAACGGCGCCACTCCAACAGATGATCCGTTAGAAGTATTCGTCAGTAATGACGGCGGTAGCACTTGGGTGCTTGGCGCTTCCTACACCACCGCAACTGGCGCCAACACGTGGGTGCTGAAGAAATTGAATGTGCTCAATATCTTGCCAGTCACCAACCAAATGCGCGTGAAGTTTGTTGCGCAAGACAATGGCACCGATAATGTTGTTGAAGCCGGCGTTGACAGCGTCACATTCACCAGTGTGAAGTGCGCCGATGCCGTCTTTGGCGATATGGATGGCGATCGTATTGTTGACAGCTCGGACATTGGTCTCATCTTGTTGGATGTTGGTCCTTGCGCAGGCTGCCCAACAGATTTGGATGGATCCGGTGAAGTTGACAGCTCCGATGTTGGTCTAGCACTTTTGGAGATCAACTAAGAATTGTGATTGAAACGTTTTCAATATTGAAATAAAGCGGGCGGATCTCTCACCAGATCCGCCCGTTTCTTTTTCAATTCATTGGCCTCAATTGTCAATTTGTGTGACTGTTGCCACGCTTACATTCGCAGGCAAGTCCGATATAAATATATTTTTTCTGCAAATTTTAAAGGTTTTCATTGCAATCACCACAGATGGTGCAATAATCTTACTAGGTAAAGTAGGGCTGTCATTCTGTCGTGCCCTATAAGGTGGAATCGAATTTTATAAGAAAGCGTTCAAAGACCATGAATTACTTGTTCAAGAAATCGCGTTTGTCAATGATTGGTTCAACAGCACTTTTGTTCAGTGCTGCCACATTGGCCTTGGCAAGCAATCAAGGAAACACGACTCCAGCAATCAATAACAACACCGGCGCCATTGGTAACCAAGTCGATCCAAATGGCGAATCTATACAAGATCGCTTTGCGCGAATTTTTCCAGGCGGTGGTCTTCTTGACATCAAAGGTTCGCTGCGCCGCGTTTGGGGAACCACATTTTCACATGGCGTTTCTCCCAGCGACAGCGCTGACAAATTCATGCAAGATTGGTCCATGTTGTGGAAGGTTCCATACTCGCAACTTGAAAAAGTTGGACCAACAGAAGACGGCGCGCACACCTTGCCGTTGATGACAAGTGAAGACGGAACATCAAGCGAGTTCACCGTGGCGTATTTCCGACAACAAGCCAAGGGCGTGCCAGTGTTCCGTTCATACGGCTGGGGCTTGGTCCGCAGCGAAGATAATTTTCCAATGGTGCTTGCCGGCGCCACACTGCGCAACATTGGAACCATGGAAGCGCAACTTGCTGGCAAAAACCTGGACGCATCTTCAATCGATGTTGGGTTGGTTGGAAGCCAAGCTCTTGGTCAATTCACCGCGCCGCCACAAATGAACACGCCGCGCTATGTGGTGTGGGCTGGCCTTGATGAGGATGTTCAAACTGCCAAACTTGCGGTTGAATTTGTCGCCACAGGTGGCGGCGCGTTTGATCCATCCAACTACCAAAAAATTCTCTTTGTTGTGGATGCCGCAAACGGCAACATTCTCTTTCAAGAGAGCATGATTTACCATGGCACCGTCACCGGTCAAGTGAATGAATATGTCACCACTGATTACCGAGCCGACGCGTGCAGCGCCGAGGTGATTCGCGGCATGCCGTACGCCAAAATTCTTATTGGAAGCACCACTGTGTACGCAGATACCAACGGTGCATTTACTCACACGTACTCCGGAACTGCTTCTGTCCTTGCGGCTGCGGCACTTGCTGGAAAGTATTTCAAAGTTGTTGATCAAAGCAGCACTCTTGGAACGGTGCCAGTACAAACTTTGAATGATGGAAGCAACAGCACATTCCTGTTCAATCCCACGCCAAATGTCGTCAATACCGCACAGACCAACTCCTATGAAATTGCCAATCGCACGCGTGAAAAAATTCTGGCCGCCAACGCCAGCTATCCAACTATTTCAACGCAAACAAGTTTCACCATCAACACAAACATTGCCGATGTGTGCAATGCCTACTACGACGGTAGCAGCATTAATTTCTTCAGCGCCGGCAGTGGTTGCAATAACACCGCCTTCGGCGATGTGGTCGCCCATGAGTACGGCCACCACATGGTGTCAAGCGGAGGAAGCGGTCAAGGCCAATATGGTGAAGGCCAAGCCGATATCGTTGGCATTATCATTACCGACAACTCCCAACTTGGTGTTGGTTTCCAAAGTTGCTCCAGCGGTATTCGTAGCGCCAGCAATTCATGCCAATACTCATCAACTGGATGCTCAAGTTGCGGCAGTGAAATCCACTCATGCGGACAATTGATCTCTGGTTGCTTCTGGAGCCTGCGAAGCAGTTTCATTACAACATATCCAAGCGACTATCGAACGCGACTTGCAAAATTGGCTGTGAATTCAACGCCGCTTCACGCCGGTTCCAGCACTATTCAAAATGACATCACGTTGGATTACCTGACCCTGGATGACGACAACGGAAATCTGGGAGACGGATCACCTAATTACACAGCCATTAGCAATGCGTTCTCATCTCATGGCCTCCTGCCGCCAGCGCTTGCGTTGTTCACCATCTCGCTTCCAAATGGTGGGCCAACCACTATCGATCCAAGCGGTGGAACAACAATGAGCGTGTCTATTGTTCCAGTTTCAA
>Ga0214919_10011267_pt1 | contig 11173 bp, 13 predicted proteins | sample LL1503_MetaG_FD_177994 | JGI IMG/M metagenome (GOLD analysis project Ga0214919, IMG submission 177994) | Freshwater microbial communities from Lake Lanier, Atlanta, Georgia, United States - LL-1503 | ecosystem: Environmental > Aquatic > Freshwater > Lake | place: USA: Georgia | collected...
ATTTATGGCGGCAGTTTCGTCAGCGAAACGCTGACGCACGCCCTCAATGAGCTCAAAGCCGCTTACGCCCATTACCAGCACGACCCCGATTTCATTGCCGAGTTCAAGTCTGAGCTGGCCCACTTTGTCGGTCGCCCTTCTCCGCTCTACCATGCCGCGCGCATGAGCCGTGAGATGGGTGGCGCGCAAATCTTCTTGAAACGCGAAGACCTGAACCACACTGGCGCGCACAAAATCAACAACACCATTGGCCAAGCCATGCTGGCCAAGCGCATGGGCAAGCCGCGCATCATTGCCGAGACCGGAGCTGGCCAGCACGGCGTGGCCACAGCCACCATTTGCGCCCGTTACGGGCTGGAATGCGTGGTCTACATGGGCGCTGAAGATGTGAAACGCCAAAGCCCTAACGTGTACCGCATGAAGCTTTTGGGCGCGACCGTGGTGCCGGTGGACAGCGGCAGTCGAACCCTCAAAGACGCCTTGAACGAAGCCATGCGCGACTGGGTGGCCAACGTGGACAACACCTACTACATCATTGGCACGGTGGCCGGCCCGCACCCCTACCCGATGATGGTGCGCGACTTTCAAAGCGTGATCGGCGAAGAATGCCTCACGCAAATGCCCGAGATGTTCAAAAGCCTGAAGATGGCGGAGACCCAACCCGACGCCGTGCTGGCCTGTGTAGGCGGCGGCAGCAACGCCATGGGCATCTTCTTCCCCTACATCGGCCACGAAAATACGCGCCTGATTGGCGTGGAAGCCGCTGGCGAAGGCCTGGACACGCTCAAGCACTCGGCCTCGTTGCAGCTGGGCAGCCCCGGCGTTTTGCATGGCAACCGCACTTATATTTTGCAAGACGACAACGGCCAGATCACCGAAACGCACAGCATCAGCGCCGGCCTGGACTACCCCGGCGTAGGCCCTGAACATGCGTTTTTGAAAGACATCGGCCGCGCCGAGTACGTGGGCATCACCGACAAAGAAGCGCTCGACGCCTTTCATTACCTGTGCCGCACCGAGGGCATCATCCCCGCGCTGGAATCCAGCCACGCCGTGGCCTACGCCATGAAGCTGGCCAAAACGATGCGCGCCGACCAAAGTATTTTGATCAACATGTCAGGCCGTGGCGACAAGGACATTGGCACCGTGGCCGATCTGTCTAATGCCGACTTTTTCTGCCGCCCCAGCTGCCAAGGCCAAGCGGTCAAAGGTGGCACGCACACCATCCAGGTGCACAAATGAGCCGCATTGACACCACACTCGCCGCCCTCAAAGCCAAAGGCCGAAAGGCCTTGATTCCTTACGTCACAGCCGGTTACCCGTTTGCCGATGTCACCCCCGATTTGATGCACAGCATGGTGGGCGCGGGCGCTGACATCATCGAGCTGGGCGTGCCGTTTTCGGACCCCTCGGCGGACGGCCCGGTGATTCAAAAAGCCGGTGACAAAGCCTTGGCCTTTGGCATCGGCACCGTGCAAGTGCTGGACATGGTGCGCAACTTTCGCCAAACCAATCACCACACCCCGGTGGTCTTGATGGGCTACGCCAACCCGGTGGAGCGCTATGAACAAAAGCACGGCGCTGACAGCTTCATTCGCGATGCGTCAGAAGCCGGTGTGGACGGCGTGTTGATCGTCGACTATCCGCCTGAAGAATGCGTGGGCTTTGCCGCCAAGCTGCGCGCGCACCAGATGGATTTGATCTTTTTACTGGCCCCCACCAGCACCGATGCGCGCATGCAGCAAGTGGCCCAAGTGGCCAGCGGCTATGTGTATTACGTCTCGCTCAAAGGCGTGACCGGTTCGGGCGCGCTCGATACCGGCGCGGTGGAAGCCATGCTGCCGCGCATTCGCCAGCATGTTCACATCCCTGTCGGCGTAGGCTTTGGCATTCGCGATGCCGCCACCGCGCAAACCATTGGCCGCGTCGCTGATGCGGTGGTGATTGGCAGCAAAATTATTCAATTGATTGAGAATGAGCCACGCGAGAATGTGGGCCCGGTGACCGCCGAGTTTTTGCGTGGTATCCGCGCCGCGCTGGACGCATAATCGCCCTGTATAAACCAGCAAGCTGCATGGCGGCTTGCTTTGTTGGAGAACAACATGAGCTGGCTCGAAAAACTACTGCCTCCCAAAATATTACACACTGACCCTGCGGACCGCCGCAGCGTTCCTGAAGGTGTTTGGATCAAGTGCCCGAGTTGTGAAGCGGTGCTCTACAACACCGATCTGGAGCACAACCTGAATGTCTGTCCGAACTGTTCACACCACCATCGCATTGGTGCCCGCGCCAGGCTGAATGTATTTTTGGATGGCGAAGGCCGTTATGAAATCGGCCAAGAAGTGGTGCCTGTTGACGCCTTGAAATTCAAAGACAGCCGCAAGTACCCTGATCGCATCAAAGAGGCGATGAACAACACAGGCGAAACTGACGCACTGTTGGTGATGGGCGGTTCGGTGCACAGCATCAATTTGGTGGCTGCCTGTTTTGAATTCGACTTCATGGGCGGCAGCATGGGCTCGGTGGTGGGCGAGCGCTTTGTGCGCGGCGTCGAGACCGCAATTGAACAAAAAGTGCCGTTTTTGTGTTTCACCGCGACGGGTGGTGCCCGCATGCAAGAAGGCTTGCTGTCCCTGATGCAAATGGCCAAAACCAATGCAGCCTTGACGCGATTGGCCAAGAAAGGCCTGCCCTTCATCAGTGTGCTGACCGACCCCACCATGGGCGGCGTGTCAGCCGGCTTTGCATTTTTGGGAGACGTGGTGATCGCTGAACCCAAAGCCTTAATAGGCTTTGCCGGGCCCCGCGTAATCGAAAGTACTGTGCGCGTGACCCTGCCTGAAGGTTTTCAGCGCGCCGAATTTTTGCAGCAAAAAGGCGCTATCGATTTCATCTGCGACCGCCGCGAACTGCGCAGCAAAGTGGCCACCCTTTTGGCCATGTTGCAACGCCAGCCTGCAGACGCCATCAGTGCATAAGCCCCACCTGTAGCGAGCCGAGCACCATGCTGGCAATTTGCAGCAAAACCAACAGCACCAAACTGGACAAATCAATGCCTCCCACCAAAGGAACTGTGCGGCGAATGGGTGCCAGCCAAGCTTGACAGAAGCGATCAATCAACATGAAATTCATCGATCCAGGTTGCATCCAAGACAACACCGCATGAAGTAAAACCACGGCGGTCAGACAAGAAATAGCCAGTTGCAGCACACCGATGACGCTGAGCACCACCACAAGCAAGAATGCGCCCTGACCACCGGCTAAAAGCCACAACACCATGAATTGCGTCAGCTTGACCAGCCAAGCGCCAACTAAACTGGCGGTGTCCAATCGTCCTACAGCAGGCACCCACCGGCGCAGCGGCATGACCAATCGATCACTGACTGCAAATATGAATTGGCCGATGGGGTTATTGAAAGGTATGCGTTGCCATTGCATGGCCAGACGCACCAAACAAGCGCCTCCGATCAAAGCGGCAACAACATCGAGAACCAAACTGATGATCTGTATAAACAAATGGACTCCTTCAGAACACGGCTGATGATACCGTTGACTGCCCTTAAAATAATGGCTTAGCCTGAAACAGCCGGCCTCATTTTTGTGCCCTATTCAACCCTTGTGTCGCAGGCCTCAGTGCAAAGCGCCATTTACCTGACCTGACTCATGTCCGACGCCACCCCACTTGCCAACGCCACCGCTGCACCCCAAGATGAAAACCAATTGATCTTGGAGCGACGCGAAAAACTCAAAGCCATGCGCCAAGCGCAGGCCGATGGCAAAGGCGTCGCGTTCCCCAACGACTTCAAGCCCACCGACCACGCCGCCAACCTGCAAACCGCGCACAACGACAAAGCACCCGAGAGCCTGAACGGCGAAGGCGTGACGAAAATCACCGCCAAAATTGCCGGGCGCATGATGCTCAAGCGCGTCATGGGCAAGGCCAGTTTTGCCACGCTGCAAGACAGCACCGGGCGCTTACAGGTGTATGTGACCCGCGACGATGTGGGCGAAGAGGTGTATGCCTTGTTCAAGCACTGGGACTTGGGCGACATCGTGGGTGTGGAAGGGTATTTGTTCAAAACCCGCACCGGCGAGTTGTCGGTCCATGCCACCGCCATCCGCATGCTCACCAAGAGCCTGCGCCCCATGCCCGACAAATTCCACGGCATTGCCGACCAAGAGGTCAAGTACCGCCAGCGCTATGTCGACCTGATGACCGACGAGGCCGCGCGCACCCGCTTTGTGGCGCGCAGCAAAGTGGTCAGCGGCATTCGCGACTTCATGGTTCAGCATGAATTTTTGGAAGTCGAAACGCCGATGCTGCACCCCATCCCAGGCGGCGCCAATGCACGGCCTTTCGTCACCCACCACAACGCGCTGGAACAAGAAATGTTCTTGCGCATCGCGCCCGAGCTGTACCTCAAGCGTTTGCTGGTGGGCGGCTTTGAGCGGGTGTTTGAGATCAACCGCAACTTCCGCAATGAAGGGATTTCGGTGCGTCACAACCCCGAATTCACCATGATGGAGTTCTACGCTGCTTACTGGAACTACCAGGACCTGATGGGCTTTACCGAGCAGTTGATCCGCGATGCCGCGATCAACGCCGCAGGCACCCTGCAGCTGAGCTACGGCGGCAAGCCGGTGGACTTGGAAAAGCCTTTTGCCCGCCTGACGATCCGCGAAGCCATCGTCCAGCATACGCCCGCTGGCGAGCAAGTCGACGATGCCGCTTGGCTGATCCGTGCTTTGCAAAAATTGGGCATGACCGAAGCCAAGAACAAACTGTCATCGCGTAGCTTGGCCAGTTTGCAAGTGCTGTACTTTGAAGAAACCGTGGAAGACAAGCTGTGGGAGCCGACTTTCATCATGGAACACCCCACAGAAATTTCACCTTTGGCGCGGGCCAACGACGATCGCCCTGAAGTGACCGAGCGTTTTGAGCTGTACATCACCGGCCGCGAGTTTGGCAACGGCTTTTCTGAGTTGAACGACGCGCAAGACCAGGCCGCCCGCTTTCAAGCCCAGGTGAACGCCAAAGACGACGGCGACGACGAAGCCATGTACTTCGACCACGACTTTGTGCGCGCCCTGGAATATGGCATGCCACCCGCCGGCGGTTGCGGCATCGGCATTGATCGGCTGATGATGCTGTTGACCGACAGCCCCAGCATCCGGGACGTGATCCTGTTCCCGGCGCTGCGCCGCGAACAAGACTGAAATAGGCGGCGGCTTCAGGCGATAGAAATAGCGTTCGAGCCGCCGACCCTATACAGCAGCAAGTTCTTGTGTCAGTTCGGGATGCCTGCTGATCAGTCGCAGCAAACACAACACCCCACCCGGAGGGGTAAAGCGACCTTGCTCCCAGTCCCGTAAGGTGGCCACTGGGGTTGCAATTCTTTCAGCAAAGGCTTGCTGTGACAGCCCGGTCCTCGACCGCGCTTGGCGCACCAATATTTGCTCGGGCGTGGTCACCCGACCCATGCCGGCCTGGGCCTCTTGCAGCGCTTGCTGCAAATCTGGCAAGGGCATCCCAGCATCCAGCTCGATGGCCTTGACTGCCTTTTCAATGTCCAGTTTTTTCATATTAAACGGCTTTCTTAATTTCATCAGGCTGAATATGGGTCTGATCTGCCTTGGTGTAAATCGTCACTAACAGCACGACACCTTGCTCCGTCAGGTTGAAGTACACCACACGCACGCCACCACGCTTACCTCTGCCGGCGACTGACCATCGGACTTTACGTGCGCCCTGCGCACCAGGAATGACATCGCCAACGAGCGCGTTTTCCGCAATCCAATTGATGAACTCGAATCGCTCTGACTCAGTCCAAATTTTCTCTGCTTGCTTTTGAAAAGTGGGTGTTTCAATGACGGAATACATGGATGCCATTGTACGGGAATCCCGTAGCGCGTCAACATGAATAAAGTCGGCACAAACCTTTTGCAGACTGCAGGTTAGCTTTGAGCGGTGACCAGTAAGGGCAAAGCACCCTGTCCTCACGGCCCGCATGTCTTTGGGGCATCCCACGCCACAAGTTCATCGCGCCGACTGACGCACAAAATATAGACCAATAGAAATCAAATTTATCGAGGTTGAGTCTATAGTTCCGGCTATGCAAAAACTTACAGCGAGTGTCCGTTTTGGACCTGATCAGTGAAAGATTCGTAAAGGCTCTATCGATCGTTATGGCCGCCGCACAACAGTTGTTCGTCAGCATGCTTGCTCTTACTCTGAAGCCAAACTTTCGGTTGAAGCCTTGCTGTTTTGGCAGCGTCTATATTTCAGTGGTTAAAGCACATTTTGCAATTGCGACGCAGTGAGGATAGTTGCGTATTCGCCCTGCAGATTGGCAAGGGCCATAGCATGTACCTCCTGAGCAGAACGGAGAACTTCATCGTAGTCGCGCTTTGCAAACGCAAAGGTAGCGTCCGAGACGACGTACGTCTTGAATCCCAAGTTACCAGAAGACCTTGCAGTGGCTTCAACGGAGTTGTTAGTGCTTACACCTACGATAGCGACTCGGCCAATTCCGCGGGCGTGCAGCCAACGTTCAAGACCAGTGTTGATGAAGGCGTCTGGCACATTTTTCTCGACTATGTGCTCACTTTCGCGTGGAGACAGAAGGGCCTGAAACTCCGCCCCAGGTTGTCCTGGCCAGAATAATGAACCGGAGGTTCGCGAAATGTGCCGTACATGAACTATGGGTTCACCCACCTTACGCCAGTGACCAAGAAGTTCTGCCATCACTGACTCTGCACCGGGATTGTTTCGACTGCCGGCAGCTTGAGTGCTCATGCCTTTTTGCATATCTATGACGAGAAGTGCCAGATGGCTCATGAGATACCTTTGCGCTGTAACGAATTAGGTTTGGAACGACTATTGGAATTGCATCAAACTGGACGGACCTGACGAATAACCGTAATCGCGGCACTGAAGAACTCAATCGAGTTGGGGTATGTTGCCATGCAAAACCTTGCCCATACTCACACGGGGTTCGACCGTATAACCAAGCGACTTGTAGAAATCAGCAGTTGCTTCGTTTGAAGCAAGCAATTGAAGATTTACCTTCATACAACCCAAAGCATTGAGAGCATCTTCCGCGGCTTGTACAAGTCCGTCTCCCAATCCTGACCTTCGCCGTTCAGGATGAACAGCAACGGCATAAAGCCACCCTCGATGGCCATCGTAGCCGGCCATGACGGTGCCAATGACGCTTAGGCCATCCGTTGCAACAAAGAACAAGTCATCCTTATTTGCCAGCTTTTTGGCTATTGATAACGAAGGTTCGTTGTGAGCGGCCTCGTAGCCAAAGACTGCTCTCCAGAGCTCAATGACTTGCGAACGGTCCTTTAAGTCATCGTATTGGCGAATCTCCGGCATCTTCGTTCCTTGTACTTATAAATGGGTAGGGTGTTTTTCCAAGAATGGAATCAAAACGGGTGTGTAAGGTGGGTGTCCTCTACCGCGGGAGCACTGTCGTCCAATGCTGCGTGATAGCAGACCGCTCTGGGCCTGGATCTGCCGGTGAAGATGAGACCACAAAGTTCGGATCCTGACCGAATTGAGTCATCCCGAAAAAGTGGCGTATTTAGTGACGCCCGCATTTGCTCAATCTCAGGGCGGCAAACGCGGCGAAGCTTCTTGCACCTCTTTGACCTGCACATCCACGATATCGGCTTCTGACGCCCCGCCCCCCCCAGGGGTGGATTGGCGGCGGGCCGCAGACCAAGGGCCGCCCTGTGCCATGCCGCGCGTCAAATCACGGTAGCGCGTCCACAGCACCGCCACTTGGGGCTTGCGCCCGTGCAGCAACGACCACAGCGAAGTCACGACCAAGACCACCAGCAGGGCCAGCAACAGGCTGGCCGCAAAGATCAACGCGGCAGCGGCGATGGTGAGTTTAAAAAACCAAGCAAAAAGTGCGTTCATGCCAAGTGCAGTGCGGTAGGGGTCAAGCTCAAGGCAAATACTCGAGCGCTTGTTGGTAAGCTGCCGAAACCATCAAATCGTCCCATGCCAAGGCGGGGTTTTGGGGCAGCAATTGGCGACGGCGTTGCTCGCTGGCCTCTTGCGGCTGCCACCAACCTTTGAGTTGCGCTTCGGCAAGGCCGTTCAGGGCGGCGTCAATCTCGGCGCCGCCGTTCAAAGACTGGTTGCACAGCAGCGCCAAATCGCAACCAGCGTCCAATGCCGTCAAGGCCGCTTGGGTGTAGCTCACGGGCTGACCGTCAATTTGGCGCGCGCCGTCCATCGACAAATCGTCGCTGATGATGGCACCGGCAAAACCCAGTTGCTCGCGCAAAATATCTTGCAACCAGCGTTTGGAAAACCCGGCGGGTCGGGCGTCCACTTTCGGGTAAATCACATGCGCGGGCATGACGCTTAACAAGCTGGTGTTCAAGCTGTCATAAGGCATGGCGTCTTCGGCCATGATGGCTTTGAGGCTGCGCCGGTCAATCGGCATGTCCACATGCGAGTCGGCTTTGACAAAGCCGTGCCCCGGAAAGTGTTTGCCGCAATTGCCCATGCCGGCCTGCAGCAAGCCATGCATCAGGCTCTTGGCGAGCACAGTCACCACGCGCGGGTCGCGCGCCAGGGCGCGGTCGCCGATCACGCTGCTGCCGCCCCAGTCCAAGTCCAGCACCGGGGTGAAGCTGAAATCCACCCCGCAAGCGCGCAGCTCAGCGGCCAGCACAAAACCGGCGGCAGTCCCAGCGCGGCAGGCTTTCAGCGCACCCGCACCGGGCGGACCACGGCCATCGTCCAGCCACATCTCACCCAGTCGGCGCATAGGCGGCAGGTGGGTAAAACCATCATGGCGAAAACGCTGCACCCGCCCGCCTTCGTGGTCCACCGCGATCAACAGGTCGGCGCGAATGTCTTTGACTTGCGCACACAGCGCCGTAATCTGCGCCCGGCTTTGCCAGTTGCGGCCAAACAGGATCAAGCCTGCTGTTAGCGGATGGGCCAAACGGCGACGGTCGTCGGCATTCAGTTCGGTGCCGGCTATGTCCAACAAGAGGGGGGCGTGAGAGGTCATGATCAATGCAGGTGGAGTTCAATCAAAGGATTTCAAGCCTGGGTTTCGACGACGCAAAAACTGGCGGCGTAATCGACCTCATCGGTGACGGTGATGTGGGCACTGAGGCCCTTGGCTTCAAACCAGGTTTTCAACTCGCCGTGCAAGACAATGGTCGGCTGGCCGCTGGGCAGCTTGCCAATCTCGCAATGGCGCCAGGTCATGGGCATGCGCATGCCCAGGCCCACGGCTTTGCTGAAAGCCTCTTTGGCGGAAAACCGGGTGGCGACAAAACGAATGCCGCGCTCGGGCCAGCGCTGGCTGCGGGCACGGTACATCTTCATTTCCCCTTCGCTGAGCACCTTGGCGGCAAAGCGCTCGCCATGGCGCTCCAGGCTGGCACGGATGCGGCGAATGTCGCAAATGTCGGTGCCAATGCCGTAGATCATGCGCGCGGCTCCAAAGCCTTTAAATAAGCGGCCACGGTGGCGGCATACCCCAGCTCCAAGGCGTCGGCGATCAAGGCATGGCCGATGGAAACTTCTTGCAATTGCGGTATGGCTTGGACAAACGCCAGCAGATTGTCTTGGTTCAGGTCGTGACCCGCATTCAGGCCCAAGCCCGCTGCAGTGGCAGCTTGCGCGGTGGCCACATAGCGGGCCAGTTGCGCGTCTTGCGCTGGCCCACCCCAGGCGGCAGCGTAGGGCTCAGTGTAAAGCTCAACCCGGTCGGCACCTACGGCGCGGGCGGCGGCCATTTGCTCAGGGAGTGGGTCCATGAACAAGCTCACCCGCACGCCCAGCGCTTGGCATTCGGCGATCAAAGGCTGCAAGCGGGCCGCGTCTTCGGGGAACCGCCAGCCATGGTCGCTGGTGAACTGGCCTTCGCTGTCGGGCACAAAGGTCACTTGCTGCGGACGCACCTGGCGCACAAAGTCCATCAGGTTGTGAAACGGATTGCCTTCGATATTGAACTCGCGGTCCGGCCAGGCCTGCATCACCGCCACCAACTCTTGCACGTCTTGCGCGCGAATGTGGCGCTCGTCGGGTCGTGGATGCACGGTGATGCCTTGCGCCCCTGCTTGCAGACACAGCTGCGCTGCCCGCGTCACGCTGGGAATGCCCAGGTGACGCGAGTTGCGCAGCAAGGCCACTTTGTTGACGTTGACCGACAAGGCGGTGCGGTATTGGCTTGGATTGTTCATAAGCTTTGGATGTCCATCATCATTTGGCGCGTCTTCAAATTGCCCACACCGCAATGGTAGTTGAGCAGCACCCGCAGTTGGGGGCGCAGGGCGGCCACATGGTCCAGGCAGACGCGTAAAGTGGCGGTGTAGGCCGAGGGGTCGTCCAGCGCAGTTTGCAGCTGCGTCCATTGCTTACCCGTCAAACTGGTGCGGTCCTCGGCATGGGCTTGGCGCAAGCCGCCTTCGGGCACCAGGCAATAAGGCCCGTCAGGCTGTAAAGCAGTCATGGTCATGGTTTGCTGGCCCAAGCTGGGCAATAGTCCTATCCCGCGCAAGAGCATCAGCTCAAACACACGCAAAGCACCTTGGCGCAAGTCGGGCCCTTCAGTGGCCAAAATTTGAATGGTTGCCGCATAGACGTCAAACAGATCGCTGTGGGGATCATCCCTTGCCAGCAGACGCATCAACAACTCGTTGAGGTAATACCCTGAGAGCAAGGCATCCCCCGTGGGCATCACATGACCACCGACCCACTCCACGCCTTTGAGGGTACGGATGTCAGAATCCCCACCGTAATTCACGGCCAGCGGTTGCATGGGCAGCAAGATCGGGCGAAAGCTGGAGCTGGGGCGTTTGGCGCCCTTGGCCACCAAGGCCACCCGGCCGTGGTGCCGGGTCAGCACTTCCAAGATCAGACTGGTTTCGCTCCAGTCATACCGGTGCAAAACAAAAGCGGGCTCTTCGGTGATGCGTTGGGTGGCCATGTCAATCGGTTAGGCGCAATGCGCCAGTGGCGCAACATCGGGGCAAAGGCCAACAGCGGGCTCGCCTTTACTCATAGCCGAAGGAGCGCACACGGGTCTCGTCATCGGCCCAACCCGAGCGGACTTTGACCCAAATTTCGATGAACACCTTGGCGTCCAGCAATTTCTCCAGCTCTTGCCGGGCTTCGGTGCCAATGCGCTTG
>Ga0214919_10011268_pt1 | contig 11172 bp, 20 predicted proteins | sample LL1503_MetaG_FD_177994 | JGI IMG/M metagenome (GOLD analysis project Ga0214919, IMG submission 177994) | Freshwater microbial communities from Lake Lanier, Atlanta, Georgia, United States - LL-1503 | ecosystem: Environmental > Aquatic > Freshwater > Lake | place: USA: Georgia | collected...
ACGGCACAACCGCCGTGACGCAGGACCGGCCCACGCAGGCCAAGCCGGTCACCAACCCGCCCTGCTTGTAAGGAACGACCAAAAATGATGATCATGAAGATTGCGCGGAGCGCGAAGAACAGCAACACAGCCAAGCACGGCGCCTCAATGAGGAGCCTCGGCTACGTGGTGACCGATGAGGAGCAGTTTTTCGAGATCCAGTGCGAGGGCGTCGCAACTGATCTCGACCTATCTCGCGGGCTTGCCCCGCTGCTCGAGATGATCTCGAGCAGGCAAATGATGAGTTACAAGTCTCGGGTCAAGGTTACCTCCCCCGAGACGGGGGAGGTAACCACCGTCTCGGGACTAAAGGCCTGTTGGGCGCTCGACGCCCTCGCCAGGGAGGCCGGGATACCAATCCGCCTGTCATGCTTGGTGGGCACCCCAGAGGGGGCCCCCACCAAGGCCGACAGCAAGGCCAAGCCGGTCAACCCCGAGTGGGAGGCGTTCGCCGCCTCCCTCCGGGGAGGCTGACCTCGGGGGTAGGGTAGAGCGCAAGCTCCCCTACCCCCTGCTGCCATCGATGGCAGCAGTCTGCAGTGTGCTCAGCGCGACTGTCCAAGACAGCTCAGCGCGCCGCACTGCAGACTATTGCCATCGATAAAGACTGGCGAGGGTATGCCACCCATCTCGCCAGATCTATACACGGGTGGCACGGAGGAGTCCATGGACTTCAACACGCTTTGGGTGCTGTCACCCTTCGTGTTCGTTGGACTGGTCGCCGTCTGCGCGTTCGCAGACGGCGCGTTCCAATGAACGCGCGGTGACAGCACGCGATCGGGCGAGGGTATGCCACCCCTCCTCGCCCGATCCCATACAGGGGGGTGGCAGCGAATACACCGGGTATATTGGCACCCGGTGTAGGTGGTACCAAGCCAAAGGCGGTCGTGGCGCTGTAGCGCGCCACATCGACCGCCAGAAAGGTTTCTGAGATGTTCATTAACATCTCGAACCACCCGTCCCCCAAATGGGGGACCGAGCAGACGGGCGCCGCTGTGGCGCTCGCTGGAGATATCCGGGACATTGCGTTCCCGAATGTCTCCCCCTCCATGTCGTTCAACGACATTGAGGGGCTCGCCGCCACCCTGGCGGAAGGGGTCGGCCGTGGTGACTGCGCCATGGTGAGCGGAGAATTCTCCCTCACCTTTGCGCTCACCCGGCTGCTCCTCTCTCGGGGGGCGCGGGTGGTGGTTGCTGCGACTGAGCGACGCTCAGTCGAGTCCACCAGCGCGGATGGAACGGTCACCAAGACCGCCATATTCGCGTTCGTGGGCTTCCGCGAGATCATCTGATCTCCGGCAGCCATCGCGCTTAAACGCCCCCGGCGTATCCGGGGACGCCCTATACCGGGCTAGAGCGGGGACCGTGGCAACACACGGCGAGACCGCAGGTAGTGAGACGAACCAAACCGGATCGGACGAGGGTATGCCACCCATCTCGCCCGATCCTAACCCATAGGGTGGCACAGAAAGGAGGGCGTCCATGTACGGACCCCTCGCGCACGACGATTGCTGCGGGAACTGTGGCACTTGCCACAGTTCCGGCAGCATCTGCCCGTGGTGCTCATGGGATGACATGAGCAGTACGGGCAGCCCCTCCACCACAGCCCCGGCTGTGGTGGAGGGGGACAGCGTGGTAGCAGGCCTGGCCTGCTACCACTGCGGGTCCGTGGCAGACCGCGGCTACTGCCGCGGCTGCCACGGATGATAGGGGGGTAGGGTAGAGCGCAAGCTCCCCCACCCCAGCCTGGCGAGGGTATGCCACCCACCCTCGCCAGTTAACCCAAGGGTGGCACAAATCGGCTCGGACGAGGGTATGCCACCCACTTCGCCCGGTCCTAACACAAAGGGTGGCAAGAAAGGGCGTTCATGAACGCCAAGCACCGGGAGACCAAGTGGGTCCATGGACCTGGGGGGTGGAGCTGCGCATGCTGCGGCCCCGCCCCCCGACACCGCGCTGCGGCCCGTCGCAACGAGCGACGGGTAGCAGCGCAGCAGTTCGCCCGCGAGCTCGCGGGCGAACTCATCACCCCCCAAACCTAAAAGGTTTGGGGGCAGGATCGGGCGAGGGTATGCCACCCACCTCGCCCGGTCCTAACACAAAGGGTGGCACAATTGGCTCGGGCGAGGGTATGCCACCCATCTCGCCAGGTCCTAACACAAAGGGTGGCACAAGGAAGGAGGACCCCATGGGAGATTGGGGTCGCGCTTTCGGGGGCGAGGAGCCCGGAAGCGCGCGGGAGGCTCCGGTCTCCCGCAACGACTGGCACCGCGACCTGGTCGCGGCGGCCTGGGCTCGGATAGCCGAGGCCGCCGAGGCCGCAAGGCCTGCCAGGGAGGCAGCCGAGGCGGCTGCCAGGGAGGCCGCCGCCTTGGACGAGGCGGCGGCGGAAGCCGCCAGGGAGGCCGAGCGCGCGGCCTTCAACGCCGCGCGAGCGGCGAACCAGGCGGCGGCCGCCGTCGTGACAGCGGCCGAGCGTGCCGCCGACGCCCTGATCGTGGCGCAGTGTGCCACGATCACCGCTTCCCCCTGTGGGGGGAAGCGGTACACCCTAGAGAACTTCGAGTTCTCGGGTTGTCGTCTCCATAGAGAGACGACAAACTGGAGGTTTGGCAATAGGGTCCAAACCTTTCTCGCACTCCCACTGGAGGCCGTTTGGTCGGTCTCGTGGGAGTGCTACAAGGACGGAGCGCCGCACAGGCGGTTCGTCCACTCCCAATCCGGTCTGGCGGAAGTGTATCCGCCAGACGAAAGTGAACCCCGCGACGCCTTCGCCTCTACGGCGAGGGGACTGTCGCACAGTCCCTTCGCGGCTCTCCTCGCGAAGGGTTGAGGGGATGCCAGGGATCTTCGCGATCCCTGGCAGGATCGAGCGCACCAGTCCAATTGGTGCGCTCGATCCTGCCATGATGGCACGGCAACTGGTGAGGGTACCGCCCCCTTCTCGCCAGTTCATAATACGGGGGTGGCGTGGAGTGTCCACATGGACAATTTCGAAGCGGCGTGGGACAGGTGGCAACCGCTGCCGTCTCAGTTCTCCGGTGAGGTGCCGACCGCGTCGGCACTCATCGGAGCAAACAGCCTCGAGCCCTGGCTCGAGGCGCGGTACTCGGAGCTCGCGAGCTCCGGGTACATCATGGAGGCGGCCGCAGCGGTCGGCCTCCTCGTTCGCCTCTGGGTGCCGACTGGCACCCAGATGGCTGGAGCGACCCCCCCGTCCGGTCCTGCGGCCCGATGGGCCGAGGGGCTCCCGTCAAGGGAGCTGGACGCGCTCGAGCGGTTTGCGCTCGAGCGCAGCGGTCGGCTCCAGGAGGAGCTCTACGAGCTCCCCGGCATGGGGGCCGACCCCACCCCCCAAGACGTACGCCGCATGGCGTACGATCGGGACGCACTCGAGTGCGTCCTCACCGTGCTCCGGCTCGCGGGCCGGGGCACGATGCTCGCCCCCGAACTCGGGCACTGCGACGACGCGGCCATCACGGTCGCGAGCGCGCTCCCCATCACCCCCGGACTCGAAAACGACCCACTGCTGCGAGCAGTGGGCCGAAAGCGGCCGTTCGCGTGGTGGGCCTTCGAGGTCGACTTCGGGTACGTCGGCACACGACGTACACCGGGACCGTACTGGAGGTGATCCAATGCCAGGGATCTTCGCGATCCCTGGCAGGATCGAGCGCACCATGCACTATGGTGCGCTCGATCCTGCCAATCGGAACTGAAAACGAACTGGCGAGGGTATGCCACCCGTCCTCGCCAGATCTCAACCCCCCAGGGTGGACGCCAGGGAAAGGAGGTCGCCCATGTGCGACTGCGAGTTCCATAGACACTACGACGGTCTTGACCGGGAAGAATCCCGCCGCCAGCTCCGTGAGCTGACGGCGGGATTCATTCCGGGGGAGTCACCGACTCCCCCGGGACTCCTCGTCATTTTCGAGGACGAGGGGACCACGGACGAGGCCTGGTGGGCCGAAGTCCGTAGTTACTCGGGAGTTCATCAGAACCCCCGAGTGCGCTTCTACCCCGTAACGGGGTGGAACTGGGACGACTGACAGACTGGCGAGGGTATGCCACCCACCCTCGCCAGATCTCAACCCCAGGGTGGCACGAAGGAGGACCCCCATGGTCTTCATTCTTTGTGTCTATGACCCCATCTGGGGTCATCGTGCGGTGAGCCACCACCGCACCCGAGAGGGTGCGGTGGTGGCTCACCTGACCGCCGAGGCTTCGGCGTTCAGGTACACGTCCACCATACTGGGGGACGTGATCACGGCGAGGTACTCAGTCGAGGAGCACCAACTCCTCGACTGAGTACGTCACGGTCTGGCGAGGGTATGCCACCCACTCTCGCCAGATCTCAACCCCCAGGTGGACGCCAGGGATCTTCGCGATCCCTGGCAGGATCGAGCGCACCAATTAGACAATTGGTGTGCTCGATCCTGCCAATCGGGGCAGTTTGAAAGGAATACCATGGTAAACGCATACCAGATCTTCATGCAAATTGAGCGAACCATTCGACGCGCCCAGGCGGGGCGCATCACGGAGGAGGCAAGGGATACTATAGTAACGGCCCTCCAGGATATTGCCATGAATCACGGCCTACTGGGACAACTCGACACCCTCCTCATGGAGGCAGCTGCGCGAGACGCGCAGCTGCTCGGGCTCATTTAACTTCTTGCCAGGGATCTTCGCGATCCCTGGCAGGATCGAGCGCACCATGCACTATGGTGCGCTCGATCCTGCCAATCGGGGCAGTTTTGAAAGGGAACGACCAATGAACATGGAAACAATCATCACGGTGCCGGGCGCGCGCGACCAGGCAATCCCCCAGACCTACCTGGCTGCGTTCAAGTACCGCAGCCGGGACGCCGCGGAAGCATGGGCCTATTCGTCCGCCGGGCCCATGCTCAATACCCACACCAGACCCTTGAGGGGGTTCGTGGTCTCGAGAGAGTGGGTGATTCGCTATGTGGCGAATCTCCTGCAAGGGGACCAGGGGGTACTGGAGGAATACCTCACCGAGGTACTCCTCCACCGGCCGCTGGGGAGGCGACCGGAGATGGTTAACGCGAACCTCCCGTGCAAGACGGTAATCCGTACCGTCTTGCGTCTGGCGCGCCGGTACGGCGCTCCGGTCGCGGAGCAGCTCGGGTTGGCTCTGCAGGGCCAACTGAGGTAAAACCCGCTAGATCCAATACAACAACAATTGCCGGGTCTTTGGCCCCTTTCCCGAGCAATCTAATACAAGGGGCTAAGAAAGGGACTACATGACCAAGATCTTCCAGGTGGGAGACATTTTCGTCTCCGCCTCCTCACGTGAGGAGGCGGAGACGAAAGGCGCGGCAATTGCCCGCGCCGAGGCCTTGTTTGAGGCCTCGTCGGAGGACGAGGCGTTATTTGAGGCCGAGATCGCGGCGATGATCGCCGCGATAGTAGAAAACGAAGAATCGGATGTAGCCATCTAGGTTCTATCCTGCCAGGGATCGCGAAGATCCCTGGCAGGATCGAGCGCACCAGTCCAATTGGTACGCTCGATCCTGCCAATCGGGGCAGCTAGGAAAGGAAACCACATGCTAGGAGATTATACCGAAGAGGCGGCGGCGGCCATTCGAGAGATAGTGGGGAATATCTCGTTCCCCACCCACCGAGCGGTTGCGCGCGGTGGACGTGTGTGGATCGGCGTCGCGCAGTTGCGCGACGCTATGCATGCCAGCCAGGATCTGGCACTGCAATCATTCTTCTTGCAGTATTGGCTGCAAGAAGAGAAAGAGCAGGACTTCCGCAGGACGGTCGTCAAGAACCGGAGGGGGTTCATGAGCTCCCACGCAAGAACGGCCACACGGGTCGCGCAAGCGATCCTGGGTGGGGAAATCCCGGAACCCCCGGAGGGCGGTTTCCGAGCGGATGGCATCCGGTTCACGGACGCCATCGCGTACGCCGCCCACGTGGGCGCGCGTTACGCCGCCAGTACGCTGGCGGTTATCCAAGAGGTCGTTCAGGAGAACGACCCGCCCCGCCAGCGGTTTAGTCTGGCAGATCTCCTCGGCCGCAAGCCTGCCGAGGAGACAACCGAATAGGGGAAATGCCAGGGATCGCGAAGATCCCTGGCAGGATCGAGCGCACCAGTCCAATTGGTGCGCTCGATCCTGCCAATCGGGGCAGTTTTGAAAGGAATCGACCATGGTTGTGAAAATTGCATGGGACGGGCGAGATTACAGCGAAGAGGACCTTTCAGTCGACTTTGGAGTCGCCCGAAAGTTTCTCGGACCGGGACCGTACTGGGCGTCCACCCACGATACGGGCCTGCTACTGTCGAACGAGGAGGTTCCCGGAAACCCCACGTTGGTGACACGACAGGGGTCCGTGACCGCCGCTCAGTTCCCGGCCACCGAGGAACGCTGGGTGAGGCACGAGGACCTGGAAGTGGTGCGAGTCCACTGCAGTACTGAAAGGTACGACTTGGTCTTTTGAGGCGATACCTGCCAGGGATCTTCGCGATCCCTGGCAGGATCGAGCGCACCAATTGTACTTGGTGCGCTCGATCCTGCCAATCGAAGAGGAGGTACGAAATGAAAGGCGAACACCGCATCTCACACCCCAATGCCGACATCATCAGACAGCTCGTGGACCAGAAGCTTCCGGCTTATCTTCCGTATGCTGACAAGTCTCCAGCGCTTGTGATACTTACCATGGAAGAAATCCAAGCTATCGCATGGGCCGCTTGCTTGATTGACGACATCAACGCCAAGTTTGGAATAATACCCCGATAGCGAAGATCCTCTGGCAGGATCGGGCGCGCTATGTGAGCGTCTATCCGGGTTGTGGGCCCGGGTAAATGCTCGTGAAGTATATATGCCGCCTGCGCGCTTTGGGGTTCAAAGCGCGCGGCGGCCCGCCCCCCGCGCGCGCCCCCCGATCGCGAGGCCGCTCGGCGCGGCCCCCGCGCCCACGGCGCCCCCCACAAAGACTTCGCACGGCACAACCGCCGCGCGCAGGACCGGCCCACGCAGGCCAAGCCGGTCCCTTAATATGCCCTGCTTGTAAGGAACGACCAAAATGATCGGCACCATCAAAGTGAACAGCAACACCAAGCAGCACGCCGCGAACCTCCGTAGCTTCGGCTACGAGGTCACGGAGGGGTCCGACGGACTCCTCCGGGTGGAGGTGACCGGGTTCGTCACCTCCGTGGACGTCTCGTGCGGCGTGTCCAGCCTGAGGGAGGTCATCAGCCTCCGCCAGGCACTCACATACAGCACGAAGGTCATCTTCCCGGAGGGGACTTTCCAGAGTCTCCCGGCCTGCCTCAAGCTGGCAGGCCTGTCCAAGAAGGCAGGCCTGCCGAACCTGAGCTGCCTCATCATGAAAAATGGTGAGGGAAAGGCCTCCAGAGAGGCAGCACCGATCGTGGACATCGCCGCGTGGTTGCGCGGCTGAGAGACTGACCCGGGTGGGAGCTTTCCCACCCGGGCCTGCCAGGGATCGCCGGAATTCGACGAATCATACAAGGAGGCCCCGATGATTCAGTACACTTCGATCATCCAAATCGGTGAACATGGAATTCTGAGCGTCAGGTCCCACAAGGGACATATGACTCGGTCCGATATGGCCGAGTACCTCAGTGCCATCGATGGTGAAGATGGACTGTCGGTTCGATTCGACTTCATCGACCTCTACGAGGATGTCGGTGAGATCACCGGTCCCGAGGTCGTCTGGGCGTGGGACACGTCCTGGTGGGTCCCGTTCGAACAGCATAGTCTGAACAAACAGGACCGAGGTCCGGACCAGAAAGTCGAAGTCAGCCAGAACTTCGACGGTCCGTGGAACGAGATGACTGTCCGGGAATTCGACGAATTCCTGGACCATCTTCTGGCCAAAGGCGAGCAGACGTTCGTCGACCCGACGAACGGGGTCATTCGGTTCGTCCGGGTCTTCGGTTCGAGAAGGTTCGCGATTTCAAGCCAGGCGGCCATTCACGGCGAGGACGCCGAGAATCGATTCGAACTGGCCGAGATCGACAACCCGGACTGCATGGATCCTTACAATCTATACTCGGACAATAGCTTCGCTGCGATGTTCTCGATCCTGCCAGCATCCGCCCGCGATGTGCAGATTCTCGAGCTCCTTTGACCATTCCTGGGGCTTCCTTGACTTGTTGGCTACTAATATAGCCTGGACATGCAACAGGTTCAAACGAAACATTGCGAAGAAAGTAGGTGGCGACATGGCGAATACGAGCGCAGAGGAGAAGGTCGGCAATGCAGCGCACGATGCTAAGGTCCACGGGCCCCCCGAGAAGGTGGCGGCGTACCGGGGGTACGCCGTCTACGCGGACTACGACGCGAACGCGCCGAATTCCGAGGACCTCATCTTCTGCTCGACCGAGGAACTCGCCCAGGAGGTGTGCAAGATCCTGAACGTGGATCCGAGGTCGCACGGCGACCTCGCCTACACCGAGGGATGGGAGTTCTGCAAGTCCTTCCAGTGCCGCGTGGTTATCCTCACCGAGGAGTGGATCTTCGATCGCACCGTCTTGGACGCACTGGCCGAGGTGCGATCCTGTCACGAGGATAACGACGACTCCGAGGAGGTGTCCCCGTCGGTCCTGACCGAGGACCAAGTCCTTCGTGCGTGGCGGGGGGTAATGAAGGATATGAAGGGTGGGGTTTAAAGCGCGCGGCGGCCCGCCAGCCAGGGATCTTAATCAAAGATCCCTGGCAGGATCGAGTCCACTAGCCGAATTCTAGTGGACTCGATCCTGCCAGTCCAGGCAGAGCGAAGGGAACCGACCATGGAATATACCGAGGAGGCGTGCGCCTCCATTAAAGAAATATCTCAGAACATCGTGGCAGCCTGCCCGGTGTTCCGAAATAATGCCCGAGGAGGACGGGTGTGGATTGCAGAATCGCAGTTCCGAGACGCCCTCAGGGCGTCTCCCGAACTGGCGGTCATGAGCTTCTTCCTCCAATACCACCTGCAGGAAGCAGGGGAGCAGGCGATCCGCAAGACGGTCGTCAAGAACAGGCGGGGGTTCATGAGCTCTCACGCCCGCACCGCCACCAAGATCGCACAAGCGATCCTGGGAGGGGAAATCCCCGAGTCCCCCGAAGGGTTCAGGGCGGATGGCATGCGGTTTACGGACGCCATGGAATACGTGGCCCACGTCGGGGCGCGGTACGCGTCCAGTACACTGGCGACAGTGCAGGAGGTGGTGGAGGCGGACGACCCACCGCGCCCGAAGTTCTCCCTTGCCGATCTGCTCGGGAAGGCATAGTAAAAACCTGCCAGGGATCCTAGCGATCCCTGGCAGGATTGAGCGCACCAGTTGGTGCGCTCAATCCTGCCAATCGGGGCAGTTGGAGATACACATCAAATGAAAACTAAAAAAGTATCCGCTATGGAGAGTGCCATGGATCGTGCCATAGCGGATGCCAGAAAGACCGCCGATGCCGTCTTTATGGCCGCAGTCTCGGCGTCGTCGGCTGATGCGTCGTCGGCTGGTCAGGCTGCGGCAGCCACCATCAAGGCGTTCTTGGCGATCGATGCCAAGGCGCGGGGGCGGTCGCAACGTCGCCATAGCAAAAAATAGCACGAGTCAACGAAGAAAGGTATCCTGCCAGGGATCGCGAAGATCCCTGGCAGGATCGAGCGCACCAGTCCAATTGGTGCGCTCGATCCTGCCAATCGGGGCAGTTTTGAAAGGAATCGACATGCGCATCGAGATAGTAGAGCAGAATCACGAAACTACAGAAGAGGAGGAGCCGATGGGCCGAGGCAGGCCTTCCTACATCGGAAAGGCGACCGGCAGTGTCTCCTTCAAGACGGAGTTTGGTATGCTCGGAGTGTCGTACGATCTATGGGATAATGATGACGACACATACGACACATACAACTCTTGGGCAGATTCACCGCTCTGGGATCTGAGCGAAATGGCCGAGACTATCTTCAAGAAAGTCCTCCGTGAAGTCTGCCGCGACTACGCTCTCTTTCAGGACGATAGCCCATTTGATGTAGACCGGTTTGAGGAAAAGTTCGAGGCCGAGATCGAAGAGGACCTTCCGGAGATCGACGAGATACGAAACGCCATGACGGAGGAGAAGGTCCTGGCGTTCCTCTCCGAGGTGGATGGGACCCTGGCAGAATTGAGCGTACCAATTGGACTTGGTGCGCTCGTCGTAAACAAAGAAGGCAGCCTCATCGTCCAAGCGCTCGGCCTGACCTTCCCCGTGAAGAAGGATTTCGCGCCGAGTCTAGAAGACGTCCTTTGGGACTCCGACGACTTTTACTGTTGGTCGGAACTGATCTCCAAGGACGAGCGAGCGTCAGAGAAGTGGGGCGAGTTCACCCAAAAAGTTTGTGCCTGGTATTTGGAGAACGAAACTACAGTGTCAGTTCTCAATCTAGCTAAAGCGTCCGAGGATTTAAAGATAAAACGAGCTAAAGCGTTCAAGAAACTAAAGAAAACGTTCGAGAAAGAAATCCTATCGGTTCTGACCGAGGAAGACTTTTTGCTCGTCTGGAGAGAACGCATCATCCAATCGATTCATTCTCAATGATCGAACATCCATGCCAGGGATCTTCGCGATCCCTGGCAGGATTGAGCGCACCATTACAATTGGTGCGCTCAATCCTGCCAATCGGGGCAGTTTGAAGGATATGGGATATGCATATGAAAAAGGTTATTGTTATGCAAGGGGTGCCGGGGTCGGGCAAAAGCACACATGCTTCGAAGGTTGCGCTTAACGCGCAGCAGGCAGGTGGTCGGGTTGTTACCGCTTCAGCAGACGACTTCTTCATAAACTTGGGAGGTGGGGAGTATAAATTTGACGGCTCTAAGTTGTCAGAAGCCCATGGGGAATGCTTTCGTGCTTTCATCCACGCGGTCATGAACAACGCCGATATGGTAATTGTGGACAACACGAACACAACGCCGATGGAGATTAGCCCGTATATGCTCGCAGCGCAAGCTTTCGGGTACGAGGCCGAGGTTCATCGTATCGAGTGCGACCCGGACGTTGCCGCTGCCAGGAATACTCACGGGGTGTCTGCATCTAGTGTCAAAGTCATGCACGAGCGCATGGCGAATAACAGTCTTCCACCATGGTGGAAGACTGTTACGACCAGGGAGTCGGTCGCCCTGTG
>Ga0214919_10011269_pt1 | contig 11171 bp, 19 predicted proteins | sample LL1503_MetaG_FD_177994 | JGI IMG/M metagenome (GOLD analysis project Ga0214919, IMG submission 177994) | Freshwater microbial communities from Lake Lanier, Atlanta, Georgia, United States - LL-1503 | ecosystem: Environmental > Aquatic > Freshwater > Lake | place: USA: Georgia | collected...
GACAGAATGATAGAATTAGCGTACAAATTCATGTGTTGCGTGGTAGTCGGCTACCTTGCTTTGGGAGCGGTGTCGTTCGTCTTGAATGCCATCTTCTACGAGACCGAATAATAATGGAAGGATACAAAATGATGACTGCCGTATGGATTGGTGTTGGCGTACTGTGTGGAGTTGTGGCGTGTATCGTGTTGACTCAAATCACTTTTTATGTGGCTTGGTGCTTGGAAGAATCAGAATTAAACAAGGATAATATCGATGAAAACAAATAATACAACTCTCGCTCAAACTGTTACTGCTCATATCGCAATTTTAAATTCAACAAGTGATCGCATGGCTCGACTGAGTGCTTTGGCTGTGGAACACGGCTTCACTGTCGTGGACACTATCGCCGCAGAGCCTACTATTCGCTCGGCTCGACTTGTGGTGCGTGGCCGGAACGAGTCGCTGCGTGATTTCTGTATGCTTGCAACACTCGATTTGGATGAAGTGGTATGGGTTGCTTCAATGGAGACAGAAACTCATGCGTAATTTCACGGATGATTGGGCAACACTCGTTGTGGGCTTAACGCTCGCCGTGAGTGTGCTTGCCTTTGCTTTGGCTGTTTTGGTGTTTGTCGTGGTTTGGTGAAATTAATATTTAAAAGGATTCAAAAATGACTACTGATAACAATATCTCTTGGAGCGCACAAACTTTGCGATACTGCAACATCGTGTTGCCGTCGTATACGCCTGGACAAATCGCTTTCATCACATGGTTGCAATCGCAGCGTGATCACATCACTGTGTTTGACGAGTGTACAGTTTCACGCAAAGAACTTATTGCATTACTACAGCGTGAAACCGTGTATGTTGCCGTGCCGTCGTGGATTGCAACGCCAAAGGTGCGCCGCAGTGGCCGGGGCAATTATATTATTCCCGAAATCATATATTCAGCCGACTCTATTCCTGTGAACAAGAATCACCGTGGACGCAAGGCAGGATCACCCAACAAGAAGGGCAGACCGCCACAGCCCGCAGCACCGGTGCGTCCTGTGTTTAATGCGTTCACTGCTTCGTCGTTCGGGGACCACGCCGCTAGTGGAGGCAGCAAATGAGTGCATTTCCGATAGAAGATCCTGACATGTTCACCGATGACCACGACCACGGAGACGAGACTGATATGATTGACGGCGTGGAAGGCATTGATTGGAGCGAGTTTGCCGATGAGGACGACGAAACCGCATACGATGACGGTGACAGCGGCGAGTAATCGCAAATAATATAGTTTACCTTTGAGACCCATGTCGAGCATTCAACTCGGCGTGGGTTTTTTTATATCCACAGCGCAGTGGCAAAGCGGAAAAACAACAGTGTATTTGGGGTCTGGGCATATTTGAAAAGTGGGGCTAGCCCATCCCGACCGTGTTCAGCGGCACACTTTCAAATATTCACAGCCACACAACACTTCACAAAGCATTTCAAATATTCACGAACACCCACCCCCCTTTTCCTGTAGCGAAAACAGGAAATCGGAAACGAGAAATTTTTTTCCGTAAAATTTTTGCCCACAGGGTCGCACTACATATTCTTATGAAATCATTTGACCAATTCATGGAAGCGTGTTGGAGCGGCTACAAGGCAAAGGGTCTGAAGCGCAAGAGTGGTCGACTGGTTCCGAACTGTGTCGCTGTAACGGAAACTGCGGCATGGACACGCCGAGAAGGCAAGAATCCCACAGGCGGCTTGAATGCAAAGGGTGTGGCATCGTATCGTGCCGAGAATCCTGGCAGCAAATTGAAGACTGCTGTGACAACACCGCCCTCGAAACTCAAGGCAGGATCGAAAGCCGCCAAACGCCGCAAGTCATTCTGCGCTCGCATGGGCGGCATGGCAGGAGCGATGAAGGATGAAAACGGCAAGCCGACCCGCAAAGCCTTGGCACTTCGCAAGTGGCATTGCAACTAACACAACCGAACTCATACATATTAGATCGGATTGTAATAGTATAACAAAGGAAACAACACCATGAGATTTGATAACGCAAACTTTCGTTCACTCAATGCCGCTATCGCCAAAATGCAAAGCGAAGACTACCAATCACCTGAGCGTGCTCGCCAAACATACGCCACAGGACTAGAAGGCTCCAAACAAGACAGCAAGGAAAAGCGTTCCAAAAAGGTGTACGGAAAAGACGGCAAAGTTTTGTACGCATCTTTGGCGAACCTGCGCCGATCACTGAACAAGAAGAACAAGAAAGTTGCCGAGTCTGTGGAGTCTGCCGAGTACACCGAACTACTAGAGTCCGTGCTGTTGGCTCTGTGTGACGAATTAGAGTTGGATCCTGAAGAGTTGGTGGAAGCCATGCGTCTCACTCCTAAGCGTTCGGCAGTGTTGGATCGTGAAGAAAAGAAAAGTGACAAGACAATGGGTCGAGTATTGAATGCTACGAACAAGAAAACTGGCGGAGCCGTGAGCGTGAAAGTGAGAGATTCTAATCTAAAGTTATTTAACCATGCACAGGAACGACGATATCGAATCCGAGGAATTCGTAGAGCAGCGGGTGTAGGAGTCAAAAGTATTGCAGCGGGCGATTCAGAAAATCGCCCTGCGCCAAGTAAAGAAAAGCGTCACGAGATGGGTGCAGAAGAGCGTCGTCTCCGCACAGGACGAACAAAAAGCACGAAAGCACATCCACGCCGCACGGACAAGTAATTCACCAACGACAAAATCACAACAAAAGAAAAAACACCATGAGATTTGATAATAGTAAATTTCGTTCACTCAATGCCGCTATCGGCAGCATGAACGAGTCTGTTGCTTCGGGTATCAAGGCAAGCGTGAAGCGTGCAAGTGAGGATCAGCGGGCAGCACTGCGAGAAAAAATCGCAAAGGAAATCGCAGAGCACTTGGACAAGGCACTCGGAGGCGTTGAACGAATGCTGCTGCCTGCCATGCAGCCTGACACCGAAACACGAAACGAAATGCGTGAGATGCAAACCGACATCAAGAGCATTATGCGAACTCTTGTTGGACATTGGAAGTTATAATATTATGGCTTCACCACACCGGCGAGCATTCACAAAGCACGGCTTCAAAAAAACTCGTGGTCGTCCTGCGGACACTTCTCGCAGCGGTCTACCCAAAATCTATCCCGCAAATATCCGTGCCACTGTGCGTGTGCCTGCCGCTAAACTATAAGTTCTATGGGCCTGTGGCGCAACGCTGAAACAAACATCCTGTAGTGTTTTTGAGCGATTCTGTTGCCATTATACATACAATACAGACGCAAAACACAGACCTATTAGGAGATTCATCGCATGGCAAACTTATTTTGGAGAGGATCTACAGGCGTGTCTGCCAGCGATTGGAACACGGCAAGCAATTGGTATGTGGTTGTTGACACAGGTGGAACAGGCGGTGTTCCGTTTGAAACCAAATTGACAGTGTCTACTCGCAGTCCTGTTGGACAAGATTCTGTGTATGTGTGGGATTCTCTTCCTTTTGCCGTTGTGGGTGCGTCAGGCATCACAACAGGCGCACTTCCGAATTCTCCAATACTAGCAAATTGTTTGTCGGGTGGAATGACTCTGTCAGGCTCGACTTATTGGTGGCTCGCAGCAGGAACATCAAGCGGAGTAACAGGAACAAATCCGCTTGAATATCTGAATGTTGTCGTAGGCAATCCCATGTGTACCGGCGCATCATACGGAAAATTTGTGTTCAATTCCGAAAAAATGCCTTTGTTTTTCAAGCAAGCAGCGGTGCAATTGCTGCACGCTCCAAGCCGATCTGACATGAATCCGGGAAACACAGGAGCCACAGCATCAAATTCTTGGCGCATGTGTTTCAATGGAGTAATCAATAGCGGTTACACTTTGGCAGAAAACAATGTCATCATTCCCGATGTGGATTTTGCTGAAACAAATTCCACGGCTGTAAACACTTGGGGACAAAACAGGATAGATTTGGAATTTGGTGGAAAGATCGGCAGGCTAGAAGTTGAACCATGGAACAAAGTGGTTCCTGCTGAGGGCATGACCACAATTCTACCGCAAGGCATATTTTTTGGATCCGTTGCTGCAGATCCGTTCACCACAGTGGAAAGCGTTATTATTCGAGGACAACCACAGTATGTGAATCTGCCGATAGGAACAACATGCAATTCTTTATTGATTGAACCACTGAATTTTGTTTCCGGCATCACCACAGACATATATGTGCAATGCACGATTGGCGCAACAACGAATGCGTACTCGTCAGCATCAGGCAACAATTACTCATATCTTTTCAAAGGAATACGATTTCAAAAATCACTTCCTATTTCCGTGACCGCAAGCAATTACAATATTTTTATTGGAACTCCTTCTGTGTTGTCGGCTAATCCTGCATCCTTGTATTATAATTTGTGGGAAAATAATATAAGTAATGTGTTGGGCGGAGCAGCAAATATCGTTGCAAGAGGACCCGTTTTCATAAACGATGTTCTTTTAGAAGATTCCGTTTTGAAAATTTCTCCCAATGCAAGATCAACGGATTCTTTTATTATTAAACAGGCAGAGGTTCGTGGAAATTCTGTTATTGATTTACGAAAAACAATATCAATCATACCCGGAGTATCTGCCTCAATTCCTATGGTTTTGGGCGCAGCCGCTTTGGCAGCAGGACACACAGGTGCAAAAGGATTATTGTATTCTTCTGCCTTGGCAACTTTTATCAATCATCCCGACTCAACAGTCAGTTTCTAAAAAGGAAATAAATGGCAAATTATTATTGGTGGAAAGGAACAGAAAACACATTTGATGATATTGTTGGTTTGAGCGGATCAGCAGGATGGACTGCCGCTACAAGTGTGGGACTTACTGCAAATTGGGTCGCATGTCCACAAACATTCGGTGCACTTGTCGTGGGAGCAACCACGCTACCTGGAGTCTCTGATACGGTTTACATTAAAAATACATTTCCTGTTGTGGGTAGTGTGTTTGGATCAGTTGCCGCAACAGACTCTACCACTATTCTTTCTCCCTGCTTGAATTCAACTGATATTGGTATAACTTGCCAACAATGTTTTATTGGTCCATTTTATATACAAGGAAATTTTTATGATTCCGACTTGGTAGGCAAAATTCAATTTCTTGGCAGGGTAGGTGGACCCATTACAGGAAACCAAGGAATCGCACAAACACAAACATATCCCACAAACGGAACCACACTATCAGGATATCCATTGACTATCCGATCAGGAATTTCATATGGTATTGTTATCAATGACGAACACTTAGGAAAGTATGAGATAAACATTCGTTCTGGAACAACTGCACCCATAGTTGTATTGTCGGGCGGAGGAACAGATTCTATATCCTTGTTGAATAGTCCATGGAAAACAGAAACCGCTCTTCGTATTTACGGATCAGCATCAACAATAAAAATCAATGAAGGTGCTTTCATAAACGAAGTAGTGATAGGAAGTGGAGTCTCGTTGGATGTTGTATCGGGCATAACAGCATCTCCTGTGTTCGACATACGAGGACAAGTCTCAAATTTAACTGTTGAAGCATCAAGCACAACAAATATCAGACATGTTCGTGTGTTGCCATCAATCCGATGTTTTGACGAAACGACACGAGGAAATTATAAATTTAAATCCACAATAAAACGACAAGGAAGCACTGTGAATTTTTCTCCTCAAACAGATCCATCATATGCAGATTTATTGTTGCATGTGCCGATGCGTTTTCCTGGTTTGGTTTCAGGCACTCTACTTCCTTACACAGTGGAACTAGGAGAATTGCAGTCCACTCCAACAGAGTACAAATTCTATGCAGGAGACTATCATTCTAATTTGGGCGCAAATATTAGTTTGAAGGGACGAGTCATCCTGTCAGATTTTGTTTTGGATAGTGGAACAATAAATTTCCATCCCGATAATATCGATAAACAATACGGACTAACTTGCGACAATGCAAGAATACGATCTTATTTGTTGGGATCTTCTGACTTCGGTGCATCCATTAAATCTTCTCCGGATTCGGACGCTAAAATCATTTCGGGAGCATTACGAATAATCCACGACGGCGGCGCAACTGCAGGGTGGGGTTTGCGATTGGGCAAGGAGGCTATTGATTCTTTGGTAACCACTTATCCATCTATTGTTTATTACGAAGGTGCTGTGATTGAAACACACAGAGATTCTGATCTTCCGTATTGAACAGTAATCTGAGTCCGATAACTCGATAACCGATTTGCCGCTTGTTTGATCGGAAACGCCCGATTGTGCCACTGACAGGCAGGAACGCTGTAGCGGGCATTCTAGGGGCTTTGGCAGTGATTCTGTGGACGGCACGGCGCACGGCTGCAGCACCCAAAGTCCGATAATAAAATCTGCACAATATTTCAAAAAAAGCCAAAAAGCCCTTGTATTTTGGTGTGTTTCTGGTATTCTGAAGGCTTATGAAATCTCTACCAACACTTTACTCTTTGAACAGCAACGGATCAGTTCAGCAATGGACAATCAGCGTGTCGAAAAATCGCATCACTAAAATCTACGGACAGGTTGGCGGAAAACTGCAAACCGAAACTGATACTATTACTAAAGGCAAGAATGTGGGACGCAGTAATGCCACAACTCCTGCCGAACAAGCCGCTGCGGAAGCACAGGCGAAATGGGAAAAGAAACTCAAGGGTGGATATGTTCGCACTCTGAAAGCAGCAAAGGCGGGAGAATCGGATCGCAAGTTTGTTGCGGGTGGTGTTGAAGCCATGCTTGCACAAAAGTTCAGTGAACATGCGGCGAAGATTGTTTATCCTGCATTCACACAACCCAAACTTGACGGCATTCGATGCATTGCCATGATTACCGATGGTGTTGCCACTCTGTGGACTCGCACACGAAAGCCTATTACAGGTGTTCCGCACATCATCAAAGATTTGCAAGCCAAATTTCCTGCGGCAACCGTTACGCTTGACGGAGAACTGTACAATCACGCCTACAAAAATAAGTTTGAGGAGATTGTTTCGTTTGTGCGTCAAGCCACACCGAAAGCAGGACACGAAGTTGTGCAGTATCACATCTACGATGTTGTGGATGCCAAGAAAACATTCGCACAACGCACGGCATGGTTGGCGGCGAATCGAAGCGCAATTGAGCGCAACTTTCCTGTGGTATTGACTCTTGTGGAAACGCACGAAGTCGAGGACGAAAGCGCACTCATGTATTGGTTTGACGCATGGCGCAAAGTCGGCTACGAAGGCGCAATGGTTCGCAATGCCGCAAGCCTGTACGAAGGCAAGCGATCCTACGGTCTGCAAAAGATCAAGGAGTTTGACGATGCCGAGTACAAGATTGTGGGTGTGAAATCAGGTCGTGGTCGCATGTCGGAGTGTGCCATTTTTACCTGTGCAATTGGTGGTTCAGAATTTGACTGCAAGATGGAAGGCAGTTTGGATGTACTGAAAGAAATTCTGCAAAAGCCAAAGTCTGTGATTGGTAAAAATCTCACTGTGCGATATCAAGGATTCACAAACGGAAAACTTCCACGATTTCCAATCGGTGTAAGTATTCGAGACTACGAATAATTCTAATACAAAGGTAACCCAATGGAAACAAGAGACAGATACGACAAATCAGAAGAATATCAGGTGTGGCGATTACATTACGGTGACACACACGGCAAGAAGTGGATCACGAAGTTTGTGCGAAGCAAAGCCTCCGCAAATCCACCTCGGATCGGAATAGTGACTTATGAACTTGGTGCAGATCAATACGGCGGCGCAGATCAATACAGTTATTTTCCGAAAGAGGATGCTGCCAAAACTTGGCGTATGCTTGTAACGAATTGGTGTGCTGTGCAAATCTCATTCCCCGAATTGGAAACTTTGGAACTGCAATATTACGGACTAGCCAAATGACAAAAATATATCCTCGTGATTTCATTCCGTTTTGTTATGATGAAGCACCCGACAAATCTATTTCTGTTTGGTGGTTGGCATGGGCAGAAACAGACGGCAGCAGAATGGTGACGCAATTCATTCGCCACAATCTTATTGATGGTGGAGCAGGTGACATGATGGTTGTGACTCACAATCTTTCCAAGCAAGACGCTCCAAAAAAAGAGACTGTTTGTTCTGTGGAAGGAGCGAAAGCGTATTGGGGACTATTACTCGCACAACGAACCACTTTCAGAATTGTTCAGGCTCAGTTTGGAATACTATGGGCGCAGTACTCAGAAGTAAGATGAAATGAAAAAGAAAAAAACAAAAACTTATAAGTATGACTTCTCGTTTAATTTTCGTGTATACGAGTATCCGAAACACGGCGGCTTCGGCATTCACGAAACGCACTACAAGGGTAAACGCATCATATGGGTGGACGGTGATCCGCAAACCATTGTGGGATGGACACTGAAGGAATTACGAGCCGAACTGCGTAACCGTGCCGCCGCACTCAAAGCACCTGTGCTGCAATGGAGCAGATACTGCAACGACAAAGGATGGAAGTGGGGAGAATGACCACTACGCAATTCACAACAGTGCATGACGCATTAGGCGCACATAAAATTTATGCGCTGCTATCAAGTTACCCTGTTCAAGCAGACTACAGTCATAGGCAACAGATTTTGAAATTCTTTGTGTCAGACACACAAGACGCTGTGATTGTAACGGCAGACGGAGTGCCTCTCACGATTACTATGCATAACGGAACGGTTACCTCAACAATGGATAAAACAAGAGCAAGAGTCTTATGGTGTTGGCGAATCGCCAATTGTGGCGCAAGACCACTTCCTGTCGTTCGGATCCAACCATCAGGGTGATAAATATATTAGTGTGGCTTGGGGGTTGCTCTTATTATGAGGGTAAAGCGGAGACGCATCTCTTCGGTAAGATATCGCCGAAAGAGCAACCCCCAAGCCACACTAAAAGGAGAATGCTGTGACAGACGAAGAACAAGAACTCATTCGAGAACGGCGCATTCGATTGCGTGGCAAAGGACTATCAGAGCAACACATAGAAGAATTGTTACAGGAAGCAAAGGCAGACAAACATGACACCAACAGTAAACCCAAAAACGAAATTTTATAGTTTCACAGACACAGCGGCGAACACGCAATTACACAGTTTGCTTTACGAGAAAAGTATTGCAAGCAATGGCGGCTCGTCGCTGTTGGAAATTCAATTCAATGTCGTTCCGAATGAGTCGCTCATCTTTGTGCAAGCGTATCCACCCGCAAACACTGCGGCGTGGCTGCAAGTACTAGGATCACCTGTCACGATCAGCGTACAGATTGCAGAGTACTGCAACTATTGGATAAGTGTGGAACAAGCAAGGGAATTTTGGAGGCTGCTTGTTGCCAACGGATGGGTGAAGGCGAAACAGGCGGCTAAAGATAGATAATGATATGAAGTCTTTCCTTCAACACCTTTCCGAACAAAAGCCGAGCGTTAAAACGCTCGTGGCTGCGAACGCCAAGGATTTGAAGGAACTTCCAGGAGCGGCGGGTGAGGCGGCTCACAAGCGGCTTCACAAGACTATTGCAGCATTCGTCAAGAATAGCAGCAAAAGATCAAAATAAAATATTAATCTCGATGCCACAGACCAACTAAATACTATTGGTCTGGGTGAGTCGTGTAGACTGTGTGAACAGGATTACGCTATTCATGTCGAGGAATTTCGCTACCTTTTGACCGACATAGTGGAGGAGTTCCGTTTATTCGGGACTCCTCTTTTATTTTTATACCGGTTCTGATACTGTTCCTGTGGTTGTGAGCGTCCATATTTGTGTTGGATCAATAGACTGATACTGTTCCTGTGTTTGTGAGTGTCCATATTTGTGTTGGATCAATCGGCAATATGGTTCTATTCAAAGCAGTTGCTCGTACTGTGATAGTGTTTGCAGAATAATTCACGGCTGTTATTGTTCCAGCAAACTGAGTTGCAACCACACTACTATCTTGTCCAAACAGGCTGTAGTTTGGTGTGTATGCTGTTCCTGCAAGAGAAATACCCACCACTGTGAGTGTTGCAGACGATCCCACAATAAATTGATTGACTTTTCCGATTTGAGTATTACAGGACATCCCGGGATAGTATCCAATCCATGTTGCAATAGGTGCGGAGTAAGTGAGTCCTTCAGTAGCGATCAAATCAGCATTTAAAACAGGATCAATATCTGTGTATGCTTTTGGAAATCCTGCGGGGCGTGGTCGTGCCGTCCATCTTTCTATGGCTTTATCCACAACAGGCTGAAAAATATCTACTCGCTGTGGTGCAACTCCAATCACACTCCATTGTGGTTCTGTTGCTACCCCCTCAGCATCAATTAATGGTGGCAAACCAATATCTGTGAAATCGGCTGGTGCAGTTTCTTGTACACCACTAAATTCAGCCGCTCTTGCGGCACGCTGTGCCTGAATATCATTGAATCGTTCTGCCATTTGTGTTTCCTTTATTGTTATCTATAATGTTATAAATAACTCAGAACAGAAAAGAACATTCAAAACAGGATTTATATGGCAAGACAAAATCCAGGACTAGACAGCAAAACAGGTCATTACGAAGCAATAACGCAAATATTGAGCGTGACATCATGGAATGGTCTCACAGGAGATATCACAGCAGATGTTGTTAGCGAAGCACAAGCCGCTCGTATAGCCAGAGATGAATCCACAATAATTGTTGGTGAATTAGTACCCTCTGAAGGTCCCACCGCTGCTACTAGCGTGACATCATGGAACGGTCTCACAGGTGCAGTATCATTCACTCAATATGTGTCTGCCGTGGGTGGTGCGACAGGAGCCGTTGCATCATTTGATGGTGGCAGTTTCACATGAAACAAAACAACCCCCTAACAAATGGGGGTTGCTCGTTACATAAGGTTTCGCTACCTTGATATTTACTTGCAGCAATTATTACAAAATGCAGTCACAGCGTGCAAGAGCCACAGTCCACCCTTTACGGCGAACGGAAGCAGTGCAAGCAAACCAGCCACTTGAAGTGGATTCTTCCAACAGAAACAACCAGTGATGGGACATGACTTGTTATTAGTACTCATAGCATTCTCCTTTTTAAAATAGAATTAGAAACCAATTGAAACGCCGAGACCAACCACACAAGAGTTTTTCTCGTACTGAGGCGCATCCTGCCAAACAGGAAAACCAACGCCTGCATTTGCACTAACAGAATTACTGACATGCCAAAC
>Ga0214919_10011273_pt1 | contig 11168 bp, 5 predicted proteins | sample LL1503_MetaG_FD_177994 | JGI IMG/M metagenome (GOLD analysis project Ga0214919, IMG submission 177994) | Freshwater microbial communities from Lake Lanier, Atlanta, Georgia, United States - LL-1503 | ecosystem: Environmental > Aquatic > Freshwater > Lake | place: USA: Georgia | collected 2015-03-15
TACAAGCATCGGGAGGGTTAATAATAGCTGTGAATGAATCTATTCCAAACATACCTAAATTAGAAATGGTAAATGTGCTTCCTTCCCAATCTGAAGGTTGCAATTTTTTATCTTTTGCTTTTTTAGCAAACTCTTTTACAGATACGCTTATTTCATCCAAAGAAAGTCCGTCTGCAAAACGAAGTACAGGAACTAGTAAGCCTTCGTCAACTGCCACAGCAATACCAATATTCACATGATGGTTCTCGCGAATCACATCGCCCAACCAACTGCTATTTACTTTCGGATGTTGTTTTAAAGAAAGGGCTACTGCTTTAACAATAAAATCGTTGAAGCTAATTTTAACAGGTGCTGTTTCATTCACTACTGTTCTAGCAGCAATGGTAGCATCCATGTTAATTTTCATGGTTAAGTAAAAATGCGGCGCCGTAAATAAACTTTCGCTTAAACGTCTTGCAATGGTTTTACGCATTTGCGAAACCGGTGTATCCACAAAACTTACTTGGCCTACGAAATTGGTATTTTTGGGAGCCGCTGCTCTTGCAGTACTTGAAGTATTACCTGGCTTATAATTTTCTAAATCTGTTCTTGTAATTCTTCCATGCTCACCTGTACCTTGCACATATTTTAAATCTATTCCTTTGTCTTTTGCAATTTTCTTGGCTAAAGGTGATGCAAATATTCTTCCTTCATTGATCACTGTTGCAGATGCAGTTGTTGCAGTTGATGAAGCTGGCGCAGATGACGCATTAGAAGCTGTTGCAGGTACTGCAGCAGGACTAGCAGGCTTTGGCGCTTCAGCACTTGATGGTGATTTGATTGACTTTACAATGCTATCAATATCTAAACCAGGCTGTCCAATAATACATAATAGTTGATTGACTAATATTTTCTCACCTGCTTGTGCACCTTGGTATAATAAAATGCCATCTTTATAAGATTCTAATTCCATGGTGGCTTTATCGGTTTCGATATCTGCCAACACTTCTCCTTTTGTAACCTTATCTCCTACTTTTTTATGCCAACCTGCAATCACACCTTCTGTCATGGTATCACTTAAGCGTGGCATTAATACTACTTCTTCCATAGTACTTGCATCAATACTATTTGAAGTTGTTGCTGAACTTGTAGTTGGTGCAGCAGGACTTGCAGGAGCAGTAGTGCTTGCTGTAGTCGCTGTAGCCACTGTTGAACTTGAAGCAGAGGAAGCGCCATGGGTATTCGCTGCAATAAGTGCAGTAATATCTTCTCCTTTTTTTCCGAATATGGCTAGTAAATCGTTCACTTGTAATTTGCCTCCACGAGGTGTACCAATATGCAATAAAATGCCATCTTGATAGCTCTCCAATTCCATGGTGGCTTTATCCGTTTCTATTTCAGCTAATAAGTCTCCTTTTTTAACGGTATCCCCCACATTTTTATGCCAAGCTGCTACCACACCTTCAGTCATGGTATCACTTAAACGGGGCATTAATATTGCTTCAGCCATAGGTTAAAGGGATGTTTTGTAATTAGGCGTGAAATTACATCAAAAATGTTTTTTTTCCCACCAGAAAACGCAATTTTCTATCAAAAAGAGGGTAAAAACAGGGCTATTTAAGTAAAAGCCTTGATTCTATTGACCCTGTGCCAAACTATAGGCTTTTTTGTCGGCCCACATGTTCAAAATTTCTAAAGAGCAAATCTTAAAATTAACAGCTAAGGCACGGTATAAATCAATCACATCATTTTGAGAAAGTGGCGATTCGTTCACTGTTTCAAAACGACAATAGTATTGATTTATTAAGTTGGTAAATACGGAACCTGAAGGCCAAACCTGTGTACCTCTGTTGGTAATTGTGACAAGTTTTAAAGTAGCACTGGCATGCAATAAGCATTTATCGGCAATGACTTGTGGTTGTTCTACACTTTCAATAAAGAAATCTACTCCTACAATTTTATGATGATCATTTAAATCACTTTGTAACATTGGATTGCTTTCCAATTTAAAATTAGTAGGCGTTACATAAAAATTAGCTAGACTTGGTTTTGGATTATGACTAGGTAGTTTACCAAAATTTTGAATCACTGCTTGCGCAAAGGCTGTAGTAGATAAAGAAGCAGTAGCGCGATCTCCAAAATCGCCAGTATGTACACCCGATTCTAAAGTATACAATAATGCATTTTCAATGGTAGCTGCTTGTTCCATTAAACCTAAATGATGCAACATACCTAAACCACTTAATAATAAAGCAGTGGGGTTCGCAATATTTTTTCCAGCAATATCTGGAGCGGTACCATGCACGGCTTCAAATATAGAAATATGATCCCCAATATTAGCAGAAGGCGCAAAACCAAGCCCACCTACTAATCCAGCGCATAAGTCACTTACAATATCTCCTTGTAAATTCGTTAATACCACTACATCAAATAAGTCTGGACGACTTACCAACTTCATACAAAGGTCATCAACAATAACGTCATCTGCTTTTAATTCAGGATATTCTTTCGCTACTTCTTTAAATACTTCTAAAAACAAACCATCTGTTAATTTCATGATGTTTGCTTTATGTCCACAAGTAATACGCTTGGCTCCTTTTTTCTTTGCCATCTCAAAGGCGTAACGAATAACTTGCATACTACCTGGTCTTGTGATAAATCGACGACCCAAAGCCACATCCTGTGTTAACATATGTTCAATACCTCCATAGGTATCTTCAATATTTTCTCTAACAATAGTAATATCAATAGGAATACCTGCTTTACTAAAAACGGTATCCACCCCACTTAAAGTTTGAAAGGTTCTTTTATTTGCGTAGGTGTTCCAAGTTTTACGAGCAGTTACATTTACACTTTTCACGCCCTTGCCTTTTGGCGTTTCCATGGGGCCTTTAAAAAGAATACCTAAATCTTCAATAGTATCCTTCGCTTCTGCTGTCATACCATTACTAAAACCTTTGTCAAAAACCCATTTTCCCATATCCACAAAATCGTATTCCAAAGGCACTTTGGCGGCATTAAACACATCAATTACGGCGTCCATAATCTCTGGTCCGATTCCGTCTCCTTTAGCTACTGCGATCTTCATTGTGACTGATTTTATTAGATTTTACCACATTACCCAATACGTAATGCATTAGTTTTCGCAAAGTTACGCGACTTAGGGGGTCTAATAAAAAAATAGAGGGTTTTTTTATATAATCGGGGCAAATTTTTGGTACTTTTATCCCGCAGTATTCTCTGCAAAAGCACTTATTGACGTTAATTCTTATGGTCTCTAAAATTTCAGAAGGAGTAGAGGTTAGTATCGAGACTTTTTACCAAAAAGACTACAGCAATCCTTTGCAAAATGAATACATGTTTGCTTACAGAATTACCATCGAAAATCACAATTCATTTCCCGTTAAATTATTGAGACGTTATTGGGAAGTATTTGATAGCAATAGTGAACACCGAATTGTAGAAGGCGAAGGTGTGGTAGGTGTACAACCCTTAATTATGCCAGGTAAACATTATCAATATGTAAGTGGCTGTCACTTAAAAAGTGAATTAGGTAAAATGCAAGGTTATTATACCATGGAGAATATTGAAACCAAGGATTTAATCAATGTCAATATTCCAGCTTTTAAAATGGCTGCGCCAGTTAAATTAAACTAAGCCTACCTTTGGCCCATGAAAATTTGTATCGCACAACAAAATTATCACATTGGCAATTTTGAACAGAACACTACCAAAATGCTTAGCGCCATTGATGAGGCCAAAAAGCAAGGTGCGGATTTAATTTTATTTAGTGAGATGAGTGTTTGCGGCTATCCTGCCCGAGATTTTGTAGAGTTCAATGATTTTATTACTAAGTGCTACGCACAAGTGGATATTATTAAAGAAGCGGCTGATACCATTGGTGTTTTAATTGGCAGCCCAGCACGCAATCCGAATAAAAAAGGAAAAGATTTATTCAATGCTGCTTTTTTCTTGCACGATAAAAAAATTATTGCAGAAATTCATAAAACATTACTACCTACTTACGATGTTTTTGATGAGAACAGATATTTTGAACCTGCCGATGATTGGAAAGTAGTTCCTTTTAAAGGAAAAAAATTAGCCATTACTATTTGTGAAGATATTTGGAACTTAGGGGATAACCCACTGTACCGAATTTGTCCGATGGATAAAATGATGGAGCAGTCTCCTGATATTCTATTAAACCTAAGTGCTTCTCCTTTTGATTATACACATGATGAAGATAGAAAGGCTACCATTAAAGCCAATGTGTTAAAGTATAAGATTCCTTTATTTTATTGCAATGCTGTGGGAAGTCAAACAGAGATTGTATTTGACGGAGGTTCTTTCGCTTTTGATAAAATGGCAAATCTTTGCGGAGCACTTCCCATGTTTGAAGATGCGATGGAAATTTTTGAATGCACAGAGGAGGGTATGATTAATGCACCTATTATTGAACCCGCTGCAAGAGTGCCCAATAAAGAATTGAACCCATTAACACTAGAACCTACACTCAATATTGATCAAGTTTATAAAGCACTCGTATTAGGCGTGAGGGATTATTTTACTAAAATGGGTTTTACAAAAGCTATACTAGGTTCTTCAGGTGGCATTGATTCAGCAGTTAGCTTAGCCATTGCATGTGAAGCCTTAGGTGCTGAAAATGTAAGGGCTATATTAATGCCTTCTCCTTATTCTACTAGCCATTCAGTGGAGGACGCTGTAGCCTTAAGCAAAAATTTACAAAACCCTTACGATACCATTGCCATTAAAGAAGTGTATGAAAGTTTTTTACACACCTTAAAGCCATTATTCAAAGACTTACCTTTTTCTTTAGCAGAAGAAAATATACAAAGCAGGTCGAGAGGAAATATTTTAATGGCCATTGCTAATAAATTCGGCTATGTATTATTAAATACTTCTAACAAAAGTGAACTCGCTACTGGTTATGGTACTTTATATGGAGATATGGCAGGTGGCTTGGGTGTACTTGGCGATTGCTATAAAATGCAAGTGTATGAACTAGCTAAATATATAAATCGTAGTAAAGAAATAATTCCTGAACATATTATTACTAAAGCACCTAGTGCTGAATTAAGACCCGATCAAAAAGACAGCGATAGTTTACCTGCATACGAGATACTAGATCAAATACTTTTTCAATATATAGAAAAAAGAGCCGATCCTTCTAGCATTAAGGCTCTTGGCTTTGACAGTGCACTGGTAGATAAGACTTTAAAAATGGTGAATACCAACGAATATAAAAGAAATCAATTCTGTCCTATTATTCGTATTTCTCCTAAAGCCTTTGGCGTAGGAAGACGCGTTCCCATTGTGGCTAAATATTTAAATTAGCGGTATTTACTTTTTAACTTTGGTTTATTATTTATAAGGATTATATTGTACTAACAACAATTCAATTGATTTATGAAAAAATTATTTTTTCTAATTCCTAGCTTATTTTTATTATGGGCAAACACTAATATTTTTGCTCAAGGCCCTTCACCCATTTTACCTGGGGCATATCAAACGGAGGAATACTTCCCCTTATTAAAAAACAAAAGGGTAGGTATTTTTACCAATCATACCGCCATGGTCAATGGACAACATCTTATTGATACTTTACTTTCGGCAGGCATTACCATTCAAAAAATATTCACACCAGAGCATGGATTAAGAGGCACTGCAGATGCAGGGGAAAAAACAAAAGATGGAATCGATTCAAAAACAGGCATCAAAATAATTTCCTTATATGGCAATAAATACGGGCCTGACGAAAACGACTTAAAAGATGTAGATATATTATTGTTTGACATTCAGGATGTGGGTACTCGTTTTTATACTTATATTTCTTCTTTACAATATTTTATGGAGGCTGCTAAAGAAAATAACAAACCCCTTATTATTTTAGACAGACCCAACCCCAATGGACATTATGTAGATGGCCCCGTACTTGAAAAACCTTTTGCAAGTTTTGTGGGGAAAAATACGGTACCCATTGTATATGGGATGACCATTGGAGAATATGCCAGTATGCTGAAAGGAGAGCATTGGATAAAAAACAGCCACGTCAAAAAATTTTCACTAACCATTGTATCTTGTAAAAATTATGACCATACCAGCTTATATACCTTTAACATTGCTCCTTCACCCAATCTGACAAGCATGAATGCCATTTATTGGTATCCAACTACTTGTTTGATAGAAGGAACTATTTTAAGTGAGGGAAGAGGTACGGATCATGCTTTTGAGTACATAGGTCATCCATTGGTCTCTAACAAAGGATTTGAATTTACACCTATCTCAAAAAAGGGAGCTCAAGACCCTAAATTAAAAAATCAAATTTGTTATGGTTGGGACTTATCTCAAATAAAAGCGCCAACAAATAAAATTAACCTTGGATTGATTATCGAAATGTATGATTCATTTCCAAAAAGAGATTCTTTTTTTGTCGCCTCTGGAGCAGACAATGAAAAGAAATACTATTTTAATAAACTTGCTGGCAATGCTAGCTTGATGGAACAAATTCAATCTGGTCTTTCCGAGAATACAATCCGAGCTAGTTGGCAAAAAGGAATTCTTAGATTTAAAAAAATTAGAAAGAAATATTTATTGTATAAAGATTTTGAATAAGCAAATAATACGCTAGAAATTTTCACCTATAAAAAAAGGTCCTCTTCATCAGAGGACCTTTTTTATGCATATCTATTAAGTTAAAATAATTAATTCCCAATAATAGGTATCATTAATTTATGTACCGCTTCATTTAAGCCTTTAACACCTTCATTCTTTAGTGTTTCATACTTTTTCAATTGCTCATCTACTTGGGCCTTTAACTCAGCATAGGTTTCTTTTACTTGCTTAGTAGGTGCTACATAGCCTGCAGCAGCAGATTCAAATACACCTGCAATTTTATCATCTAAACGAATGGGGAAGTTTAAAACATCCTGTCCGCTCTTTGCCTTGGTTTGGTGCAATGCTTCTTCTATAGTTTTAAGGCTAGTTAATAAAGCTTCACTTTGCTTTTGGAAACTAGAATCCTTGGTTTTCTTTTGTAAGACTTGTACTTGGCCACGAATTTCTTTAATACCTTTTAAAGTCTTCATGATGGTATTAAAACTAGCAGCTACTTCTAATAAGAATTGCTCCTGCGCTTTTAAATCGGCATCAGATACTTTATAATTAGGATCTGCTAAAATTGTGAAAGGATACTCCGTTACCGTATTATCAATGGTTACTTTTGCAGTGTATTTACCAGGAGCTGCTAATACAGGGCTGGTTGAACCATTCCAAAGTATTAAACTTGCATCTGGCTTATCTATTTCAGTATGGTACATATTCCATACAAAAGTTTGAAATCCAGCCTCTATACTTGGTCCACCGGCATCATTTTGATTAAACGTTTTAATGAGTTTCTTTTGATCATCTAGTATGCTTATCATTACTCTTGTAGAATCATTTACGCCTGTAGCCTTCCAATAATTAATAACCACTCCTTTTGCAGGATTTGTTCCCACATTGGCAGGCATACTCGCTTTGGCACCACGATTACGACGTCCCCCTATTTGAGGTGGCACACGATAAACATTCGCTATAGGAAATACTTTAGAAGTATTTGCATTAATAACTTGATAGTTTTCAATAAATGATAAATCATCTAAAATATATAAACTTCTACCTTGCGTACCTACGATTAAATTATTATCTCTAATTAATAAATCGGTGATAGGTGTAACCGGTAAATTTAATTGCAAAGGCTCCCAAGATTTTCCATCATTGATAGAAACGTACAAACCATATTCAGTTCCTGCAAACAAAACACCCGCCTTTCTTGGACTTGCCACAATAGCTCTTGTGAAATGCATAGGATTAATACCAGTAGTAATTTTTTCCCAAGTTTCACCGTAGTCATGTGTTACATATAAATAAGGTGCATAATCATCTAATTTATAACGCGTTCCTGCAAAGTAAGCTGTTCCTTTTCTGATAGGATCTACTTCTACTCTATTCCACATCATCCATTGTGGAATATCTTTAGGTGTTACATTTTTCCAAGTAGCACCCCCATCTTTACTTACATTAATTAAACCATCATCGCTTCCAGTCCATAATAAGTCTTTCTCTAATGGAGATTCAGCTGCTGTAAAAATGGTACAATAATATTCTACACTTGTATTGTCTTGTGTAATAGGACCTCCAGAACTTTTTTGACGACTCTTGTCATTTGTTGTTAAGTCGGGAGATAACATATTCCAACTTGCTCCTTCATTTTCTGTGGCAAATAAATGATTACCTGCTGTATACAATTTTTTAGGATTGTGTGGAGAAAAGAAAATAGGATGGTTCCATTGAAAACGATATTTCATGGCTTCTGCACCTGCACCCATTGGATTGTCAGGCCAAACATTAATTACTCGATTCTCCCCAGTTTTATGATCGTATCTCGTGATTAAACCGCCATAAGATCCGCCATATACAATATCGCTATTCGTTGGATCGGCAACAATATAGCCACTTTCACCACCTGCAGTGACATCAAAATCACTTTCTCCTATATAAGCACCATAAGTACTTGATAAGATTCTAAAAGCAGAATTATCTTGTTGTGCGCCTAAAATTCTATAAGGGAAATGATTGTCCGTACTTAAACGATATACTTGCACAGTAGGTTGGTTCATCACAGTGCTCCAATTTTTAGCACCATCTAAACTTACTTGCGCGCCACCATCATCTGCAACAATCATGCGCTTACCATTTTTTGGATCAATCCATAAGTCATGATGATCGCCATGTGGTGTTCTGCCTGAAACAAAAGTTTTACCTCCATCACTTGACATCATAAAGTTTACATTCGGGCAGTAAATTTTATTTTCATCAACAGGGTCAATAAATACTTTTGTATAATACCATGCTCTTTGACGAATATTATTATCACTGTTTACTAATTCCCAAGTCTTACCTGCATTTTCAGACATATATAACCCACCGTCTTTATTTTCAATTAAAGCATATAATTTATCGGTATTTGATTTGGCAACGGCAATAGCTGTAATTCCCCAAACACCTTTAGGAAAACCTTTATTAGTTTTAATAGAAGTCCAAGTTTCTCCACCATCTGTACTTTTAAATAAACCAGAACCTTCTCCGCCACTTTCTAAACTATAAGGTGTACGAATTAACTGCCAAGTACCTGCATATAAAATTTCAGGATTACTAGGATCAATTACTAAATCACTGGCACCTGTTTGTTCATTGACATACAATACTTTTTTCCAGCTTTGTCCACCATCTGTACTTTTAAATACCCCTCTTGTTTCATTCGGTCCGAATAAATGTCCCATGGCAGCAACCCAAATAATATCTGGATTTTTTGGATGCACTACAATTCTTACAATATGTCTTGCTTCTTTTAAGCCCATATTTTTCCAAGTCTTTCCATCATCTGTAGACTTCCACATACCTCCCAAACCTTCGCTCACATTACCTCTCATGCTATTCTCTCCTTCTCCTACATATACAATTGATTCATTAGTAGGTGCAATAGCAATGGCGCCAATAGTACCTCCAAAAAATCCATCAGAAATATTTTTCCAGTTATTACCAGCATCTGTTGTTTTCCAAACACCTCCACCCGTGGCGCCCATGTAAAAAGTATTTACATCGGTATAGGAACCCACCCCAGCAGCAGCTCTACCACCTCTGAAAGGACCCACCAGTCTAAAATTCTGTGCTTTGATAATAGGGTCTTGCTCTAAATTATTGGTAGCAACTGGTGCTGCTAATTTTTTCTTTTGCGCTTCTACCTGATTGACAAAAATTAAAGTGCAAAATGTAAGTCCGATTAATAGAAATTTTTTCATACTATTTGTTTTAAAATAATTAAAGAAAAAGGAATTTGAATCCTAAATTTCTATTAGGATTCAAATTCCACAAACCCGTTAGGGTTTAAAAAATCATTAGAGAAAAAAATTGTACACCCTAGATTTATAGTAGGACGTACAATTTGAATATTTATTTTATAGATTCATAATCCTTGAACTTCTTAATAGGAGTGGCTTCCACTAATTTTCTAAACTCAGCCCAATCCTTGGTAAAAAATTCATTTGCTTTTGCAATTACATTTTGAATCGCTGTTTCAGCCTCTTGTAATTTTCTTTCTTCTTGTTCACCTGGCATGGTATTCTTGCCACCAATTAACATAGAAGCGTCTCTTATAATTGAAATAGGCGTGATTACATCCACTGTACCATAACCTTGTTTCTCTTGCTTTTTACCAAAAATATATTCACGTAAATTTTTAGCAGTTTCAGTAATTTTTTTATGCGCTTTGTTTAAAGTATCCACCCCTTTGTCTTTTTTATCTTTCCATTCTGCTTTTAAGTCTAATAGTAATGCATCTACTTCATCTAGTTGATCCATTACACTATTAAATTTATCCGCACTGGGTTGATGTTTTTCCATTAATGCATCTTGCTTTTTTACAACTTCTGTTCTATCAGCTAGCCTTGCATCTGCTTTCACTTCAATCCACATAGAATCTTTTTGTTTATTAGCAGCTACCACTACTTTATATTTTCCAGGTAAAACAGCTCTGCCTCTGTATTCTCGTTCTTCATCGGCATCAGCAGCGGCTTCTTCAGCCATTCTTCTGCCTCTTCCACCACCGCCCACTTTTGACATTCCCGCTGCACGTTTTCCTTTTTGCTCAAAGCCCCAATACTGTCTATTGAAACCAGAATCCACTTTGAAAGTTAAATTTCTAACCACAGAATCCTGTGCATCTTTAATTTGAACTTTTACTTTTTTAACGCTGTCCAATAAATAAACAGTGAAAGGATATCCTGATGGACGATTTTCTGCATCATACATTCCCCAGGTGCTCCACTCATAAGATGAATTTTTATAAGAAGCATTGATCACTGCAGTAGGCGCAGAAACAAAGAAGTTACTTGCCAATCCTTTATTATGTGCCAACTTACGAAGTGGTTTGATATCGTCTAATACCCATAAAGCACGGCCAAATGTGGCAATGGCTAAATCGGCTTCTCTTTCTTGAATGGCGAAATCATAAGTAGATACAGAAGGGTATCCGTTTTTCCATTGTTGGAAATTCTCTGCATTATCTAAACTTACATACATGCCTTGCTCTGTTCCTACAAAAAATAAATTAGGCTCGGCAATATCTTGAA
>Ga0214919_10011274_pt1 | contig 11168 bp, 12 predicted proteins | sample LL1503_MetaG_FD_177994 | JGI IMG/M metagenome (GOLD analysis project Ga0214919, IMG submission 177994) | Freshwater microbial communities from Lake Lanier, Atlanta, Georgia, United States - LL-1503 | ecosystem: Environmental > Aquatic > Freshwater > Lake | place: USA: Georgia | collected...
TTGATTAGAATTTGTATTAACATATTTTTCATAAAAATCATACCACAACTTATACATATTATGTTCGATATCCATAAGTAGCCCATCATCATGTAACATCTTTTCAAAAACATTATTGTCTGTTCCAAGTGATCTATCTAGAAAAATAATACCATCTGAATTTATAATAGCATCTTGTATTTTTATCATACGTGTAACATATGCAAGATTTTGAAAACTATACGCCCATCTAGCACTATCTTTATAAAATAAACCAAGTATATTATCACCTTCATTGTTTTTCATATTTAACCATATATCTACTGGTTCAGATACAATAGTTGAATTTAAAAAATTATCTTTTAGAATTTTAGTAAATGTTGATTTACCAACCCCGATATTACCTTCAACTGCAATTGTTAACTTGTTCATTATTTAAATATGTTATATATAGTTATATACAAATAATATATTTATATATTATAATCTATAATTTTCAAATTTTTATTTATATATATATATATATATATATTATATGCAATTAACTATAAGATCATTTATAACAATTTTTGTTATCATGTTATTGGTAGACTTAATTTGGATTAAACTTGTAGCCGGAAAAAAATATAAAAAAATGATATATGACATTCAAAATGAAGAAATGAAAATTAAAATGATACCAGCTTTATTAACATATGTAGTAATGACATTATTATTTATATTATTTGCATCTACTGATCAGACTAATTCATCAAATATTAAAAATTTTTTACTTGGATTTTTAACATATGGTGTATATGATTTAACAAATTTATCTTTAATCAATAAATTTGATTCTGTGTTCGCATTAGCTGATATGACTTGGGGTGGATTTTTATTTATGATTACCTATAAAATATATTCTCATATAAACCCTTTAATTTAACTTTTTTGCATTAACTTTTTTGCATTAACTTTTTTGCATTAACTTTTTTGCATTAACTTTTTTGCATTAACTTTTCTGCATTAACTTTTCTAAAGCATTAGTTATATGTAAATCAAATTGATAATTAATATTATTTTCTTTACCTTTACCGTGTTGATATCTTCCTAAATTTTTCTTTTCATGATCTGGTTTTTCTTCTTTTGATTTACGTTTAACAATTGTTTTTGGTACTTCAAATCCAAGACTTTCAGGATTAATTAAAAAATCTTTTAATTTCCATTCTGGTTTTTTATTAAATGCTTGTTCTTTATAATCACGAAATGTTATACTACGTGTTTTCATATTATAATCCCAATCTTCAACTTTAGTAAAAACAAAATCACCATAAAATGGTTTCATAGTGTCATATATTTCTTTATAAGGAAGGTCTTCAGGTACCATTACACCATTATACTTTTTTTCTTTATTTAAATCTAATACATTAAATATACCAGATAAATAACCACCTACGATTTGAACAAGTGTTGCATTAATTTTATCATTAAATTTATTTTCATAAATATCTCTTGCTTCATCGATATCTAAAAGTGATCCAATCCAGAAAATATCACCATTTCCTAAAAAGAATGTTAAACCAAGTTCATCTCGACCATCAATAATTTCTTTTGTAAAAAGACGTGTATTATCTTGATATTTATAATTCTTTTCTTTTAATTCATATGTAGATGCCATTGTATCATTTGTAGGATGATATACATAATATACCGATGGAGACCATGTTCTAACTTTTTTACCATCTTTTTCTTTATATGTACTCATTGTTTCACCAATTGTAATATTTTCACCATGTCTAATTAATAAACCAATATAATTCTTATAACCAGGTGTATATGAATGTGCAGAAGTTTCAATACATAATCTATTTAATGCAATATATTTATTATTATCTTGCGAATTTTCAATATATTTTTCATCTGGCATTTCTTCATGATTACCAAAAGACATTTCTACAGGAGCTAAAGCTTCTTCATAATATGGTTCGCATGTTGATGCCCATGTATTACAATATTCATTTATACGTTTTGGAATTGATGCTCTTTGTGTATCATATTCGCTTATGTGTATTGTTCTAATATCTAATTCTTCTGGAGTTTTATTTGTTTTATAATGTTTATTAATCATATCTACACATAATTTAGCCCACATATTAACGTTACCTGGATTGCATCCCATATCAATTACAGCATTAAAATTAATTTTACCAGCTTTTTTAAGATCATCTGAAAATTTTCGCATTTCTTCAATTACTGGATAAAGTGTATATGCAATCGGATCATGTATATTTCTATAATCCCATACTTCAGTTGCAGAATTAATATAACCACATCCAGATTCTTGACATAATTTCATTATATCGATTGAACAAATTTCAATTGCACAATCTATAATTATATCATCTTTAGTTAATTTAATATCTTTTGTTAAGAGTTTTTTATAATTATTTTCTTCAATTCTTTGACTAATTAAATTAATTTTTAAATTTTCATCTTCTCCAATTGCTGACTTTACAACATATGTTACAATTGCTTTTAATTCTGCAATAGGTTTTAAATCAATAATTGTAATTTGTTCTTGTTTGATTTTAAATATTTTTAAAATCATATATAACAATGCAGGTCCGACTGCCCCGTGTCCAAACATATAAATATGTCCTTTGCCAAAATCACGTGATTTATACATACTTTTTAACATTTTTAATCTATCATTCCGATCGATGATTTTTTCAAGATTCATTTATATAATAATAATTAATATTTTAAATATATTTTAAATATATTTTTTTATATTATTGTATATATTAAAACATCTGCTATATTATATATATATTTATAATCTTCTAATATTTTTAGCTGATTGTTAATATATAATTGATTATTATATAATGCGTTTATTCTATATAGAGTCGATTCAATATTCATAAAATCAGTAATTAAATTACAGTTATCTTTCATATATTTATAATAACTAATTGTTTTATAATTTGTTTGTTTTATAATTTTTTTATCTTCTATATGAATTAATTGAGCAGAAATTTGCATACGTTCTGGATTATCTAATAAATTATTTAATAATGTTTCTAACATATTTTTCATTAAAATATTATTCTGATCTATTTTAATAATAAATTCATTTTCTTTATTTTCTAAAATTTTTTTTAATACGTACTGATATGAATTTGTATCAGTTGTATTATTATCAGTTATAGTTGTATTTGTATTTGTATCTAATTTATATATATTAAATTTCATATTTCGAGACTTATCGCCAATAGTTTTTGTTATTCCAATAATTGATTCATATATATTTATATCACTATTATTTAATAAAATATTAATATTAATAAAAAAATTACCATCTTGTTGTAAAATTGATTCTAAACAATTATAAAATTTTACATGATTTAAATTATCTATATAAATTATTATATTGATACGTTCATAACAAATTTTTAAAATTTTATATATTTTATATATACAAACTTTTGCATTATTGGTAGAATTCCATAATTGACACGTATATATTTTTCCATGTGCTTCATATAAATCACCTGTATGATGAATTGGATAAAAATAATTATGGTCAAATATTTTAATTAAATTTTCATTTTTAAATACATATTCAGTAAATATTTTTGGACCAGTCACAATCCATGCTTCTATATTATTTGATTCTGTAGTTATTGTTTGTTTATAATATTCTATCATATCTTTTAATATTTTATGATTTTGTATAAAACCTATTAAACTATTTCCAATAAGTTTATTTCTACAATTTGTATTTTCATATGCGCAAAATGCATTATTGTTTAAAAGATGTATATCAAATTTATTAATTGCAAGTGTATCAGCATCTATATAAATACCTCCATATTTATTTAATATTTCAATTCTCATTATATCAACCTTTGCACAATAATCAACTAGATCATCTATTTGTTTTTGACATTCAAAGAACATCATTCTTTTTTTAATTTCTTCTTCTGTCCACAATATATGTTCAAAGTTACTATTCATCTTACGAATACTTTCTATTGCATCTTTTGGTATGGGTTTTTCACCAATCCAAATCTGATGTATTATCATTGGTATCATTATTTATATCTCTTATTTATGTTTATTTATTTATATAAATTATTAATTTATATAAATTAGAATATATATTTTATTGACGATGTATATGATAATTTCGAAGGATATTCATAAAAAAGATAAAAATAAAGATAAAGATAAAAAATATATGTTTTATTTAAAAAAGATTAAGATTTATGATTTTTAAATAAAACATAACATCCTAATAATGGATAACTAATTGGATAAGTAATGCCTGTTATAATTCCTATGCTTGTATATCCTATTAAATTTGAATATCTATCATTAAAAGTCTGATCAGATTTCATCCTATTATTTACATATACACCTGTATCAATACCCATAACTATTGAATATATAGACATCAGAGGCATTAAAGTAATATATAATTCTTTATATTTATAAAGTCGTGCTAAACTCATAATATATTATATTATGTAACTTTTAAGTAATATTATTTATAATTTGTGTAAATATTATTTAAGATTTATGCAAATAAATCATAACGGATTTGTGAGAATGCCTTGTGATTTATGCAAATAAATCATAACGGATTTGTGAGAATGCCTTGTGATTTGTGCAAATAAATCATAACGGATTTGTGAGAATGCCTTGTGATTTGTGCAAATAAATCATAACGGATATTAAATATAATGTAATAGTAGCTGGTCCAAAATACCTAGTATATTTCATTTGTGTTTTACAATCAGTAAATACAAAATTTTCAGTTATTGTCAATGTAGGTGATTCTGTTTGTATTTTTGTTTCTGTTTTTGTTTCTGTTTCTGATTCTGTTTCTGATTCAATATTAGTTTCTTTCATTTCTCTAGTTAATTTTTCTTGACAACCTAATTGAGCTAATGTTAATAAAAATATAACAATTAATACAATGATTAATAAATATTTTATATTTTTACTTTTACAATCTAGTTTATTATATAATACGTAAAACATTAATATATGTTTGAATATATCAGATGAATGATCATATAAATCTCCAAATTTAGATGTCATTTTAAATTTTCGTGCCATTTTTCCATCAGCACAATCATAATAATATGCTATAAACCAGAATAATGATCCTATTATATAATTATCTTTGTGAACTAAATATACCGATGTTAATCCAGATAATAAACTTATAGTTGTTAATAAGTTAGGTGTTAAACCTATTTTTTTATATAAATTTAAATATTTATCAATATGTGAATAAATTATATTATCTATTGGATTATCTAAATGATCAGGAATTTTGTTAACCATATAATAATAGATATTTAAAAAAATTATATATATATATATTTTTATACCTAATTGCTATTGTAAAGCATAAAATAATATATAATTTTTTTAAATATCTATTATTATATGGTTAACAAAATTCCTGATATATATGAATGTCCATTTGATATATATTTATTAAATTTTATAGATACGCATTTACATTATTATTATAAATTAAATTTTACTCCAAATATGATAACAACTATAAGTATAATAGTTGGAACTTTATCAGCACATAATATTTATAAAGAAAATTATAAAACAGCAGCATTATTATTATTAATTGCATATTATTTTGACTGTGTAGATGGTAAATTAGCAAGAAAATATAATATGCAAACTGATTTTGGAGATTATTATGATCATTTTGGGGATTTGTTTAAAACTATTATAATAATATATGCTTTATACAAAACAAATCCTAAATTTTTTAATAATATTAAATTATTAATAATAATAATAATATTATTAACATTTTTACATTTAGGATATCAAGAAGTAATTTATAATTCAAATGAATCTCCAACATTAAGTTTATTTAAAAAAATAGCTGAAAAAGATAAAAATCCTAAAAAAACTATACAATATACAAGATATTGTGGTTGCGGAACACAAATGTTAATACTTGCTATTATAATAATTTCATGGAAAAAATATTAATATCAATATCAATATCAATATCAATATCAATATCAATATCAATATCAATATCAATATCAATATTAATATTATTTTATGTTATAAACTGAGTAAATTTATATATTTTATTTATATATTTTATTTATACATTTTATTTATATATTTTATTTATATATTTTATTTATATATTTCTATTTAATTTCTAAATTTCGAATATTACATAAAAAATAATGTAATCCTGTTAAAAATACAATATTCATTCCAATTGTAATTAATTCTGATCTATCTAATGTTAATTTACCAATAAAAAGAGTATAGAATAAATAAATTAAACCTACTGTAAATACACTATATGTTATAGATGATTTTATATTATTACATTTTGTAAAACAGTAATTAAAATAATCCATTGATGTAGCAATTACAAAAAATACTACAAATAAAAATAATTTTTTAGTAATATCTAATTGTTTTAATGATTTTATATAAAAATATGATAACAATGATATTACAATTGATGATAGAAATCCAACATTTATTGATCTGTTTATATTACAAGACATTCCCTATATACTTGAATTAGATAATAAATATTTTATATAATTTTTTTTAATATATATATATATATATTAAAATGGATTACAAACTGAAAGATATTACTAGTGGACAAACTTTGTCAGAATCATACGAACAAAAATATCTCAAATATAAAACAAAATATTTGCAGTTGAAAGAACAACTAGGTGGGTTTCATTTATGTGAAGGTAACCTAGAATTTATAAAAAAACGTTTAACACCTGAACAAAATGAAATTATGAATAAATTAGAAAAAGGAGGGATTGGTGAAGAAAATGCTTGCTTTGGTGCATTTAATAATTTAAAACCTGAACAAATTGAAACTATGATAAAATTAAAAAATGCAGGAATTAGAGATTTAAGAGCTGAAAAAATTGATATTATGATTAAATTAAAAAATGGAGGAATTGGTGATTATTATGCTTTAAAGGGTGTTAAAGATTTAAAAGCTGAACAAATTGAAACTATGATAAAATTAAAAAATGGAGGAATTAATGATGATTATGCTTTTGAAGGTGCTAAAGATTTAACAGCTGAACAAATTGAAAATATGATTAAATTATATAAAGCTGGAATTAATGATACATATGCTTTTAAAGGCGCACCTTTAAAAGCAGAACAAATTGAAAATATGATTAAATTAAAAAATACAGGAATCCACATCAGCGATGCTTTTATAGGTGCTAAAGATTTAAAACCTGAACAAGTTGATATTATGATTAAATTAAAAAATGGAGGAATTGGTGATGATTATGCTTTAAAGGGTGCTAAAGATTTAACAGCTGAACAAGTTAATAATTTTATAAAATTAAAAAATGGAGGAATTGGTGATGATTATGCTTTAAAGGGTGCTAAAGAATTATTAACACTTGATCAAATTAATAAAATGATCGAATCAAAAGTAGAAGGTTATAAAAAATTAAAGAAAGAAGATCAAATTGATAATATGATTACGTTAAAAAAAGGAGATAAAGATGTTACAGTTAGTGAAGAATATGCTTTAATAGGTGCTAAAGAAAATTTAGATTTGAAAAAACTTAAGGAACGAATTAAAAAGGATGAAAAAGATAAAAATAAAAAATAATTTATGCAAGAGATGAAGCCTATTATGAGTCTTGACAAACTTTTTCCATAAATGGCAAAATGTATTAATATATATATAATGGTGTGATTATAAATAATGAAACTAGTACAAAAAATGATACTGTTTGCATTAATTTGTAAAATACATAAAAATATTTAATATTATTATTTATTAAATCAATACAACTATCATCTACATTTATGGATTGTAATAAATATTGAATAATACTTGTTATTATAAAAGATATAATAGACATTATAAAGATTGTATTTATTGAATGTTCATACATATTTATATTTATTATATTATTATTTATTAATCCAGTTTCTTCAGTTTCTTCAGTTTTATTTATATTATATTTTATTCTTCTTTTATTTAATATTTTATTTATCATTATCATAATAAATGATCCAATTAATAAAGTACTAGTTATTAATAATGCCATAGTATTTTTCAATAATGAACCATCATTTAATTTATTTATTCCATCATTATTACAATGTAACATAAATGTATTATTATCTAGTATATTATTGATATTATCGATATTATCTATAATATAAGATGTCGATATCAATTGTGATATTATTATAAAACTATATATACCTATAACGAAAGCATCTCTGATATATGTTAACATATTACTATTACTATTACTATTATTATTATGTAACATATCTTTAATATTAAAAAAATATATAAAAAAAACTTATTAAAAAAATATATAAAAAAAACTTATTAAAAAAATATATAAAAAAATTGAAATATGAAAACATCTAATGGCTCTATAATAAAAATATATGATAAAAATCTTTATGTACATTTACTAAAGAAAAATGGCTTTTGCTATAGAAACATATCTGCCTTTAATTCTCACTTCATTACAAAGTGAGAAGGTTGTTGAGCTTATTGCTCCAACTGGCACAGGTAAATCCACCGGAATAGCTGCAAGATTTATGTCTGCAGGCTATGCCAAAATTTTAAACCGACGTGTATACATGTCCATACCCACTGTATTCGGAGTTAACAGTCTGTATAAACATGTGTCTGGATTACTCGGTCCACTAGCTTCCAAGTTTGCATACGGAGCAGGTGGTAACTACAGTTCCAATTTTGAAGATTCTGATTTTTGTGTTTGTACTACGCAAGTAGTTATAAACAGATTGGTCGATTTGTACAAAGATGGAAATAAGATGGAAGATTTAATTGTGATTATCGATGAGGCGCATCATACTTCGCAAGAGAATTACATTCTTATGCATATTTGTGAATGGTTGTTAGCACACGATTTTAAGTTACATGTGTTGATGATGACAGCTACACCATCTATTTACGATTTCAAACATTTAGTCCCTACCAAACAGTTTAAGATTCAAAAATCGGAAGTGACGCACTTTAACATTACTGAACATTGGTTGCCGCGAGATATTTATAATTTAACGGATATCAAGTCGCTTACCACTCCATTTGGCAAGATTATTTTTGAAATTTTGAAAGTTTTACCTGAAGCATTAAAAGTTGCCAAAGGTAATATTCTCATATTTGTTCCTGGAGAAGGAGAAGCTGAAGAATTACGGGCTATGACATGTTATAATTTCCCTAAATGTAAATCTGTAATTATTTGTTCATCAATTGATCGCGAAGAGATGATGGCGAATGTTGCAGACGAAGTTGGTATCCGAAAGATTATCATTGCTACAAATATTGCCGAATCATCTGTTACAATACCAAATCTTGGCGCGGTTATCGATACTCTTTGCTGCAAAGAAATGGTTACGAAAACAAAAAATGGACGTAATTTTAATTCTTTGTCAACGGAAATGATTTCTCAGGCTTCACGACTTCAACGCCGCGGACGGTGTGGCAGAGTGTTCGACGGTCATTATTGGGGAATGTGTACAGAATCATTCAGCAATAAATTGAATGCTCATACAGTTTCCAATTTTGAAACTGGTGATAAAGCACTTCCAGTTTTGAATTTGTTGCGTTTTGGGTTACCGGCTACCGAAATCTTGGGTATAAATCCAATTGATTCACATACAATTTTTGAGCGACTTGAAAAGTTGGAATTGTATGATTTGAAAAAGAATTTGTGTACAGAATTTGGAAAGAAAGTTGGTTCATTCTCTTTGCCGCTTGAATTTTCAGTGTTCTTACTCAAATGTGAAAAGATGTTTGGAGATCAACCCGATGTATTGTTCAATGCTTGTCTTCTCGTATCGATTATTACTGCGAAAGATACTTTTTCGTCAATAGTATATTTTCCAAAAGGATCTAAGGGAAAGGAAAAAACAGCATTTGTCCAGGATAATTTCGATGAATACTTTTATAATAACGACATTATCGGAATTATCAAGTTGTGTAGCGAAATGATTCTAGACACAAATTGGTGCACTCGCAAACCTGGTGATTGGATGAAGACTCACAAAGTCAACGAAAAGTTTATGCGTCACGTCGTTAGAATAATCAAGGCGATCATGCCAAACTTTTTCAAGGCGAAGCCAACCGACGACATGTTTGAAAAGGTTATTGAAGATATCGATAATTGTATACCTATCTTGGATGATTTTGTGCAAATTGCTGCACTCTTTTTTCCAACATATAGAATCTGTATGGGAGGTCGATATATTTTGAACGATTCATTTGATTCTACTATGCATTCGTTGGATACTAACCGATTTTCAACGAACTTCCCCGGACAAGTTGTTGCATTCTGTAATACTGCTATCACTATACCAAATGGAAATGGTGGTTTAAATACAATGCATTTATTATCGATGTGTCTGCCTTTTTAAATTCTTTGACAAAAAATTGTGTGGTTAAATTTCTTTATCATTTCTTTATCTTATAAAAATTGAAAAATATATATTAACAAATAAATTAATTATTATAATAAGATTATATTAATTACTTTATATTAATTATGGTTGATAATCAACTTTTACGTCTTAAAGATATTCTTATTGATAAACGAAATGCTCAAATTATTTCAAGTGGATTTATATCATTTACAAATTCCAATCACATGTGTGCTATTTTAAAGGATGGGGTTCCAATATCATATGGTACAAATATTTATGCTACAAATGGTTACGTTACAGAACATGCTGAAGCACAAGCGTTGAGGAGGCTTGTTGAACGAATGGGGAGGAGGAATAATAAAAAAATTAAGATTGATATTTTAGTAGTTCGAACAAATGGATCAAATTCAAAACCATGTAATCGATGTATTAATCAAATGAGTGATCTAACAAGTCGTTTTAATATTAGAAATATTTATTATACGCATCAGGATGAAGAATCCGGAATACGATGTGTAAAATTTTCAAAGTTAATAAATGAAGATAGACATGTTTGTGCGTATGATAGAAATATTATTCGTAGATATCACGGCGATCCTTCTCAAAGTTTACGAATACACACTTCTACAACATGTGTTTAATTTATTTATTTATTTATTTATTTATTTATTTATTTATTTATTTATTTATTTATTTATTTATTTATTTATTTATTTATTTATTTATTTATT
>Ga0214919_10011276_pt1 | contig 11165 bp, 12 predicted proteins | sample LL1503_MetaG_FD_177994 | JGI IMG/M metagenome (GOLD analysis project Ga0214919, IMG submission 177994) | Freshwater microbial communities from Lake Lanier, Atlanta, Georgia, United States - LL-1503 | ecosystem: Environmental > Aquatic > Freshwater > Lake | place: USA: Georgia | collected...
ATAATCTATCTTAACTTGTTTTTTTATACGCAACTATAATAGTAAACAAATAATGGTTAGTTGCCATTGAGTTTGCAAGATGTTAACATAAGTAATGTGATAATTTTTTAAATAAAGTGCAGCATATGTATGAATATACTGATCCTTTTATCTATCAATTGCATAATTCTCATATAGAATTGCCTCCAATAAAAAACAGCTTCCTTGAGGAGCTGCAGGAAAACCCCCATGTTTTCTCGCTAGTTTGTGGAGTATTAATGTTCGTTGCTGGGGTGAGTATGAAGATTGCTGATTATCCTGACCGTCATTCATTCTTTTCTTACAATCCAGATATATTCCATGATAAATTATGGTTTAATGGTGCCGGCTTAGTTATTTATACAATGTTTGATACGGTACATTCACAGATGAAAGCAGGCTAAAGTTCTGTTTCCAGCGCGAGATATTGTAGCAAGGCAATATAGGAGAAATCGCTAGGTAGTTTATTATTACCCATTGCTAGAGGATGAAAAGAGAGAATAATATAATCACACCCAGCTTCAAGAGCTTTTAGGCAGGCATCATTAATGGTGAAATTATCAAGTATAGCGCCCATCACAATATCATCAGTGACTACCTTGCCTTTAAAATGCAGCTGTTTCTTGAGAATTGGAGTTATATATTTATCAGATAAGGTGGCAGGCAGCAATGGATCAATTTGGCGATTAATTACGTGGGCAATCATTACATATTCTACCCTATCAGCTAAAGCTCTATAAGGCTCTAGTTCAAGCTTAGGTTTGGCAAAGTCTGTAATATCCACTAAGCCCTTATGACTATCTTGTCTTGAAAAACCATGTCCAGGAAAATGTTTTAAACAAGTTGATATATTATATTGCTGATGAGCCTCAATGAAGGCCTTTGCATATTGAGTAATTTTTGCTCCGCTCTCGCTGTAGCTACGCATATGTTTGCCAATTACTGGGCATTGATCATCATGAATATCCACGCAGGGGCCGAAGTTTAGATTTATTCCATGAATATAAAGTATTTCACCCATTTCACAATAATGTTGATAGGCTGATTCAAGGCTCATTTGAGTGACTTCAAAAGCGGATTTGAAATCCTTGAAACCATTTTTTGAGGAAAGTCTTTGAACCTTGCCTCCTTCTTGGTCGATAGAAATAATAAGGCTAGGTTCTATAGATTTAAGCAGCTGGGTGAGCTGAATTAGTTGGGTGGATGATTCGATATTATGAGCAAAAAGAATAACCCCACCAATGAGCTTATTTTTAATATAATCAATAATTTGGAGTACACCTGGATCTTCAGGATATTTACCCTCGAAGCCGATAAAAAACCTACTGCCGATTTTTTGTAAAGAACGCTGAAATTCTTGCTCCATTTAGTTCAGCACCTTGATAGCATCTATTACTCTATAGCCGAAATAGCTATTAATTTTATCAGTAATAAGCCCTTGTGCAAAGGATAGCATTGCTGCAGCTGAAGAATTATTGGAGGCGATTATCAATACTCTCTTATCATTCTCAATCTTAATTCTCTGAGGTGATGAGTGAGTCGCAAATTCAGGGCCAATAATTGCTTCCCATTCATAAATTATTTTTACCCGCTCAAGGCCAAATTTTTTGCCAAAATCATTAGCTAGGCTTCTGATAATTAGTGCGAGAGGGGTTAATGTCGAGAATTTAGATCTTTTGCGAAAAGTTTTTTCTGCTGAGAATCTGGATGAAAATTTTCTCTCAAAACTGGTAATGTTCTGATTTTGCTCATTTGAGCCTTCCTTCATCTCACTAGTGAAATCAAGTTTCTTTGAAGAACTATCATTGCTTTTTGGCATCTTGTTTCATCGCGATTATATGGTCTCTAAATTCTTCAATTACCGAAATATATAAATCACGTTTGAAACCAATAATTATATTAGGAAGATCTTCTATTTTAGCCCAGCGCCATTGCATAAATTCGGCATTTTTACTTGATGAAATATCGAACTGGGAATCATCACCTAAAAATCTCATCAGAAACCATTTTTGCTTTTGTCCGCGATATTTACCATTCCAAAGTTTTGGAATTAAGTATTCAGGGAGGTCATAGCTACACCAATTACTAGCTTCCGCTATAATCTCAGCATTTCTTGATCCTGTTTCTTCTTCCATTTCTCTAAAAGCAGCTTCTTCAAGATTTTCCCCTTCATCAACTCCACCTTGAGGCATTTGCCAAGCCTCTTGTTTCGAGTCAATCCTCATACCAATAAAGACCTTGAGCTCCTTACTTAGGATCATCAATCCTACTCCTTTTCTATAAGGTAAACTGTGTTTGTCGCTCATAGTCTATCTCTCTCTTATTCGCTGGTTGGATCGCTATTATCAGTTCCTCGATTAATCACTTTTATCTCGGAAATATTTAGCACTTCTTCTTTTTTTTCGTATCTAGCTCTTTGTTTGAATTTAACCTGCATATTATAGAAATACATAATTGATGCAACTATCAGGCAAATCAATACAAAATTTAAAAATAGATAAAATTTCTTCTTAAGCATTACTTATTTATCCTTTCGCACCGGGCTAGAGCTTTCACCTTTGATTGAATTAACAGCATTACTTAGTACATTATCATATTCGAGCATTTTTCTCCAGAGTATATCAGGTATTTTTTTTGAGGAGATGTTTTTACTATGATTTTTGCCATAGTTAAGTTTTTGGGTCTCACTAATTAGTTTTTGCAAGTTCTTCTGTCCAACAATAATGTCAGGAGTAATACCCACACCGTTGATTTTTTGCCCTTTGGGAGTAAAAAAATAAGCAGCGGTAAATTTAAAGCCACCATAATTTTTAGGCAAGTCACGATTAATAGTGAGCTGAACTGTGCCTTTCCCATAAGACTTAGTTCCCATGATTTTTGCAGCTCCATAATCCTTGAGCGCTCCTGCTAAAATCTCTGAAGATGAGGCTGATCCTTTGTCAATTAGTACTGTAACTGGCAAGTCTTCAGTGAGTACCGTACCATTTGATTTAGTAGGAAAAGCTTCTTCTCTTTCTCTCTCTCTGATGATTAAAATATTACCACTAGGCACAAAGAGGCTGGCAATATCTATTGCCTGGTCAACTAACCCACCAGGATTGCTTCTCAGATCAATAACTAGGCCTTTTACATTTGGATTCTCTTTAATAATAGCATGATAAGATTCTTTAAAATCTTGCGCAGTATTTTTGCTGAATGATAGAACTCTGATGTAAGCAATATCATCCTCTGATGAATATTTAACCGTGTTAAATTTAATCAATTCACGTGTTAAAGAAAATTCAAGGGCATTTTGTTGTTCTTCTCTGATGACGGTGATGTCAACCTTTGAGCCTGGTTTGCCCCTCATTTTTTTAAAGGCATCAAAACGGGTCATTTCAGAAATAGGCTTGTGGTTTATTTCGATGATGTAGTCACCCGGCAATATTCCAGCTCTATAGGCAGGTGTATCTTCAATCGGTGAAATTACTTTCATGCCGCTAGCTTCAAAAGCGAACTCTACCCCAATTCCACCAAATTCAGCATTTAAATGCTCCATTATTTGCTTATATTCTTCTTCGGTGAAATATTCAGAATAAGGATCAAGAGATTCAAGCATGCCGCTCAGCGCTGCTTCTATCAACTTTTTCTCATTCACCTCTACCACATATTTAGCTTTAATTATGTTTAAAATCATTAAAAAAGCTTTGAGGTTTTCTTTGTCAATAAGATCTTCACCAATGGTAATTTCCTTTTCTGGCCTCAGCGAATAGCTGGTGGTAGCAATAAAGGAAGTTAAAATTAATAGGATTGAAATAAATTTTTTCACGTGCTCAGCTCCCTAGGATGTCATTTTTAATTTCTTGGAAATCAGATCCAATTTTTTCTTGAATAAATTTGAGGCGAAGCTCTGGGTTCTTACCCATCAAATCATTTATTATATTTATGGTAATATCCTCATTATCATCAGGAATAATCTTGATTAGAATACGAGTTTTAGGATCCATGGTAGTTTCTTTCAGTTGTGGCGCAGACATTTCACCGAGTCCTTTGAATCTACTCACTTCAATTTTTTTATTTTTTCCATATTTACTGATTAATTTATCGCGTTCAACTTCATTTGCTGCATAGTGAGTATCTTTACCAAGAACCAATTTATATAATGGTGGTTTGGCCAGATATAAATGTCCATTTTTAATCAGCTGAGGAGTCATTTGATAAAAGAAAGTCATGAGCAGCGAAGCAATATGCGCTCCATCAACATCAGCATCGGTCATAATTATTATTTTTTCATAGCGAAGTTTTTCATCATTATAATTTGCTTTAACCCCGCAACCAAGAGCAAGTATTAGGTCTTTTAATTCTTGGTTATTAGCAAATTTATCATCAGAATTACTAACGACGTTAAGAATTTTACCTCTAAGAGGTAAGATTGCTTGGTTTTCACGATTTCTAGCTTGTTTAGCCGAGCCTCCAGCTGAATCTCCTTCTACTAAAAAGAGTTCGGTTCCTTGAGGAATTTTTCTTAAGCAGTCAGCGAGCTTGCCAGGTAATTTGACTTTATTATTAGATTTTTTTTCTTTATCTCCTTTGCTTGCAAGCCGATTATCGGAGCGCTCAATAATGAGATTAAGAATATTATTCGCGATGTCTTTGTTATTCATCAGCCAATTATCCAGATGATCTTTGATGACATTCTCGACTGGCCTTTGGATATCTTGATTGACTAATTTATCTTTCGTCTGTCCTTGAAATTGAGGAGCCGTGATGAAAATTGATAAAATTCCACAAACACAAGGATTGATATCTTCCGCTGTAATTTGCGCGGCTTTCTTATTATGATTTATCTCAGCAAAATTTCTGAAACTTTTCAGCAGAGAATTCTTAAGCGCCGTAACGTGGTAACCTCCTTGGGGAGTTGGTATGGTGTTGCAAAAACTATTGATAAATGATTGATCTTCATTATTAAAAAAAAATGCCCACTCAACCCTTTCATGAGTTTTTGCAAGATTATTTGCTCCAGAAAAAATATAAGCTTGCTGCTCATCATCCGCCAGATATGTTTTTATGTAATCAATAACGCCGTGAGGAAAATGGAGAATTTCACGAGCCGGGGTGCTGTCCCCTTCGCTTAAGAGCTCAGCATCACATTGCCAATTTATTTTGGCGCCTTTAAATAGATAGGCTTTGGATTTTGCAAAATTAAAGATTTTTTCCGGTGAAAAATTACGATTGCTGAATATTTCAGGGTCAGGATAAAATTGAATCGAAGTGCCAGTAACCTTGTTTTTGGCAGGTTCACAGGTTAGCTCGGTTGATTTCTTGCCTCTTGAATATTCTTGTTTCCAGATTTGCCCTTCTCTCGCCACTGAGATGATTAGCTTCTCAGATAAAGCATTGACTACTGAGAGTCCAACTCCATGTAATCCTCCTGAAGTTTGGTAGGCTCCTTCGGTGAATTTACCACCAGAATGCAGAGTAGTAAGAATTACTTCTAAAGCAGACATGTGAGGGAATTTAGGATGGGCATCAGTAGGAATGCCGCGGCCGTCATCGATTATTTTGATACTACCATCGGCAAGTAAATGAATAGCAATATTTTTAGCATAGCCAGCAACCACTTCATCAACTGCATTATCGACAATTTCATTAACTAAATGATGTAGCGCTCGCTCATCAGTTCCACCAATGTACATTCCTGGTCTTTTGCGTACTGGCTCAAGACCCTCAAGTACTTCAATATTATGTGCTGTGTATGAATTGGTCATGAAGTCTCCATATATTCAAATATCATAATTTTATGACCACAGAACCTATGGCTTTGCGCTCTTCTAAGAATTTATGCGCGCTCCTTAACTCATCAAATGAAAAGATTTTGCAAATATTATTCTTAATAATATTTTTCTGCCGAAGCTCAAAGACCGCCTTGGAAATATTTTCAAGCTCAGCTCTGGATGAAAGATATTGCAAAAATGAAGGGCTCGACACAAAAAGCGATTTTTTTGCTAGTATTTCCGGATGCATTTTTTTAATGGTACCGGAATTTGCTCCATAAGGAATGAATAGACCAAAAACTCCCAGAGCCAGCATGCTAGAATCAAAAACTTCCCGACCAATAGGGTCATAAACAATATTAACTCCTAAATTTTGAGTATGATCACAAATTGTTTTGAAGAAAGTAGAGTGATTATAATATAGAGCTGCTGCACAGCCATTTTGCTCGGCAAAGTCAATTTTTTCTTTGGAACCAACTGTTCCAATAACTTTAGCGCCAATTGCCTTGAGAATCTGAGTCATAATCGTCCCAACTCCCCCAGCAGCCGAGTGAATCAGCACACTATGGTTTTTGGTCACTTTATATAAGCGGTGAGTTAATATATAGGCAAGCAAGCCTTTTAGGTAAAAGCCACAAACTTCCTCAAGAGGAATAAAATCAGGGACTTTAATTGCGTATTGAGCCTTAATCATACGAATTTCAACAGAAGCTCCAATCGGCGCAGTTGCGTAAACGACCTTGTCTCCGGGTTTAAAATTTGCTACATCAGGTGCGACGGCCTCAACTATTCCGCATGCCTCCGTTCCAGGGATATATTTGGAGTTTATTGACCTATCTCCTCTGCGCAAGGTGATGTCGTTAAAATTTAAACCAAGATATTGCTGTCTGATAATAATGCAGCCGGGCTCCACAGCCCTTTGGATGAGCTTGGTTTTTTTTAGGACTTCACATCCGCCTTGTTTTTCTATAATATACGCGTATCCCATAGGCCATTTAAATAGAATGAGTGAGTTTTTAACTGTGTTTCTTTCGTATGCAGCTTACTATATTGTAATTATCTTTTTGCTGAGTACAAGTTTTATCAGACTTTCAAGAGCAAAAAAGCTACGAAAAACCAAAATTTAAACTAAAAGTTACCAACAATAATGTTTTCAAACCAAGTGAGTAGCTCCAACTTGTAACTAAGGTGAATAAAAACGGAAAATGACTTCAAGATCAAGAAAGAAACTAATTCTTTATATATTTATTTTTACCATTATTTTCATTGGTTATTTTTTAGTTATTAAAACATTCGAAGAAAATATTATTTATTTTGTAACCCCTAAAGAATTGCAAAGCAAATCTCTAACTGGAAAGGAAATCAGGATCGGTGGGTTGGTTAAGCCGGGATCTTCTACTTGTGATAAGGATTTAAATTGGATCTTTATTATTACTGATAATGTTGCAGAGGTAAAAGTACAATATCATGGCATTTTGCCTAATTTATTTCGTGATGGGCAGGGAGTTATAGCAAAGGGCGAAATGCAAGGCGATGAGTTTATAGCCAATGAAATTTTGGCCAAGCATGATGAGAAATATATACCAAAATCGATCGCCCAAGATTTGCAAAAAAAGGGTTATTGGAGAAAATAATGAGAGAAGTTGGCTATTATAGTTTGTTAATATCATTAATTGCTGCGCTAGCAGTTATTTTGCTCAAGTTGCCTATTAAAATTCTAGGGCCAGAAGAAAGAAAAAATAAGTTAGTTTTCGATTTATTTTTTGTCCAAACTTCTTTTAATTTAATAGCTTTTATTATCCTTATATATTGCTATTTAGTAGATGATTTTAGCGTGGCTCTTGTTGCTCTTAATTCAAATATTACTATGCTGACCTTCTATAAAATATCAGCAGCTTGGTCTAGCCACCAAGGTTCCTTATTGCTTTGGGAATGTTTTTTGACCAGCTTTGGTTTTTTGTACTTTTATTGCCAATTGAAAAAGGAGTCCTGGAGATTTGATTTTTTATATGTGCAAAGTTTACTATCAGCATTTTTTCTAATTTTGATTTTCTTCACCTCTAACCCTTTTAAGCAGCTATATCCTCGCGCGGTAGAAGGCCAAGGATTAAATCCAATTTTGCAAGATGTTGCACTTGCGATTCATCCGCCAATTTTATTCGCGGCCTATTCGGGCTTCGCGCTGATATATAGCATGAGTGTAGTTATGCTTAGAGCGGGTAATATAGTCTACACAAAAATAGCGGGAGTAATTAGGATTACATTCGCTCTGATGACATTTGCTCTTGCTCTTGGTAGTTGGTGGGCTTATCGGGAACTGGGATGGGGAGGCTTTTGGTTTTGGGATCCGGTTGAAAATAGCGCGCTTCTGCCGTGGCTGGTTTCGCTGGCCTTGATTCATTCGATGCATCTTGGGAATAATAGTCATGATTTATCGCGAAAATATTTACTGGGAATTTTGGGTTTTATTGCTTCGCTATTTGCAACATTTATAGTGAGATCTGGCTTGTTAATATCAGTACATAGTTTTGCAAGCGATAGTAATAAAGGAGTGATAATTTTATTAGCAACGATGTTTTATATAGCTTTCGCTGCTTTTTATTTAATAAGAGCTAAGCAGATAGAAATTAAAGATAAAAATAAGCCGCAGTATTTTTATCTTAAGGTGAATTTGGCGATAATTTTAGTTTATTTTGTTACGATTGCTTTTGGCATTATGGCTCCAATTTTTTATGAAACAATATATGGAGAAAAGATTACGGTAGGGGCTAATTATTTTAATCATATTAGCAGATTTTTTGCTTATCTGATTTTATTGCTGATCACTTGCGCTAATCTACCTCTGGTCAAGAATTTAAAATCAATCATTAATATTATTATTCCGCTATTATTAGCAGCTGCTATCGTGCTTTGCGTTAATGAATTTCTAGAAATTAAAAATTCAGGGAGCCTGGTTTTATTAATTTTATCTTGTGGCATGATTCTTGGGCAAATATTTCTACTCGCAGATGGGAAAAATATCAAAATGATGAGCAAGAAACTATCCATGCATTTTGCTCATTTTGCTTTTGCTCTGCTGGTGATTGCTATTACTATTCAATATGAAAAATCTTTTGATATTGAGTCGCGGGTGAAAATAGGCGAGGGGCGTTATTATAACGATGATTTTTATTTAAAGCTGACAAAGTTAGATAGAGAGAGAAAAGATGATTTTATGCTCATTCAGGCCTCATTTGAAGTTTGGCATCAAAATGTTCAAATAGGGCAGTTGCTGCCTGAAATTAGATTTTATCCAAGGCAAAATATCAAAACTAATGAAGTATCAATTTTGCGAGTTAAGGCCTTAAATGATTTATACGCAACTATTGAAAGATATGATGAATCTGAGTATCTTTACCTCAGGCTGCAATATAAGCCTTTAATGAATTTGGTTTGGTTATCTTTAGTTATAATGGCAAGTTCAATTTTATGGTCACTTAAAAAGAAAAAAAATGATGAAGCATAACGCAAAAATTATCCTGGCTCTATTATTAATTTTATCGATTTTCTTGATATTATTGGTAACAGGCGTTTTCAGCCAAGGTCCTAGCCTTAAGCCAATTAAGAAACTACAAGAATATAATCTACAATTAATCTATCCGGATCAAAGCAATTTTGATTCAAAAGCTTTAACCGGTGAATATTATATGGTTAGCTTTATCGCTAGTTGGTGTGGACATTGCATTGAGGAGATTGCAGTCATAAATTCTTTGGATAAAAAAATCCCAGTAAAGCTGGTGGGAATAGTTGTCTCAGATGATGAAAAAAATATTAAAGACCTTTTTAGATATATGAAAAATCCTTTTGATTATATTGGTATGGCTAATCAATTTGTTGCTTATAACTTTGGTAATTTTTCACTCCCGCAAAGCTATATTGTGAATCAAGATGGGGAGATGCTTTTTAAATATTCAGGAGTTATCAGCAAAAGACAATTTGAAGAGCAAATCATCCCATTTTTGGAGCAAGTGAGCGTCCAAAGTGATTAAGTATTTTTTGCTTTTTTTGCTTTGCTATGCGAGCAGTTTTGCCTATCAATATTCACAGCAGGAAATTGCGCTTATGCAAAATATTCGCTGTCCTGTTTGCAGTGGACAATCTATCTATGATTCTAATAATGAAGTATCTTTCAAAATGAGAAATATAGTGACCCAGATGTTTGCTCAGCATAAATCATCATCAGAAATTGAAGCAGTTTTCAGAGAAAAATTTGGTGATGATATTATTATAGATAGGGTCGATAAATATCATTATAGCTTGTATTTAGTACCGATTATTACGAGTTTGTTAATTGCTCTTGGTTGGATAGTTACACGTATCTATAGAAAAAATTCTAGAAACAACCGAAAATAGCTTATATCGCTGTAATCGGTCTTGGCATGAACTTTCCATGATTGACTAAAGTCATCGCTGCCAATGATGCCTACGCCTGGAATCGCTTTTGCGTCACAGCTGTTATGTGAATGGACGATAATCCCATCAGGAAGTAATAAATCTGAAGTTTGATTAAAGGCCCTTTGCACTGCGGTGGAAAATAGCGGTATGCCAGCATTAAGATAGGTTTTATCTGATTGATAGCAACCATATTTTGAATAATGAGGCGAATCCTCTGCTAAAATATTTCGAGCGGTGAGTTTTAAAATTTCAATCATTACAGGGTGCTGATTTTTTACAGCGTAAAACCCGTTAAATGATGCTGGAACATCTACTGACTCATAGCCTAATACAGCTTCATAATCTTTGAATAATTTTTGAGGGTCTTGATATAATTGATAATCACCATCTGAATAAATTCCCCCTATTTCTTTGAGCGCTTGATATCTAATTATGTCAGTTGAAATTGCAAAAAATTTTAGCTCAGCTGCTATTTGTGCTAAGTGAAGCAAAAAGAGCAAATTTTCATTATTAGCACTAGGCACGCTGATTTGATAAAGATCAGCAATAGTTTTCATCTCAATTTTGATTTTTGATAATTTTGCTAGTACTGAGGGAGGAATTAACTTAAGATCATTAACCCATATTATATGTTGGTAGTCTGGTATTGTAGAGAGTTTTGACTCTAGATATTTATTATTTTGCCAAAATTTCGCCTCTCTTTCCTGCTCAGAAAACTCAGAGCTTGTAACCCATGCATAGTGACTAATTAAAGGAATTTTATTTTCACGGCCAATCAATTCAATTGAGCTATGTGGGAGGAGCGTCTTGCTTATATTTTCTTGGCGATAGATTTGTTCTAATTGATGCTTCTGGGTTGACCAGGAGTAGCATTTATCACTAATTGGCGAGAAAAGATTGAACTGGGTAAATTCCTGATGAAGAAAATTAGTAATTGGTTTGTTGATGCCAACGTAATTT
>Ga0214919_10011277_pt1 | contig 11162 bp, 9 predicted proteins | sample LL1503_MetaG_FD_177994 | JGI IMG/M metagenome (GOLD analysis project Ga0214919, IMG submission 177994) | Freshwater microbial communities from Lake Lanier, Atlanta, Georgia, United States - LL-1503 | ecosystem: Environmental > Aquatic > Freshwater > Lake | place: USA: Georgia | collected 2015-03-15
GGACCATGCGCATTTCCACCGCGGAGGAAGATGCCAAGGGCAAGATCGCGTCGCGCATTCCAGGAAATGTTGAAACCATTTCCCAATTGATCGACATGAACGAGCGCCAATGGAATCAACTTGAAGATTCAGAGGTTTCAGCGGAACGCAAAGTGACCATTAAGGAAGAACTGCGCCTGCGTCGCCGAAAGGTTGCCACCCTGCTTGAAGAGTGCTGCTTGCGAACGGGTCGTATTCAACCACTGATGCGTCGACTGCAATCCATTCACCGAAAAATGGTGGAATTGAAGCGCCAACTTCTCAAGGCGGAAAAATTCCCTGAGCGATTCGATCCCGAGGATCAAATCGTGATGAACGAGGAGTTGATTGGTCTTCGATCCATCGTGTTTGAATATCCCGAGGAACTTGAAGCGCGAATGAAAGCCATTATGCGCGTGTTTGGCGAGTATGAACAAGCCAAGCGCGATCTGTCTGGTGGAAATCTTCGCTTGGTGGTCAGCATTGCCAAGAAGTATCGCAACCGTGGCCTCCCCTTCTTGGACATTATTCAAGAAGGCAACACGGGTTTGATGCGCGCCGTGGACAAGTACGAGTATCAACGCGGCTACAAGTTCAGCACCTATGCCACATGGTGGATTCGCCAGGCGATCACGCGAGCGATCGCCGATCACGCGCGAACCATTCGCGTGCCTGTGCACATGATTGAAACCATGAGCAAGTTGCGCAACATTCAGAAGCATTTGCTGCAGGAGCTTGGTCGTGAACCAACCGGTGAAGAGATTGCGGCGAAAGCCAAGATGCCAGCCGAGGAAGTTCGCCGCGTGATGAAGATTAGTCGCCATCCAATTTCGCTTGATCGGCCAGTGGGCGAAAGTGAAGACAGCCACTTTGGCGATTTCATCGAGGACGAACGACAGTCAAGTCCGTCCGAAGCCGCGAGCAATGAGTTGCTTCGTCAGCGCATCAATGATGTGTTGAAGACGCTCACGTATCGCGAGCGCGAAATTTTGAAACTGCGCTACGGCATTGGCGATGGGTACACCTACACGCTTGAGGAAGTCGGTCGCATCTTCAAGGTAACTCGTGAGCGAGTGCGCCAAGTTGAAAGCAAGGCGTTGAAGAAGTTGCAGCACCCAGTGCGAAGTCAGCGCTTGTCCAGTTTCCTTGTTTCACAAGATGACGCGGATGATGCTGGTGATAGCGAAGTGCTGGACATTGGAACAGATATCACTGATGACGCCGAGGATTGATTGAGACATGTTTGAATTGCAACGGGGTGGTCATACGGCCACCCCGTTTTTTATGTCCAGCGCAAATGCAAAACGCAATGCGGCGAAGTACACTTGTTCTTCCTGCGGATGTGGCGAAATTGGCAGACGCGCAAGATTCAGGTTCTTGTGGGGTCACACCCATGGAGGTTCGATTCCTCTCATCCGCATTGAAAGTCCGACCCAAGTGGTCGGATTTTTTATGCGCATTCACATTGGTATTGCCGCGCGACCACCTGTTGAATGATTGGTGATTGGCGCACACCCCCCTACACTTGCGGTGTGATTTACTTGGATAACAACGCCACCACCATGCCGCTACCAGAAGTTGCGCATGCCATGGGCGAATCGCTGCAGAACAACTGGGGCAATCCCAGCAGCGTGCATCGATTTGGGCAAGCGGCCCGCGCCCAGGTTGAAGACTCCCGCGAACAGGTGGCGCAACTTGTTGGAGCCAGCGCGCGCGAAATTATTTTTTGCTCCAGTGGAACGGAGTCTGCGGCGCTTGCGCTGCGTGGCGTTGTGCAAGCGCATGCCAATCGGCGCTTGATTATCACAAGCAAATTGGAGCACTCAGCCGTGCGCAATTTGGTGGAGCACTTGGAAAGCGTGGGAGTGTGTCAAGTGATGTGGGTTGAGCATGCGACCAACGGCTGCATTCATCTTGATCACTTGCGCTTGCTGATACAAAAACACGCGCATGACATTGCCTTGGTGTCGCTGATGTCGCTGAACAATGAGACGGGGGTCACTCTTGCCGTGCGCGAAGTGGGTGAAATTTGCCGCGAGAGCGGCGTGTTCTTTCATACAGACGCCACGCAAACGTTGGGCCGCCAACCCTTTGATGTGGCGAACTGCATGGTGGATTTCGCCACATTCTCCGCGCACAAGTTGCATGGTCCCAAAGGCGTGGGCGCGTTGTTCGCGCGCCGAGGCGCGCCAGTGACCCCGCAACTTGTGGGCGGTCCACAAGAGCGTGATCGGCGCGCGGGCACGGAAAATGTGCCGGGAATTATTGGCTTTGGCGTGGCCGCGCAGGCCGCGCGGCAATGGCTGGACCAGTCCGCCGGCATGGCGCCCAACACGCTGCGCGATGAGTTTGAGAGTCTCGTTCAAACATCAATTCCAGACGCGGTGATCAATGGCATTGGGGCGGCCAGAGTATGGAACACAAGCAATATGGCGTTCGCGCATTTGGAGGCCGAGGCCATTGTGTTGGCGCTTTCCAATGCCGGCGTGTGCGCCAGCGCGGGCGCGGCGTGTAGTTCGGGCTCCCTGGATCCATCGCCCGTGTTGTTGGCCATGGGCGTTGCGCCTGTGTTGGCCCATGCAAGCGTGCGCTTTAGTTTGTCGCGCTTCACAACGCGCGAGGACATTGCGCGGGCCGCCACGATTGTGTGTGATTGCGTGCGCCAACTTCGCGCGCGCACTGGCGCCGCGGTTACGAATGTGAAGTGAACAATTTTGCAAGCACTGCCTGCGCGATTACGAATGTGCAGTGAACAATTTTACAAGCACTGCCTGCGCGATTACGAACGTGCGGTGAACAATTTTTCAAGCACCTGTTTGCTGGCAAGTTCAAAGGGACGAAACCGCTCGGTCGAGCCCTTTTCCTCGCTGAAGATCAACGCGCGATCCGCGCCCAAGCGCGAGGCGGTTGGCGTGTCCATGAGGTAGCTGGAATCATTGGCGCTCATTTGCATCAAGACACGAAAGTCAAATTCACGCAGCGCGTTGCGATCAATGCAGCGCTGCACACTTGGCGCGGTGTCAGCCCACGCGAATACATGCACGCCAACACCGGGACCATCGCGCAAGATGGCGCCAAGCACTTTGTCGGGCTTTGGCGGACCATCACTTGACATGGAAAAATCATCCTCATCCTTGCGCAACGTGCGATAGCGTTGCAGCCCATGAATCATCAGCAATATGGGCGGCTGATCTTGTCGGCCATCGGCTATTCGCTGCGCGACTTCTTGGCCAAGTTGAAGAATGGCGCCGTCACAATCGCGGTAGTTGGGAATTTCAGCGTTGAACTTGAGCGTTTCAAGCGTGGACTGCAACGCTCCAGCCGTGGGGGAATCGGGAGTGGTTCCATCAAGCAGAATGACGCGGCCAGAACTATGGCGAGTTGCGGCCGCAAAACTAGCCAGCGCCGCAACGCTTAGACCCGCCGCGACATCTTCGCGTTGACCGACAACAACAATGTTGGCGCCAGACTGACGGCGCAACGTGATCGCGCTGGCGTTGCGAATGGCGACTGGATTTCCCAAGAAAATATTCAATGCAGGCATGCCACGTGATGCAGGTTGCTTGAGTACATCTAGAAGTGGCTGACACTGCTCAATGCGCGCCGCGGCGGTTCCGTCAAAGACAATCATCTTGCGATCTGAAACTCCTCGGGCGCGCGCGGTGGCGGCAAGTTCACGCACGCGCTCATCACGCTGCGCGTCGGTGAGCCACACCACTTGAAACGGACTGTTGCCCTCGATCAAACCACCCGCGTCGTTGTAAATAGCCTCGCCTGGACGGGACAAAAGGCGCGCCGCGGTGTTGTCGTCGGATAAAATCATGGCGGAGTCAGCCTCGTTGCATTGCAGCGCAATGCGAATTCCCATTTGACCCATGGTTGTGCGCGGCAAGGCGTAGGTTCCACCTAGCGTTTGCGAACCAAGAATGACATGCATGCCAAAGGCGCGGCCTTGGCGCACCAATCGATCAAGCAACAACGAGGAATCTTGGGCGACTTTGTCCTCTTCCACGAACAACTCTTGAAATTCGTCAACGATCAACAGTGTGCGCGGCATTGGGTCTTGCTTGCCAAGTGATCGCCATGCCGCCAAATCTTGCACGCCAGCGTCGCGGAACAAATCACCGCGGCGCTTCAGCTCCGCATCCAAACCTTGCAACACACTCAAGCCAAATTCACGGTCGCTTTCCACCGCCACCGCGCGCGCGTGCGGCAACGCATGCGTGGCGTACGCCTTAAATTCAACGCCCTTCTTGAAATCAATCAACCACAATTCAACTTCGTCGGGTGAATACCACAGCGCGACGTTGGTAATAAGCGCGTGCAGCAAGGTGCTTTTTCCGGAACCAGTTTTGCCCGCAAGCAGGACATGCTGCCGGGTGCCCTCGCCAATTTCAATGACCTGCAATTTGTTGGCGCCGCTTCGACCCACAGGCACGCGCAAAATCTTGGCGCTGGAACTTGTCCAGCGCTGATCCATCGTGGGCTCGATGGCTTGAAATGGAACCTCCACCCTGGAACCAGCTTTGGCCGCGCGCCCCACGGTTTGCAATATGTTTTGCAACACGGCGGAAGATGGCATGGATGCGGGGACAAACGGCACATCTTCAAGACCTGCCGTATCCACTACAAATCGATCAATTTTCCAAAAGACTTTCACGCATCGCTGCAGAATGTGCTCTTCCTGCAGCAAGGCTGGAAAAGGTTTTGTTGGATCGCGCAGCAATATAAAGTGAACACCGCAACGCGCGCCTGATTGAAGCAGACTGGCGAAGCGCTTGCTGCCAGCGTCGGTCAAGCCCTCTGGAAAATCAGCGAACACAATAAATCGAAGTGGTTCGGCCAACTCCCCCGCTTGCTGGTTGTAGTCGGCAATGGTAGCAAATTCATTGCGCAGATATTTCTGAATCACCGTCTCGACATACTCCGTGAGATCGATCAATTTTTGTTCAATATGCCGCGGCTCGCTCCAAATCCGCTCGCTCACTAATGTCTCCATTTCGTCGGCCAAATGCATGAAGCCAGCGAAACTTTGTCCAAGTCCAACCGGATCAAAAAAGTAGAAGCGCGCCTTGCCAGGCGGAGTTTGAGTGAGAAGACGCAGCACCGCGCTTTGAATCATTTCAAGCGCCTTGGCACGCGCCTGTAGCGGCGCCTCGACCAACAGCGAAGGCGATTGTGGAAGTGGACGAATCGCGGGAATGGTCCATTGAGGAATTGAATTTGGAAATTGGCTCCAACCACAATCCGGCTCCACGGGAAGTGCGTTTGATACGGTGGCCAAATCAAGTTTCAGTTGGCCAAACGCCAGGCCTTCTGCAATTGCGCCAGTCAAAGTATCTTTGTTTTTATATACATCCCAATCCGTCAACAATGAACTTGTTTTCGCGGACATGGACTCGACCCATTGAGAAAAATCATCGCGCTTCACAATCCAAGCGGCTTGTCGCTGAGCGGTATTGGCGCGCTCTTTCGTATCGCGCTTGGATGTGATCTGATTGTGCTGTTTGGTTTCGCTGGCAAGCGCATTTTGATATGTCAATTCAATATCGTCACGCGCTTGACGTTCGCTGACTTGAGCGGATTGCGTCAACATCGCGGATTGCTGCTGCTGTGCGGAGGTTTTTTGCTGAAGTTCCTGACGGACACCGTCCAGAATGGTTTGACTCTTTGACTGAAAATCATTGAGAACGGGCTGCCATTTTTCTTGGGCCGCCTTGACTTCTTTGTCACGCATTCCAGTGGAGGCAACCATCATTCGTTCGTGCAATTGCGTGGCGTGTTGCAAAGCGAGCCCGCCAAAAGCCGCGCCAAGTTTCTGAGATGTAGCGATTGGAAGCCACGCTTTGCGCACCTCTTGCCGCGCTTGAAACCAAAGAAGAATGATTGCCACAATGCTTAGAACAAGTCCAACCGCCGCCGCAGTCCACAGCGGCACGCCTCGGCCACCCATCATGGCGACAACAAAAACAAGCGTGCCAATGATCAAAAGTGATGGGACAAGTAAAATGGGTCCGCGAAACAATCCCGCAATTTTCAATGTGCGAAACCGCTCCAATGCGTCCAAGGCAATTCCCGCCTGCATGGCCAACATCGCCTCGCATGACGCTGGATTCATCGCGGGTAAATGAATGTCATGATTTGGCGTGGCCTGTCGATAGCGCTTCAATTGCGTTGTAGCCAACACCACGGATTCATTGAGTTTGGCTTGTATGCGCAGAATGTGGCCGCGGGTCTCCTCAAATTCCCTGCGAGCCGTTGCGTGTTCCGTTTCTAGAACACTTTCAGCAAGCCAAACAGCCTCCTCCAAATGCTGCTTGCTTGTCATCATGCCGTCGTCCAAATCCTTTTGAATTTTTTCTTGCCGCGCGCGCGCGACATCGTTGAGTTGTTTCAACATGCCTGATGTTTGCTTCAACAACGCTTGAGAATCATGCTCCGTGGCGTGGACCAGTTTCTGCAAGCGTTGCTGGCGCTCGTCCTGCATTTTTTTTATTTCAAATTCATGCCGAGCAGATTCGACCTGGTTCAACAAACCAATTTCTTTTTCCGATGCGCTCTTGGAGCGCATGTGCTCTTCACAGGCGTGCCGCAACTCTTTCCAACGCGCGCCGCATTGGGCAAGAGGATCTTGATTGTGGTTGTCCGTCAAAGTATTGCTCACTGAGATCTATCGTACAAGTGGAATGAAATTGGATTGTAAATACACTACTGAAACGAGTTGGGATCACCACAGTCCTTGCGGATGCGCGCGATTAAATCACGCATGACTTCCATGGCTTGAATGGCCGATTTACCACCGATTTCAAGCGGTTCAACATATTTCTTCTTCAAACTCCGTGAGACCTGGTCTTTCCACATGTTCTCGGATTCCTGCCATTTGATTTGAAATTCTTTCAGCGCGATATATAAACGCTGCCGTCCACCTTCAACGCTCATGTGGATGATCTCCATTGGGATTTTGCGCGGACTCATCTGTACTTTTTTTCTGAATGTCCACGGCGCCCAAGTCTGCGCCACGCTTCATGCTTGTACTTTTTTCAGCCTGGTCCAATTCCACTTCAAACATCTTGGACAAATCTGGTGGTTCATCTCGAACATAGCGTTGCATGGTGACAACCATTCTTCCAATAGCAAGAATGGCCAATGGCAATTCACGTTCTTGCATTGAAGCAATCAGCCCGGTCGCTGCCTTGAACAACGCTTTGTCATGGGGAAAATTCCGCGCCCATACTTTGGTTTGCGTGGCGCGGTGCTCCGCGTCTTCAAGCATGGCCTTCACTTTGGCAAGCGCCTTGCGCTCATCCACCGTGCTTGGCTTGGAATCCTTGCTACTGGTCACGGTTTCTTTACGAAACAGCGCGCTGCGAGCATTGTTCACATCCTCACGCAATCTGTTAATGCGCGTGCGCCAATACATCATGCGATCATTCTGCAACCAAGTCACAAGTCGATCAATTTCGCTGTCCGCTTCCGCAAGCGCGAGGCCTAATTCCTCTTGGCAATGAATGAATGCGTTTCTTGTGCGCTCCAACACATCGATCGATTGAAGATTGGCTTGCTGACGATCCATACTTGCTCCATGTACAGCCGCACTCAACGCTGGTCGAGATATTCCTCTATGCGTTCGGCTTTGCGAACAAGAAATGGAATATGCGTGTCGCATGCTTTGACGAATTTCTGAAGCGCGCGCATGGTTTGCTCAAACTCCTCGGTGAATTTGGCCTGCTCTTGATCGCGCCAGGTTTGTTGCAAGCCGCCAAGCGACGCGCCAACGCGTGTCATTTGTGTTTGCACATCGCTGTTGAATTTCTTCAAGTCGGCGGCGAATCGGCGCAGTTCAGTTGGATCAACAATTGCTTTGGCCATGGGATTACCTCTGTGGCAAGTGTACGCTTTGCGCACAATGCAAACACGCAATTTGATCGCTGGTCGATGGATGGAAATTGGTTCGCAGGGCGCTACGGATGTGCTAGACCCCGCAAGCGACGCGGTGATTGCAAGCGTGCCCATGTGCGGCGCAAGCGAGGCGCTGAGCGCGCTGAACTGCGCGTTTGAATTTCAACCGCAGTGGGAAGCCACCCCAATCACGCGCCGCGCCAAAGTGTTGCAAGACACCGCCGCGCTTCTAGTGCAAAGAAAAGATTCCTTGGCGCGCATCATCACGCAGGAGTGCGGCAAGCCGCTTGCGCAAGCCGAGGGCGAGGTTCAATACTCGGCCGATTATTTCACAAGCGCCGCCAATGAAATTGACGCGCTCAAGGACACGCACCTTGACTTAGCGCGTAAAGACGTGCGCGGCGTTGTCAGGCACCGGGCCATTGGCGTGTGCGCCGCCATCACTCCGTGGAATTTTCCGCTGGCCATGTTGGCGCGCAAAGTGGCGCCGGCGCTGGCCGCGGGTTGCGCGCAATTGGTCAAGCCCGCGCCCGAGACTCCGCTTTCAGCGTTGGCGCTGGCGGACATTCTTCTAGAGAGCGGTCTGCCGGCGCACTGTTTACATGTTTTACATGGCGACGCGAAAGCGATCGCGACCACATGGCTTATGGATGGGCGCGTGCGCAAACTCAGTTTCACCGGAAGCACCGAGACTGGCCGCTTGCTGTTGGGCCAATGCGCTCAGGAAATTGTGCGCTGCTCCATGGAACTTGGTGGACACGCGGCCTTCATTGTTCTGGCGGACGCCGATATTGATTTGGCGGTCAACGGCGCGCTGCAAGCCAAGTTTCGTAACGCCGGGCAAACGTGTATTTGTCCAAATCGATTTCTGGTGCATGAATCCATCGCCAGCGAATTCACCGCGCGCGTGGCCGTGGCGGCGGCGCAACTGAAGATTGGACCGGGCATGGAAACTGGTTCGCAAATTGGTCCGCTGATTCATGACGCTGCGGTGGACAAAGTTCGCGCGCATGTTGCCGATGCCCTGAAGCGCGGCGGACACTTGGTCTGCGGCGGGCGCACCAGGGAAATACCCAACTGCCCCGACCGCTTCTATGAACCCACCGTGATTGCCAATTGTGATCCAAGCATGTTGTGCTTTGAGGAAGAAACATTTGGACCGGTGATTCCAATTATGAGCGTGACATCTGAAAATCAAGCCATTGAAATTGCAAATTCGAGTCCGTTTGGATTGGCTGGCTATGTGTTTGGTGGCAACGAGCACGCCGCGTTGGGCGTGGCACAGCAATTGCAATGCGGCGTGATTGGCGTGAATGAAGCCGCCCCCAGCAACGCCCGCGCGCCATTTGGCGGCGTGAAATACAGCGGATATGGCCGCGAAGGTGGCGCGTGGGGCTTGATGGAATATGTCACAACGCAATATGTAGCGCTTCGCTCGCTGGAAAAATAAAAAGTTCGACCACGGCGCTCCCACCGATCTCGATTTCTTGCGGCTCTAACACAAAAAAATAAAAAGTCCGACCCATGTCGGACTTCATTGAACTTCTTGGTGTTGAAAGGATTTTTCCGAGCTGAGCGGCTCCGTCGAGAACCACCCAACACGGGAATCTTTCTTTCAGAACTCACTCGTCGTCGGACTCATCCTTAGGCTTGGTTGGAATTCCATTTGGATTGGCCAAACGCTTCACCATGACGGCCTTGCGAATCTCATCAAGCAACGCCGGATTCTGGCGCAGGAACAACTTGGCGCCTTCACGGCCTTGACCGAGTCGCGTAGCTCCGTAGCTAAACCAGGAACCGCTCTTGTCCACCACTTCATCCGCGGTGGCCATGTCCAGAACGTCGCCGGAGGTGGAAATACCCTCATCGAACATGATGTCGAATTCAGCCTCGCGGAATGGCGGCGCAATCTTGTTCTTGACCACTTTGGTCTTGATGCGATTGCCCACAATTCGGTCGCCCTCTTTGATCTGGCCAATGCGGCGAATATCAATGCGCACCGTGGCGTAGAACTTGAGCGCGCGACCGCCGGTGGTTGTTTCTGGGCTGCCAAACATGACGCCAATTTTCTCACGCAACTGATTGATGAACACCACAATGCAATCACTCTTGGCGATGGCGCCAGTCAACTTGCGCAACGCTTGGCTCATAAGACGCGCCTGCAAACCCATGTGGCTATCGCCCATTTCGCCTTCGATTTCAGCGCGCGGAATAAGCGCCGCCACCGAATCAATGACCACCATGTTCACGGCGTTGGATCGAACCAACATCTCGCAAATTTCAAGCGCCTGCTCGCCGGTGTCTGGTTGCGAAACTAAAATTTCATCCAGGTTCACGCCCAAACGCTTGGCCCACGATGGATCAAGCGCGTGCTCCGCGTCAATGAACGCGGCCACGCCGCCTTCACGCTGCGTGTTGGCAATGGCCGTGAGCGCCAAGGTTGTTTTACCACTTGATTCTGGACCAAAGATTTCAACAACTCGTCCGCGCGGCAAACCACGTCCGCCCAACGCAAGATCCAAACTGAGCGCGCCAGTTGAGATGCCTTGAATCGGTTCCGGCAAATCGCCATCAAGACGCATGATGCTGCCCTTGCCGTAGGCCTTCTCAATTTGTCCCATGGCTTGCTCGATGGCTTTCAATTTCGCTTTTTGCTCCACGGATTCCTTGGCGGTTTCCTTGGCGGTTGGCGCCTTGTCTAACTTGATGTCAGATTTAATTTCTGGCTTTGAATCTGGCTTGCTCTCTACGACTTGCTTGGACATGCTTGACCTTTCAGTTGCGTTTGTTGCGCCAGACGCCGTCGCTGGTTTCGCCACTGATTGATTTGTAGCTGACACAGCGCCCGTTGCCACTGCGGAAGTTGAACTTCCTAATGAAATTCTGGAATTTCCAGAAGCCGGCGCTGTCGCAGTTGCCCGCGCATCACCTTTGACATCCTTGTTTGCATTGACTGCTCCGTTGACTACGCCACCTTTTGAATCTGTTGCTGCGACCATGTGTAAGTAACCTTCCTTGGTTGTTGTTTCTTAACGAAACAGGCTTGAAACTGTCCGAACTTTGATTTTTCCTTGCATTTGACTTGGCTCCAATGCCAAATCATTTGTTCGGTATCTATTAGGTATCCGATTCCAATCGGCTAGTCAACCCTTTGTTCGGTAATTTTTAGGGTTGAATTCTTGTATGAACTCTACCCTGCATTTGCCGCATTCCAGGAAACACTGCCTTTTTTCTTCGGTCCCACC
>Ga0214919_10011279_pt1 | contig 11162 bp, 10 predicted proteins | sample LL1503_MetaG_FD_177994 | JGI IMG/M metagenome (GOLD analysis project Ga0214919, IMG submission 177994) | Freshwater microbial communities from Lake Lanier, Atlanta, Georgia, United States - LL-1503 | ecosystem: Environmental > Aquatic > Freshwater > Lake | place: USA: Georgia | collected...
ATCCATATCCAATTACGTGGACGACATACCAAGCGCCTCTAAACGAAATCATCGTGTTGATAACGAAACTGTGGGGCTGGCCGTTCTTATCCTTGAAGGCCATCGTGGTCATGTAGACCTGCCAGTAGGGAGCCTTGTTCTGCTCGGCACCAACACGAACCGTATGGGCCGTAGCGGACTTGATGACGTAGCCGTTGTAGACGGCACCCGGAAAAACGCTTCGAAAGCGGGCCCGTAGCTCGGCCAACTGCTGGTGGTAGTGGGTCATGAGGCGGTTGTTCCAGTCGACCTCGTTGCCGCCTCCCTGCTTTAAGGCGACGTAGTAAGCCTTCGGCAAAAAGGCCTTGTCCGCTTCTGCGTTGTTGTAGTCCCGCAGTCCGGTAAAGAAACTGGCCATACGGCCGTCAAGCGCAGGGTCGTGAAGGGGTGGCTTCGCCATGGTTTGGACAGGAGGAACCGTGGTGGTCGTAGCCGCCTTGGGCTTTGTGGTGGTCGTGACGGCGGCACCGGCCTGCTGGATTTGGTGGCTGACGCCGTAGGCGAGTGCCCCCAGGGGGAGGGCTATGAAAAGGAGGAGTCGAGTTACCAATCGCACCCCTCCACCATAGGAGGGCAGGGTGATTGTGTCTATGATTCAGATACCGCCTGAGGGGAGCCCCAATGACCATTTCTCGTGAAGACGAAGCACTCGATCAAAAGCAGTTCGATGTTCTTATCGACCAGTTGCTCGAAGAGTTTCCACCGTCCACCACCGACCCGGTGACCTTCCTGCAGGCCCAGTTTGATCGCGGACTGGCCTGGCCTCACTTTCCTGAAGGTTGCGGCGGCTTGAATGCTTCGCCGGCCCGCTTCACTCAGACTGTTCGTCGTCTCGGACAGGCCGGAGCCCCCAACGCCGCCATGCGTAACGTCATTGGCTACGGCATGGTTGCTCCAACAATCGTCGTCCACGGCACCGAAGAGCAAAAGCAGCGCTACCTACGTCCGCTCTTCACTGGCGAAGAGGTCTGGTGTCAGCTCTTTAGTGAGCCCGGCGCTGGCTCGGACGTGGCCACGCTCTCTAGTCGTGCGATCAAGGACGGCGACGAGTGGATCTTGAATGGACAGAAGGTCTGGACCACGATGGCCCATCTCTCGAAGTTCGGACTCATCATCGCCCGGACCGACCCCGACGCCCCGAAGCACGCGGGCATGACCGCCTTCTTGGTTGACATGCACGCCGAAGGTTCTGATGTTCGTCCGCTCTACCAGATCACTGGCGAAGCGGAGTTCAACGAGTGCTTCTTCACGGACGTTCGCGTTCCTGACTCGATGCGCCTCGGTGGCGTAGGCGAGGGCTGGCCGGTCGCCATCACCACATTGATGAACGAGCGCGTCTCTATCGGTGGCACCGTCCCCGGTCGTAACTCGGGGCCCATTGGCGAAGTGCTCAAGATTTGGAAGGAGCGTTGGGCCGACCGTAAGGACGGACACGCCTACGCCATGCGAGACGAAGTCATGCGTAGCTGGATCCGCAACGAAGTCGCTCGCCTCACCAATAAGCGCGCTAGTGATGGCCGTAAGTCCGGCACGCCGGGCCCTGAGGGCTCAACGGCCAAGTTGGCGTACGCCGAAGAGAACAAGCGCACGTACGAATTGGCCGTCACCCTTATGGGAACCGAAGGCATGTTGATGGTCGATGACTACCCGAAGGTGCGTCCCAACGAAACCGGCATCAACTCCGGTGACGTTCGCAAGCGCTTCTTGCGCGTGCGGGCCAACTCCATCGAAGGTGGAACGTCCGAAGTTATGCGTAACATCATTGGTGAGCGAGTTCTGGGCCTGCCTGGTGAGCCACGCAATGACAAGACGGTGTCCTGGAAGGACATCCCGCGTTAGGCCATCGCTATTGAATTCGAGATGAGCCCGCACCAGCTTGGTGCGGGCTCATCTCTTTGTTGGGCTGAGACTACGTAGATGGGCCGGCCCCTAGGGTGCTGTCATAACTGCTCTGTACTCTCACGCGTATGTCATCTGAATACTCACTCGCACCCGATGAGGCGTCCAAGTCTGCCTCTGCTGTTTTCAGCATCCTGACTCGAGACGGCGGTCAGACGGCGGCCCAGCTGGCTCGACTCGTTGGGGTCCATAAGAAGTCTCTCAATCGCGTGCTCTATCACGACCCGAGATTTCAAGAGATGAAAATCGAGACGCAGGCTGCACCTCTCTGGTACTTGGCGAGCAGTGCTCCGGCTGGCGCCAAAGAGTCGACCAGGAAGCCGAAATCTGAACCGACAGAAGAGTCCGATGGGGTACCCAGTGTGGCCCCTCGAGAGATCATCGACGAGTTCACCCACATTTTTTACGAGAAGGAGTACGATCCCGAAGTTCTCGCCAAGTTCTTTAAAAAGCCCGAAACCCCACGACCCGTACCGGCATCTCCGCCAACGGACGCGGAGAACCCCTTCGGTCTCTACGAGTGGCAGAAAGAAGCACTCGCCGCTTGGGATAAGAACCTCGGGCGTGGGATCATCGATGCGGTAACCGGTGCGGGTAAGACACGCCTCGCCGTGGCCGCCATAGCGACCGAGCTAAAGCGAGGGGGAGAGGTTCTCGTCCTCGTTCCGACCATTGTCCTGCTGCACCAGTGGTACGAAATCTTGAATGACTATTTCCCGAAGAGTCGCATTGGTCGCGTCGGTGATGGGCACGACGACACTTTTTTGAACTCAACCATCGTGATTGCCGTTTTGGCTTCAGCCCGTAATCGCCACTACCCGTTGAGCGATACTCAAGGACTTCTGGTCGCCGACGAGTGTCATCGAGCCGCCGCCGAGAAGAGTCAAGTCACACTCGCGAAGCACTTTCCGCGGCGCCTAGGACTCTCGGCCACACACGAGCGCATGGATGAGGCTCATGAGACGATTCTCCTGCCCTACTTCGAACGGGTTGTATTCACGCTCGGCTATCAACGGGCCATTGACGACGGGGTGATCTCGTCGGTGCGCGTCGCATTCCTCGGCGTTCGCTTTAGCGAAGAAGAGCAAGGCAAGTACGTGATCTTGGCTCGGACGCTCAGCAAGATGCGTCGCAAGTTAATTATCGAGCACGGATGCCGCGAGCGCCCGTTTGCGGCCTTCCTCGAGGACGTCATTCGCCTCATGAGTAAGGGCAAGCGCAATGACGGAATAGCCGCCCAAAGGTGGATGAAGGCCTGGGGCGACAAGAAGGACCTCTTGGCTGAAACGCCAGCTAAGTTGCACGCCGTCAACTCGCTCGTGCCGGCCATTCGTGACGCCGAGCGAACATTGATTTTTACTCAGTCAATCCTTTCTGCCAACACGATTGCCGAAGAGCTTCGAAAGTCTGGCGTGGAGATTGCGGTTCACCACAGCCAGGTCTCTTCTTCGGAGCGTGATTCGATCATGAGTGACTTCGAGAGCGGTGCAATCTCAGTGTTAGCTACCGTTCAGACCCTGGAAGAGGGTGTCGATGTCCCTGAGGCTGACCTGGCAATCATCGTGGCGAGTTCGAAGCAACGACGTCAGATGATTCAACGCATGGGACGCATCATGCGCCGAAAGGCCGATGGACGAGACGCGCGGTTCGTCATTCTCTTTGTCGAGGGGACGGACGAAGATCCGCGTGAGGGAGCACACGAAGCATTCGTGGGTGAGCTCGTGGCGGTAGCGCGCGAATCAACGGTCGTGCAGGTCGAAGAGGCCACCAGTCTCAAGGAGTTCCTCCGTCCTAGTCGGATGGAGTAGCGCTCGTAGCCGCCAAGGCTATTTAGAGTTTGGCGAGTCGCAATTGGACGAGCGCTTTCAGTAGAGCGCGATCGACCTTCCAGTCGGCCGGCACCTGAATCGTCTTCTTGTTTACCTTGTAGGGAGCCAGGAGCGCCTTGTCCGTCTGATCGAGAACCTCAGCACCGAAGGGCAAGATGAGCAGATGATTCTTGGCGGATGAAAAGCCGATGATGTAGTCCGTGCCGAGTCGCACAATGGGCTTGTTCCAGGCCATCACCAGCTCGAACTTTGAGTTCAGCTTCAACGTCGCGTTCAAGATCGCCCTAGTTGTTGTTCCATGGGGTTCGGGGAGCGTGGCCAGGTAGGCCTCAGGCGAGGCAAACCGCTTTGAGGTCGTAGAACCCCGAACGAACATGACAACCGCATTGGCGTGCGCCTGACTGAAGCCGTGATCTTCGCGCAGTAGGGCAATTTGTTGTGGATACTTGGCGTCACCCAGTTCGGCGAGGGCGTCGAGCCACAATTGGATCGACTGGCCGTACTTTTTCTCTATGGCAGGAAAAAACGAAGAACGTTCGCCGGAGTCTCTAGTCATAGTTAGACGAACGTGTCCGCTTAGCGAAGGTGCTCACTGAAGAATTCCAGGGCGCGAGCGGCGGCATCGGCGGCCGCTCGCGCATTAAAGACGTTGCTGCGGTCGTCACAGTGAAATCCGTGGTCCGCTTCTTCGTAAACAACCACTTCGGTGACCGGCTCGGTATCAGCCATCGCTTCTTCGAGCTCGTCGACTTGATCCAAAGGGATGCCCTTATCGAGGCCACCGAAGAGGCCTAACCAAGGGGCCTTGATCTCGGGGGCGAGTTCGACGAGTGAGGGAAGGCCGAATCGTCCGCTGGTAACGCCGCCGCCGTAGAACGAAACTGCCGCTCCGACTATTCCGAGCGTGTCAACGAACGTTGCGACCGTGCCACCCATGCAGTAGCCCACAATGCCGATGGAGGGACCTTCAATACCGAGCGTGCCGAGGTACTCCACGGTGTCGCGAATATCGCCCTCGAGCCCGGCGCGAGTGAAGTTACCCATATGGGTTAGCGCCGAGACGAAGTCGTCGTATGGAATTTCCGGCGATCCGTCGCGATGAAACAGTTCAGGGGCAATGGCCAGGTAGCCGGCCGCCGCAAAGCGGTCAGTCACTTCACGAATGTGATCGTTAACTCCAAAGGCCTCCTGGAGCACGATGATGGCCCGCGATGCGGTCGTGCTGCCGGCCACATTGAGCGGCAGACCGGTGGGAAGGATTTGGCGGATCGTCATGAAAAGAGTGGCCCACTCGTTCGGGTGCGCTTTAGTTCGTAGAACCCGGGAATGCTCATTATGGCAATAACACCGTCGAGCAAGGTTCCAGCGGCCTCGCCCCTGGGGGCTGGTGTGATGACGGGCCCAAAGATGGCTTCACCGTTGATGTGAATAACGGGCGTGCCAACGTCCATGCCGACGGGGTCCATGCCCTGGTGGTGGCTGGCACGAAGGGCAGTGTCGAGGGACTCGTCGGTTGCGGCGCTCACGAGTTCGGCCGGCAGGCCAGCTTCGGCGAGAGCCTCGGGCAGGATGACTGACAGGTCTTTGTTGCCTTCGACGTGGTAGCGGTGACCAATGGCCGAGTAGAGAGGCTCGACGACTTCGTTGCCGTGAGCTTGTTCGGCGGCGATAAGGAGACGCACGGGCTTCCAGGCCTGTGCCATGAGTTCCTTGTAGTGCTCGGGCACCTCGTTGTTCGCATTCAGAACGGCGAGACTCATGACGTGGAATTGCACGTTCGCATCGCGAACCTGCTGGGCCTCGAGTAGCCAACGGCTGGTGATCCATGCCCAGGGGCATGCGGGGTCGACCCAAAGATCAATTTGTGTGGTCATGGTTTCTACTTTCCTAGCGCGGCGTGTGCCGCAAGAACATGCGCAATGGCGTTGGTTACCGCCACGGCACAGTCGAGGTCCAACATCTCATCGATACCGTGGGCGTTAGAGTCCGGACCGAGTACTCCGGTGGCGACGAACTGCACGGCGGGGAAACGTTGTCCGAGTGCCGCGAGGAAGGGGATTGAGCCTCCTTCGCCGGCGTATGCGACCTCGTTGCCAAAGGCCAGCGTGGAGCCCTCTTCGAGAGCGGTGCGAAGCCACGGGGCCAACTCGGGGGTGACCCAGCCCGATGCGGTCACTGCGGTCACACTCACGCGGGCGTTACTGGGCACGTTGGTGGTGAGGGCCCGCACTACGGCCGTCTCAGCCGCCACAGGGTCGCAGGAGGGGGGAAGACGAAGCGAGAGCGTGAGGGTCGTTGATGGGCGGAGCACGTTGCCGGCAATAGATGAATCAGGAAGGCCTTGTGCCCCCACAATTGAGAGCGTCGGGTACCAGCTGCGACGCAGGATGCGCTCGGCCGCGTCGGCCCCCATCAGTTCGAGACCGGATACCACAGGCTGTTCTTGACCCGCCACATCACCAAACGCATCAGCCACTTGACTGGCGGCCGTTACGTGCGACATGGGAATCTGAGGCTGTAACTCACTGAGGAGGATTTCGCCCGTGGCGGAGTCTTCGATGCGATCGAGAAGCTGGCGCATGATGCGCATCGAGCTCGGTACGACACCGCTGGCGCTACCGGAGTGCTGCCCCCGCTCCAAGACGTCAACGGTGACGTCGACGTTGAGTACACCTCGAAGTGACGTGGTCACCCAAAGGCGGTCGTAGGAGTGGGCGCCGGAGTCCAGACAGACCATCAGTTCCACATTGCCGAGCTCTTGACTGAGAACGTCGAGGTGGGCCTCGAGATCAGGGGAGCCAGATTCCTCGGACGCTTCAATGAGAACGATGCAACGGGCGTGTGGAACGCCATTGCGTTCGAGTTCCTCAATGGCGAGGAGGGCCGAGAACATGGCGTACCCGTCGTCGGCGACGCCGCGAGCAAAGAGTCGATTGCCCTTCCGAACTGGTCGATAGGGGTCGAGGCCGTCTGACCAGTCACCGAGTGGAGGCTGCTTGTCGAGGTGGCCGTAGAGCAAAACGGTGCCAGTCGTTGGTGCGGTGGCTTCGATTGTTACCACGAGCACCGGGGTGCGGCCCGGTAGTTGGCGAACCGTCACGGCATGGGTTAGGAACGTGCGATCTTTTGCCCATTGCGCGTACTGAGACATGGCAGCGTCGAGGTAGCCGTGCTCCTGCCAGTCGGCATCGAAAGCAGGAGAAAGACAGGGAATTGTGGCGTAGTGGGAAAGCACGGGCAGAACTTCAGTTTCAAACTGCTGGAGAGAGATGCTCACTTCTCCACGCTACCGGTCACCTCTTGATGGCAGGCTGACTTATTGGTCGGCAGCCTGCCAGCAGTACCAAGCGACACTAGATCGGTAGGGCGCGAGGTGATCGGCGGCCGTACCCATGGCTTTGGTTGTGATCATCTCGTCCATGCCGTGCAGCAGGGACCATCCTTTACGTACGCCATAATCCAGCGTCGGCCAGACGTCGTAACGACCCAAGTCGTGCATCAAGTACATCTGCGCCGTCCACGGTCCGATGCCGCGCACCTGCACTAGTTCGGTGACGACCTGTTCATCGCTCATGTGCCCATGTCGGGCGAAATGGATTACTCCGTCGAGCGTCTTACTCGAGAGGTCGCGAATGGAGTCTCGCTTGGCGCGAGAGAGTCCAACGCTGGCGCACTCGTCGTCACTGAGAGTAAGCATTCGCTCCGGGTCGACTTGATTATCGAGTCCGGCGACGAGACGACCGTGGATCGCCGCAGCGGCTTTCCCGGCGAGCTGTTGGTAGACAATGTTCCTGACCAGGGTTGGATAACGGTTTGCCACAGGATTGACCTTGAGTCGTGGCGGTGGCCCGACCTGTTTGATGAGCGCTTTGAGCGGTCGATACTTGGAGAGTGTCGCTGCAATTTGCGCGGGAGTAGCCGTAGTCGCCATTTAGATTCGATGCAGCCCACTGGGCAGACTGGCATCGCTACTCACAATCTCCTTGATGAGTTGGTGCACCGCGAGAGTCGGGGTGGAGGGCAGCCCGTAAGGCGGAAGCGTGAGCGCCACCCGACGAGGGGGTAGGTCGGAAATCCGAATTCCCCGAAAGCCCAGTTTGAGGTGAGCGGGAATGGCGGTGGCCGGCAAGACGGCGTAACCCTCACCATCAAAACAGAGCGAAGCCAGGGTGCGTATGCCGTCCATCTCGATGCGGGGAGTCAGAGTGACACGAGCTAACTCGCAGGCCTCGTCGATTTCATTGCGCAGGGGTGTCCCTGAGAGGGGGAGGAGGAGGTCGAGCGTCGTGAGGTCACGCAGCTTCACTTGGTCACCCGCGATAGCCCGCTTACCCTTCGTTGGAGTCACCAGTACCAAGTCCTCGTCGAACAGCTCGGCGTAGCGGAACGAGTCTGAAAGCAGGGGCATCGAAAGAATGGCCACGTTCAACTCGCCTGTTGCGAGTCGAGGCTCGAGAGCCGAGTTAGTACCCTCAACGATTCGCAGATAGATATTGGGGTATTTCTCTCGCTGCGCCTGAAGAAGGTGGGGGATCAGCCACCGACCAGTAGTTCCGATCATGCCAATTGAGACGTCCCCTTGGACGGTCTCCGACATGGACCTCACATCGGTGCCAATCGACTCCTCTTCGACCAAGATTCGGCGTGCCCGCTCGAGCACCGAGCGCCCTTCGGGAGTGGGCTCCATGGTTTCCCGGTCAACGAGCGAGACGCCGAGTTCTGCTTCGAGATTCTTAACGCGGGTGGAGATATTGCTCTGGGCCGTGGCGAGCGCCTTGCCGGCTTTGGAAAATGAGCCAGCGTCCACCACGGCCACGAGTGCTTCTAGTTGTCTAAAGTCCATTATCAATAATCTATATGGAAACTATCAACCGATACGGCTTGCTGATAGAGGCGAAAGTGGGCAAACTGTACCCAGTACTTCGGGAGAACCCCCCTCTTCCGAAATCTCAGCAATGGGACCGGTCTACCCCCCAGACCGGTCCCTTTGCTAATTCCTGGGCTTGTTAGCGTGATACCAATGAGTTCCCGTCTCCCGCTACGAAGTTCGCTGGCTCTCGCCGGACTTCGGATTGTTAATCGCACCAGCCGCACGCTGGGAATGGGTCAAGGCACCGTGGCCGGCGGCCGCGTGGCCCTTCGAATTGACCCCCAGCTCGTGCGACGTATGAGCGCCCGACGTCGCATTGTTTTAGTTAGTGGAACGAACGGCAAGACGACCACTACTGCTCTGGTCGTGGCGGCGCTCGGCGGTGCCACCACGAACGCCACGGGAAGCAACATGTCGGCCGGCATTGTCGCCGCTTTAGCCAGTGACCAGCAGTCGTTGACCGTGCTGGAGGTCGACGAGGCATTCTTGGCCACGGTGGCCGAAGCGACCCAGCCGGAAGTAGTGGTGCTACTTAATCTCAGTCGTGATCAGTTGGACCGTGCTGCCGAAGTTCGAGTGTTGGCTGAGAAGTGGCGCACCACGTTGCACAACACTTCAGCCACGATCGTGGCGAACTGTGCTGATCCTCTCGTCGTCTACGCCGCAATCGCGCAGATGGATTCCAAGGTTGTCTGGTGCGATGTGGGTTCGAGCTGGAACTTGGATGCGAGATCTTGCCCACAGTGCACCGAGCCCTTAGACCCCGATGGCGCCTGGCGTTGTGAGTGCGGTTTCGCCAAGCCGATTCCGGACTACGTGCTGGACGAAACGCTGCGGGGATCTGATATCTCGGTCGATCTGCACGTAGCTCTGCCCGGGGGATTCAATCGCTCGAACGCGGCACTAGCCGTCGTCGCTGCCTCTCTTCTGGGGACGCCACTCGAACTTGCCGCACAACGGGTCAGCACCATTCGAGAAGTAGCTGGGCGTTTTACGTTGCGCCAACGCGATGGTCAGGTATTCCGGCTCATGTTGGCGAAAAACCCCGCCGGTGTCTCGGCTCTGATTGGCCTAGTGGCTGGGGGTAGCGATGTCGTGGTCTCGATTAACGATCTCATTGCCGATGGAACCGATCCCTCATGGCTCTACGACGCGCCTTTCGACCGTCTTCGCGGCAGCACGGTGTGGTGCACGGGCGAGCGAGCGCTCGATCTCGCGACTCGTCTCGAGTACGACGACGTGACGGCTCGCGTGGTAACGGTTGAAGAAATTGCCGGCCGTGTTTCTGGGGCCGGTCCGATCGATGTCATTGCTAACTACACGGCTTTCGCGGCTTGGTTGGAATCGACTGCACCATGCTGAAGATTGCCGTGCTCTACCCCGAACTTCTTGGTACCTACGGTGATGGCGGCAATGCCCTAGTCCTCGCGTCTCGAGCGCGGCGTCGGGGAATCGAGGTCGGCGTTGTGCAAGTGTCGCTCGATGATGAAATTCCTGACGCCAAGATCCTTCTGCTGGGCGGGGGAGAGGATGGGCCTCAGCGCCAGGCCACCTACGGCCTCGCGAAGAACGCGGCCCTGGCGAAGCGAGTCAACGACGGCGCCGTACTACTTGCTGTCTGTGCCGGCTTTCAGTTGATTGGTTCCTCGTATGAAGTTGAAGGTGGGCAGCACGTGGAGGGGCTCGGTCTGATAGAGGCGGTCACCACTCGTGGCTCCAAGCGTCGAGTCGGCAATCTCTTGACTCGAGTCGGCACGCGCTGGATGGTGGGTTTTGAGAATCACGGTGGCGAGACGGAGCTTGGGAGCGATGAAGTGCCGCTCGGCATGGTGGAGCATGGAGCCGGCAATGGTCGATCCGCCGGTGACGCACATTACGTAGACGGCGTTCGCCACGGCTCTATTTTTGGAACATACGCCCACGGCCCCGTCTTGGCCCAGAACCCCTGGCTGGCTGATGAACTGCTGAGTTTGGCCCTCGGGCGCGACCTAGAGCCGCTTGTCACGATCGCCGATGAGTTGCATCGGTTGCGCGTTCGTGAAGTCGGTGATTTTAACTTCGACGCTGTCGACTACTGAGAATTCAGGTGGCTGCCCCATGTGGGGTCGCCCGTTGTTTGACGAGCTAGTTCGATAACGGAGTCTTGAATCCGCTGACCGAAGCGTCGGATATTTTCCCCCTCCTCAATCGAGAGGGGCGTACCGAAGGCGACAGTGACTGGCGAGCGCCACCGTCTAGGCATTTCGAGATACATCGGCGCTTTGGCATATGACGAGAGCCACTCCCCAGCGCCCACCATGAAGGTCGGCACCACGACGGCATTGCTGCGTTCAGCCAGGTAGGCGGCGCCACCCTTGAACTCCAACATTTGTCCGGTGGGCGTGCGGCCACCTTCGGGGTAGATAAGTAGATCCCACCCATCCTTCAAGATTTCAACTGCCTGTGCGGCGCTTTGTCGGTTGACTTTGTGCCGCTCGATGGGGATCGCGTTTACGAGGAGCACCGTGATTCGTGCGGTGGAGAGT